>WNFB01009911.1_pt1 | contig 12720 bp, 6 predicted proteins | sample 5400501 | NCBI WGS metagenome assembly WNFB01 (sample SAMN13153341, study PRJNA577476) | soil metagenome | isolation source: 200 cm saprolite under Douglas fir tree site 2 hole 1 | place: USA:California | collected 2015-04-18 | reverse complement strand
TGTAATCCACCTTACCCAGCGCCACGTCAGCCGGTAACTCGTAACTAAGTGGATCATTCTTAGCCGGATCCGGCACACTCTCCAGCGGATGCACATACCCCACCAGCGCCCCCTGCGCATGCGCCATATCGGAGACATTGGCATTCGCCGGATACAAGCTCGACGCCGCCGTGTTCGGATACGCCGCATAACCCGGCAGAATAATATTCTGCTTCAGCCCCAGCAGTCCGAGATGGCCCCAGTAACTAGTGTGAAATTCCTGACTCTGCAGCAGGAGGTGGTCGGCAGTCGAAGCCGCATCCGGCTTCGGAGTGAAATAAGCAATATCAGGAAAACGCTGTTCTTTATTAACGATGAGATTTTCAACAATCGCCAGGTTCTCCGCCTCAGCCTGCTCTACTAGGTGCTTTGGCGTATTGCGGTACGTCCCCGCATAGTTCATGTGGACATGCACATCCCCGCTCACCCAATGTGTTTTAGTCCGAGCCTCCGCGTCAAATGGGTGCATTCCAACCGTAAGTGAAACCCAGCTGTTTGGCTTAACCTCTAGCTTCTTGTGCTTGAACGGATACTCAAATCCCCGCATGATGCCGACTTCAATGCTTCCCCCGACCGGCACCATCATTTCTGAAACGCCTGCCGTATCGAAATAGTGCGCCTCAAACGGCCGTTCCGAGCGCGTAAAGCTGTCGTCCGCATACATCCAAGCGTCATCCGGCGCGTAAGAGCGTCCATCCGCCCCCGTCACGAAAACCCGCGCCGCAACCGGCTTTCCGCCGGGACCAAGCACCTTCAGCGAAAGCCGCGCCATCGGCTTCAAATACTTCCGCTCACGTGCCGCCACCTGCGTCTGCGCCCCGCCCGGAATCGTCTGCACCCAAAGCGAAGTATTCCCACCGCGATTCGAAATAAACGCAATCTTCGTCCCATCCGGCGACCATCGTGGATTCGTATTATCAAAGTCCCCGTATGAAATCGGAAACGCATCCCCACCGCCCGCTGGCATCACCCACAGCTGATGCCACTGCCCGCCCAGATACGACGCATATACCATTCGCGTCCCATCCGGCGAAAAGTCCGGACGCGCTCTCCACGTCGTCTCTTCGTAATGAATCTCGCGCGCCTCCGCGCCCGGCTCCGCCTTCATCCGCCAGAACCCGCCCGTCCCGTGAATGTGTCCGCGATTCGAGATGAACAAAATCTCCGACCCATCCCGCGACCACACCGGACTGATCTCATGATCCACTTTGCTGTAGTAATAACGAGGCAGGTCACTGACGCGCTCAGGAGTAAGTTGCTGAACATCGCTGAGCCGCCCTTCGTCGAAGCGTCCAACAAAGATGTGAAAGCGCCCCTTATAGGAAGTGGAGACAAACGCGAGCCTTTTCCCATCCGGCGAAAATCGAGGCTCCAGATTAACCGCCGCGCCCGACGTAAGCTGCGACGTCCGCCCATTCCGTAGGTCCATCACCCAGAGCTCAACCGCGTCATGATCGTAGCGATCGAAAACCACCCACCGCCCATCCGCCGACCAGTCCGGCTGATAGTCATACCCCGGCCCCGCGGTAAGCTGTTCAGCCTTCGTCGATTCCAGCTTCTGCCGCCACAGCGACCCCGCCATCGAATACACGAGACTCTTCGAATCCGGAGACCACGCCAGCGCACTCGGCCCCGTCGTTAGCTGCGGCAAGTACATTTCGCGAAAGTAATAAGGATGCGGCAGATCAATTTGCTTGAGCACCGGCTCACGCTGCCCAAAGGAGGAAACGCACACGCTGAGAAAGAAGAAGTAAACCAGACCAGACTTGGACAAGGCCCCTCCACAAAAACGGGAAACGGCGGCGATTATATCGTGAGCAACTGCCGGCCGCAGCGCGAGACAGCCGCGAAGCGGCGCAAGAATACAGCCTAAGGCGCAAGCCCTTGGTCAGACCGGAGAGAGCTGCAAAAACCCCTAAGGGGCGAAATAAGACCACTGCGAAGGCGCGCGGCTACCTTCATCCCCAGCAAGCGCGACAAGTCACGCCTTCGCCGGTTGACGCCACCGCACCCACACCCAGTTGAGCAGGGCCGCACCTACCGTAACTGCCAGGATCCGAGACTGGCTCAGGTCCGCCTGCGTCGCCATCCCCACGCACATCAAGATGCCGATCACCGCCAGCACAGGCCCCCCCGGCACTCGGAACCGAACTGCCCCAGGACGGCTCCGACGCAACGCGATCAGCGCAGCACAAACGACTCCGTAATAAAACAGGCGAGCGATGGCCGACAGCGTCACATTCCAAGCAAAGTTTCCCGCCAGCGCCAGTCCCCAAACCGTGACCGCATACATCAGAATCGAAAGCCACGGAGTGTGAAATCGGCGGCTCACCCAAGCGAATGGACCGGGCAGGTCTCCGCCCTCGGCGAGAGCAAACGTAGTGCGAGGCATCGACAGCAGTTTTGCGCTTAAATATCCATAAACCGAAACCAGCGCGCCGATTGCCACCAGCGCAGCGCCACGATTACCCATCGTGAGCCGTGCCACCTCGGCCAGCGGACGATCAGTCGTAGCACCACTGCCTAGAACTCCAACCACCACCCACTGCACGAGCGTATAAATCGCGACGCAGGAGATCAGCGACATCAACAGCGCAAACCCGACATCGCGCCGCGGATTCTTCGCTTCCCCCAGTGGCACCAAAGCAGTTTCGAAGCCGCCGTAAGCGAACACCAGCAGCACCATTGCCTTCAGCCAGACGCTGCCTGCAATCGGCCCTGCCACGCCCATCGGCGTCGGACGGAAAATCGTGACCGCCGCCCCCGCAAGCACCACCATCAACAGTGGTAGAAGTTTGGCAATAGTAAAAACATTGCTGACGCGCGTGCCCTGCCGAACGCCAAGAATGTTAATGATCGCCAGCAGTCCCACCAGTATCGTGAGAATCTCAACTCGCGACGCCTTCGCGCCCGGCCAGAACTCCTGAAGATAAATGACAAACAGATTCGCATTCGCCGCCGGCGCTGCCGATTGCGCCAGATAGAACGTCCAACCCACTACAATGCCCATCAGCCGCCCGAACACCGACCGCGCATATAAATAAGGTCCGCCCGCTTCCGAGAACTGCGAAGCCACCTCCGCAAAGCAAATCATGATGACGCCAATGGCCGCCCCGGCAACCAGCACGGCCAAAACGCTGCGCCTCCCGAGCAATCCCGCCACCGTCCCCGGCAGCCCGAAAACACCGCTCCCGATAACCGAATTCACGGTCAGCGCCACCAGACTCCAGCGCCCAATCGCCCGTACCAAGCCGGTTTTGGAAGTCGCCATCGCGACCGTTTGTATCACACCAAGCCGATTCCGGGTTAAACTTCTGAGTCGGTTTTTAACAATCTGTATAGAGCCGTCGGAGCGTACCCAGAAAGTGCCCGCCTCAATTTCTGACATCCGCCTTCTGCTGAAGGTCAAACAGCTTCCTCAGTGCGCCCACCCGCGCCGCGTCTTCATTACTGGAGGAACGGGCTACCTCGGCGGCAGCCTGATCCCCGTACTCCTGGAGCGCGGACACCATGTCCGCGGCCTGGTGCGCCCGACTTCGAAAGGCAACCTGCCCAGCGGCTGCGAAGTCGTTTCCGGTGACGCCCTCGACGCCAACACCTACAAGCAACTGGTCCGCCCCGCCGACACCTTCATCCACTTAGTAGGCGTCTCGCACCCTTCTCCCGCGAAAGCCGCTGAGTTTCGCGCCATTGACTTAGTCTCCGCCCGCGAAGCCATCAACGCCGCCGCTGAACTCGGCATCGCGCATTTCATCTACCTGAGCGTCGCTCACCCCGCTCCCGTGATGAAGGCCTACATCGCCGTGCGCGCCGAATGCGAGGATCTGATCCGAACCCGCCGCCTCAGCGCAACCATCCTCCGCCCCTGGTACGTCCTCGGCCCCGGACACAACTGGCCCTACGCGCTGCTGCCCGTTTACAAGGTAATGGAACTTCTCCCCTTCGTACGCCAAGGAGCAAAACGCCTGGGCCTGGTAACCCTCGGGCAGATGGTGATGGCGCTAGTCGAAGCCGTAGAATCGCCAGTTCAGGGCCTAAGGGTCGTAGGAGTACCCGAAATCCGAGCCGCCCAACGAAATCCGAGCCGCCCAAGCCACTCTGGCCCGCGAAGTAACCCGCCAGACCGCCTGAAACGCCTGTCCCGTAAGGCTTTTAGAAACCAGGTAACTTCAATTACGGAAGCTCATGCACACGGGGAATCTTTGCGTCCGCTGCCCGAGGTGCGATGGTAGTCAGAACACGCGCAGTATGTCAGCCGCGAACCGGCGATACGTGAGAGCCCGGCACCTGAGTGCCGGGTAGAGCAGCAAAGGCGAACCAGTCCCGTATGGACGACACCACCTCGCAGATTTGAAAGGACCCCATGGACCGCGAGAACCGGGAAAGCATGGAGGAGATTCACCTCCGCATTTTGCGCGTCACCGAAGACCTGCGCGCCATCCAGCGGGAACTCAACTGCGTCGCCATGCAGGCGCCCAACAACCCCGAACTGATGGAAGCCCTTTCCGGTCCGCCCGAGATGGAAGCCCTCCACGTCCTGAAATCCGCGCTCGACCAGATGCGCCACTTCCTCTGGTTCTACATACAAGTAATGACCAGCGGCTCCGAGATGGGCGAGAAACTCCGCCAAAGCCTGCGCCAGGATCCCTCTCCCCGCGCCCCCGAAACCGAGCAACAACAGCACATGCAAAATGCCTCCGACTCCATCATGCTCCGCTACCTCGCCGACAGTAAGTTTAGGAAACCAAACTAAATCACTTTCAAGTTTGTCATCCCGAGCGGAGCGAAGGACCTGCTTTCTCCGTCGGCCTTTTCGAGGCGTCCGGGCTTTTTTCTTGACAACAAGTTGTAATCTGCCTAGTCTCGCCTCAACCCAGCAGGAAGATTTTGAGCTCCGCCTTCTCCGAGACCTCCCTAGCTGGATTTCTTCCCTCGACCCAACGCACCTCAAGAATCTGGAGCAGTCCCATGGCCCGCTTTATCACACGGTTGTTCCTTCTTCGAACCTTGGTTCTAAGCCTGATGGTCTTTGTTCTCGTCCGACCAGCTTATTCCCAAGTGTTGAGCATCGATGACACAACCAGCCCCCAAACTCCTGGAGTGGGTCACGACTACATCAAGATGCTTGGGGAGTCAGTGAACCCGGCCAACGGTTCTGTGAGCCTGCGGATTGACCTTCCGACACCGAAGGGCAGAGGGTTGGACATTCCTTTCGCGATCTTATACAGCTCAAGCGGCATCGCGCATGTCTTAGGAAACATAAACGGGGGCGGCGTTTGGGGTACGGACACTGGCCTAGGAGGCGGTTCGGGCTGGAGCTACTCGGTACCGACGCTCACCGCAGTACAAGGAATATCGTCAGATTATCATCCTGGCCCTCCGCCAGTTACATATAAGTGTTATTATTACTACAGTTACATCCTGCACGATTGGACTGGCGCAGCGCATCTGCTTAATGCCATGCAGGCTGCGCAAAATCCAAGCGACGGCACCGAAGGTTGCTCTCTGTCTTCGAATCAGCCGTCCAGTTCTCTGACTGGTAGTGACGATTTCTTCAAAGGGATAACCACTGTACCCACTAATCTTTATCTCCCCAATCCCGTAACCGCAGCTGGCCCGGACGGCACAGTCTATCAGTTTTCTCCGGCCGACAACATCCTCGGCGGGGGCGCTGGTACTACATCATACTGGGGCTCGGCCCATTCCATCGAGGATCGCAATGGAAATGTGGCCACCACGTCATTCCACAGTGGGACCAACGGCGTTCTTTATGGCAGTGTTGGAGACACATTGGGTCGTCAAGCCGTCAGCGTGTCTGCGCTCGCTTCGAATACGAACACAGTCTCCGTATCAGGCCAGAGCGCACCATACACTCAGCACTGGACGTCTGTCCCTGTAAACTTCAGCGTGACATTCACCGGAACCGACAGCCCTCCCTGCACCATTACCATCGCGCCCGACCAATCCTCGAATTACGTAGTTCAAACCCTCACGCTTACGAACGGAAAGTCCTTTCAGTTTACCTACGATTCCACGTATGGACTCCTCAATAAAATTGTTTACCCGGGCGGCGGTTACATTAAATACACTTGGGGACTGAACCTTCAATCAGAGCACATCGTGCTGCCTGGCCCTCCCAATCCCACTGGTTGGTTATGTAATGGAATTTATGACTATCCCGCAATAACTCAAAGAACCGTAAGCTACGACGGTGTCAACATTGCAGAGCAACAGACCTTTAGTTACTCGACAACTTGGGCACAAAACCAGTCTGGCTGGACGAGCAAGCAAACTACCGTCACGACGTACGATAACGTTCGCGGCACAAACCATCAAACAGTCTACGCCTACGGTCTTGTTGGGTGGCCGGCTGTTCCGATGGAACGCAGCATTGTGTATAAAGATTTTAGCGGGGCAGTACTGAAGACGGTGACAAAGGCTTGGATAGATCCATTGCTTCTCGGATGTCAGCTTGAAACCTTGGACAACGGCTCAACTTCTGGGGCGTGGTATTTCTACGGTCCTGGCGGTCAAATGACGGACAAGAAGGAGTACGACTACGGTTTGATCGGGTCAACACCTTGCCAGCCAGGCAGCACAGGGACTGTCTCTCCTCCGCCGAGTGGCGTTACGCCCACGCGTGAGACAGTGACGACCTATAAAAACTTCGTAAGCACACCTATTTTTCCCAGTGCTCCCTCCATATTTGACAAGCCAGCCAGTGTGATCACGTACGACAAGGGCAGCCGCCTGGCCGAGACCGACTACGGCTACGATCAAACCGCAGTCTTACCTGTCTCACCCACTGCCACAGGGCACGATGGAACGAACTACAGTGCGAGCTACAACAACCGTGGAAATCTCGCCACTCGGACGGTGAAGTGCCTTCAGATCGGTTGTGTGGACGCCGTGACGACCTATATACACGACGAGACTGGGCAGGTCACATCGATAATCGATCCGTGTGGGAATAGCCCCTGCAGTGACATGGCCGGCACGAACCACACAACTACATTCTCTTATACCGACAACTACTCCAGCGGCACTCCACCGGGCAATACCAACGCCTACCTGACCAGGAAGACGGATCCTCTGGGACACGCGGAGCGCTTCGCGTATAACTATAATGACGGGCATCTCACGAGCGCAACCGATGTCAACGGTAAGGTCACGAGCTACATCTACAATACTCCACCATCGGGCTGCAGTTTTGCGGACGGACTGGGCCGTTTGAGTGAAGTTGACTACCCGGACGGCGGGAAGACGACTTATTGCTACAACGATACTGCTCCGTCTCCGAGCGTCACGAAGACAACGCTGATCGACAATACGGTCTCGCCGAACCTTCAAGCCAGCACGACGACGGTCACGGATGGCGTCGGCCACGTGGTTCGTACGCAACTCACTACCGATCCCGAGGGCACTGACACAGCCGACACAACCTTTGATGGCTTGGGCCGGGCCATGACTCAGTCGAACCCCTACCGCAACCTCAGCGATCCGACTTATGGGATTACAGCCCACACTTACGACTCTTTGGGACGCGTAAACTTGGTCGTTCAGGCCGACGGATCCGCCGGGACAACTAGCTATTCGGGAAACTGCACGACGGTGACTGACGAAACAGGGAAGCTGCGGAAGTCATGTTCCGATGGGCTCGGACGACTGGTGGAGGTGGACGAACCAGGGGCGGGAGCCGCTGGTGCGACAAGCAGCACCGGCGCGATCACATTGAGCGGTTCGGAACAGAGCATGACGGGCAGCGCAAAGGCAGGCAGCGGAACCGTGGCGATCAATGGCTCGGAACAGTCTGTATGGTATTACCCGTGCGGCGTTTCTTCTTGTCCAACCCAGGTCTGGGATAATGGTGGCATTTCGATCACCGTAAACGGATTTACAGCTAATGCGAGCTACGGTCAGTCGTCTACTACAAGTTCGCTGGCGAGCCTTTTGGTGTCGGGCCTTAATTTAGGCTCGTCGCCCGTCACCGCAACGCTCAGTGGCACGGTGATCACGATAACTGCCAAAACGACGGGAGGGGCAACGAACTATTCGCTTTCGGCAACCTCCTCAACCAACAACTCGCAGTTCTTCTCCGGCCCTTCCTTCTGGGGCTCGCCTTCTGGCTCTACGCTAACCGGTGGCAAGGATGCAGGTACGGTCTACGACACTGGGACAGTTTCCGTTACGGTCAATGGATTCACGGCAAATGTTCCCTATTCCCAAACCGTGAATAATACGTCGGCCCTGATAGCAAGCAGTCTGGCGTCCATTTTCAACGGCAGCGAGTCGCCGGTTGTAGCCTCGGTCAGCGGAAGCGTGATTACGCTTAACACAAGGGAACTCGGATCAAGCTCGAATTATGCTGTCTCGACCGCCGATACCTGGAGCCAAACTTTCAGCAACCCGTCGTTTGTTTTCCAGGCCCCAGTTATTTCCAGCCTCACGGGAGGCACGGACGGTAGTCTGGGCAGCGCTCCGCTTGTTACCCTGTACCTTTACGATGCTCTAAACAACGTCACCTGTGCCGTGCAAAAGGGAGGCGACACTGCGGCGTTCACAACGTGCGCCGCGGCGCCAGTTACGTGGCGTCCCCGGAGTTTCCAATACGATTCTCTTTCTCGTATCATTAGCGCTACCAACCCCGAATCAGGGACCATTCTGTACAGTTACGATGCGAACGGCAGCCTAGCGCAGAAGACCTCGCCCAAGCCGAACCAGGGCAATCGAGCTACCACGACCAACATCAATTTCTGTTACGACCCGCTGAATCGGGGCACGAGCAAAGCTTACAACACGACCGCCTGCCCACCGACTTCCCCGGTAGCCGCCTACATCTACGACCAGGGTATAAACGGCATCGGCCACCGCACGGGCATGACTGACTCGCCTGGCTCGACCAGCTGGACATACGACGTAATGGGGCGAGTGGCGTCCGAAACCCGCGTGACCTCTAGTGTCACGAAGAGCACAAGCTACGTCTACAATCAAGCTGGTTCCGTAAAAACCATCATCTACCCAAGCTCGCGAAGGGTGAACTACATCTACAGCGGCACTGGACGTATCCTGTCAGCAGTTGATCCGACAGGCCCGATCAACTATGTTACCGCCGCTACCTACGCTCCTTCAGGGGAACTGGCAACGGCCACAAACGGATTTGTGCAGGGGGTATTCACCGGCATAAACACGGCGAACGTCTACAACAGTCGCCTGCAGCCCGTACTTCTTTCTGCCACCAGCCCCACGGCCACCGTTCTCAGCCTCTGCTACGACTTCCACTCGCACGTCACTATTAACCTCCCACCTTGTGTGCTTTCCCCCAGCGCGCTGGGAGACAACGGCAATGTGTATCAGATTGTGAACAACCGCGACGGAAACCGCACGCAGAACTTCAGCTACGACAATATAAACCGGATCAGCCAGGCCTACACCACCGGATCGAACTGGGGCGAGACGTTCACTATCGACCCGTGGGGAAACTTGACGAACCGAGGTCCGGTCGCTGGCAAGACCAACTACGAGCCGCTCAACGCGCCGGCTCTGACCAACAACCAACTCACCGGTTTCGGTTACGACGCCGCCGGCAATCTGACCAGCAATGTCGCGATTGGCTACAACTACGATACCGAAAACCGATTGACGAAATTCATCGGCGGCACGACCGACATCTACGTTTACGACGGCGATGGCCAGCGGGTGAAGAAAAACGCGTCCAGTGTTACGTTGTACTGGTACGGGGCAACCGGCAATGTGCTCGACGAGACCAGCGCCAGTGGGACGCTGGTCTCTGAATACATCTTCTTCAATGGCAAGCGAGTGGCCCGGCGCGATGCGGACAATAGCGTGAAGTACTATTTTTCCGACAATCTCGGCTCAGCCAGCGTGATCACCAACTCGACCGGCGCCATGCCGCCGCTGGAAGAGTCGGATTACTATCCCTACGGCGGTGAGATACCGATCACGAACGGCGACCCGAATCATTACAAATTCACCGGCAAAGAACGGGACACAGAGTCAGGGCTGGACAACTTCGGAGCGCGATTCTTTACCAGTAATCTTGGCCGTTTCATGACGCCGGACTGGGCAGCGCGGCCGACCGCCGTGCCCTACGCCGTGTTCGGCGATCCGCAGTCACTGAATCTCTATACCTACGTAGAGAACGCGCCGGTGAACCGCGTCGATGCTGACGGGCACTACTGCGTGATGGCGGGTCTTGCCTTCTGGTGTTCAGCCGATAACCCGCCAGCGGAAGCGACCAAAGAAGCCAACAAGACAAATCAGGCGCAAAATACGTCTCTTGCTTCGGACGTACTGAACATCGTTGAGGTTTCGGGGAGTGCGGGCGTAGGGTCACATGGCGAGATTCAGGTAGGTACGGTTGAATTTAGCGGAGGCTACAACGTCATTGGGGTTGAAGGTACAACCGGTTTGGCGGGAGGCAACGCCAACGCGACAGTTCTCACAGGTGTGCAAGGCGAGGCAAAGGTTCCCGGTGCTAGTGTGGAGGGAAAGGCCGGTGCTGAACTCTCAACGAAAGACGGAGCAACTCTCGGTGCAACAGTGACGGGCCATGCCGGTCCTGTTAGCGGCGAGGTAAAGGTTGACACTAGTGGTGTCCACACTTCGGCCAAGATGGAGGCCAACAAAGACATAAAACTGGGACTGCACATGCAAATAGGCCTGGGAGTCGGAGTTACGGTCAACTTGAGCCAGGCAGCCCGCGCAGCAGAGCGTGCAAGACAATCGGGGCTGGCCCTTGCAAATTCCCTATACAACAAATTTGTCCCCAGCGGTTCGATTTTTTAATGCTACGGCGTGGGTTGACTCTATGAAGAGACGCTACAAAATCTTGTTGGTGATCGTTTGTGTATGGCTTTTTGCCATGATTGCAACATTGCCAGAACTTATTGCCGTGTGGCCCGAACGAGGGGTTGTGCGGCAAACCTTCTCCAGCTACGCCGACGCCCTAGTCAATCAGAAGTTCGAAGAGGCATACGGGTATCAGAGTCCGGAATTTCAAGAAAGAGTTACTTTTGACAGCTTTGTCCAATATCAACGTAATGTGCAGGCGAAATTCGGTGCTCTCAGATCAGTGCAGCAGGAAGGTATGACCGTTCAGAAGTGGCGAAGCCCGAGTCGCTGGAGGGCATCTATCGTGGCTGATTTTCAGTATGAAAGAGCAAAAGTGAGATTCACGTTTGAGCTGCATCGAGACAACGGTCGTTGGACGATATTCAGCAGCAGCGGCAAGGAGGAATAGCCGGGTGCCCCAGATAAGCGGAGGGTGCCCCACACATTCGCGCCCTTAGCGCGATTCTTTACGAGTAACCTTGGCCGTTTCATGACGCCGGACTGGGCAGCACGGCCGACCGCCGTGCCCTACGCAGTGTTCGGCGATCCGCAGTCACTGAATCTCTATACCTACGTAGAGAACGCGCCGGTGAACCGCGTCGATGCTGACGGGCACTACTGCGTGATGGCGGGTCTTGCCTTCTGGTGTTCAGCCGATAACCCGCCAGCGGAAACGACCAAAGAAGCCAACAAGACCAACAAGACAAATCAGGCGCAAAATCACGTTGGAATATGGGGGCATTTGAAAAATGCCTTCGCTCAGACAACTGTGAAGGTTACGATTGGAGTCGGGATAGGAGGCAAGGTTAAGGCGGGACCAGGACAAGTTAAGTTGGAGGCTGCTGCCAAAGCTAACGTTGCATTCTCTGCTGGAAAAGTGTCAGTTTCCAAGTCAGTGGACATCGGCGCGACTGCAGGAAAGTGGCACAAGGAGTTCGGCTTAGGAGCGTCGGCGGAACAAGTCGTCGGCTCTGTGAACGTTGACACCGGAGAGAGGGGTGGTGTGGAACCAGCCACTGGTGAAACGGTAGTGGGGGGCACCACCAGGACTTTCGGTGGAAATGCCAATCAAGAAGGTGTTGAGTTTGGAGGAGAAGAGGGCGAGGGTCCCCTCGGCGGTGGCTCGATATTCATTACGAAGGAGGGCTTGGGCGAACTACGGGAGGCATGGGGCGAAGTAAGAGATGCGGCGGGAAGCGCGCTCGAAACCGTTCTAACATCGCCAATAAGTAATTGATGAGGTTTTCTCGTGAACTGCGGCTGGTGAGTTGAACTTTTTTCGCGATTGGAAAGGGAAGAAGGGAGCTAACTGTGTACCCAGGATCATTTATCTGGAGAAGGATTGATGACGAATGGCTTGTGAGCAGGAGCGCCTCCGCGTTCTTTGCTCTGTCGGCCCTCATCATCGTGGGAATGACGGTCGTAGTTTTCGCCAACATTGAATCCCGAACCTTGGGTTCCGTGGGTAATACCTTATTGGGTATTGGCGGGGTATTTGCTGCTGTGAGTGTCTTTTTCCTCTGGGGAGGCATGTGGCGCTACTGGATAAGATGCGATTCCTCTTCCCTTGCCGCGCGACGGGTTTGGTTTCTCGCGCTTGCTGTCGGACTCTGGTATGGAGCAATCCTCTACTACGCGCTTGTTTATCTGCCGCGTGCGCGAGGACGCCAGGTGATGCAAACAAGGACTCTTGAAAAATGAAAGCTGCCGGACGAATGCTGCTCCTGGGGTGGATCTTACTCGCTCTGGGAGTTGTGTTGATTTTTGCGTCGCCCAAACTCGCTTCCACCGTTCTCCATCCTATAGCTTCTTATTTTCAACTGATCCCCC
>WNFB01006965.1_pt1 | contig 12724 bp, 15 predicted proteins | sample 5400501 | NCBI WGS metagenome assembly WNFB01 (sample SAMN13153341, study PRJNA577476) | soil metagenome | isolation source: 200 cm saprolite under Douglas fir tree site 2 hole 1 | place: USA:California | collected 2015-04-18 | reverse complement strand
AGACGCTGCCGTACCGGGGCACTTCAGCGGGCGGCGGGTACTCCACAGTAGAAGATCTACTGAAGTTTGCGAATGCGCTTGAAGCACACAAGCTGCTCAATGCGGATTATGAACAAATGTTGACTACGGGCAAGGTGCGGATGCCGGGGGGCGGCCGCTACGCATTCGGTTTCGACGATCGGACGACCAACGGCATCCGCTGTTTTGGTCATGGCGGAGGCGCTCCAGGGATGAATGGTGAATTAGAGATCTGCCCCACAGCCGGCTACATTGTGGCCGTGCTGGCGAACATGGACCCCCCCGCAGCCCACCGCATCTCTCAGTTCATTACCAACCGACTGCCGGAAAAGTGAACTGACCGGTAGCGGGAGTCGCCTCGGTGATTAGAACGCCTCGACGGTCCGGGCCGCTCGCTGTGCTCATGGGCCTGTCCGTCGCATGCGGACAGTCAGAGCATCGCCCAAGCTGCCGCGATGGTGCCTTCGACCAGGTCGCGCGGCGCATCGCCGGGCCTATCAGCCCCACGGGTCGAAGGGTGGTGCACTACCGAATACCGCGGCCCGAACTCCAGCTTCACGATATTGCCGTAGCCCCGGATGGCGCGGTGTGGTATGCCGATCTCCTGAACAGCTGTCTCGGCAAGCTGGATCCGGTGACTGGACGCTTCAGTGAGTACGCCACCGCTTCAGCGGGCGCCAATCCCCATGGCATCACCGTGGATTCGGCAGGCATCGTCTGGTATGCGGCTACCCAGCACAGGCGGATTGGCCGCCTCGACCCGGTGACCGGTCGCAGTCGGGAGTTCGCCCTCCCCAAGGAGATACGATTTGTACACACGGTGCTCGTGCACGCGGGCCAGGTCTGGTTCACGGGTAATCCGGCATCCGCTGATTGGGGGACGCTCGACCCCAACACCGGCGGTGCGCGGACCTACGAGCGTCGGTACCTCCTTGTCACGGCATCTGATGACGCCGTCTGGATCGGGTTGGCGCCGACCGACCCACTGATTCGTTTTCCGGTGGCCGCCGTTCCGCCCCATCGTTGGCTGGCTACCCCCGACACCTGGGCTCAGGCCGGTAGCGGAGCCGCGGGCCAATGGCTTTGGTGGCGCTTGCCCACGCGGGATGCACGCCTGTATCCCGTGACGACCGATCTCGCGGGGCGAGTCTGGTACAACGCGCGCGACCGGAGCGTGATCGGCGTGCTTGACCGTGCCTCCGTCCGAGCTCGGGAATTCCCAACGGCAAGCGAGCGAGCGTTTGTGGATGACCTCGCTGTCGGTTCGGACGGGCGCATCTGGTTCTATGAGGTCCGCACGAGTTCCCTCGTCGGGTTCGATCCCGCCGCTCGTACCTACGAGTCCGTCGAGATCGGTGTGCCCGATGTCAGAGTAACGGACATGACTACCGACCCCTGGCGCGGCCACGTGTGGTTAGGGCTCGACGGTGTCGACGGAGGGGCACTCGCGACGATCGAACGGACCCGGTGACCGGCGCGCACGCCTGATATCACCTTTGAGTCCCCCGGGTTGGAAACGCGCCCTAACGGGGCATCAGGCGGAGAACGTCACCCAGGAGTACGGCTGGCAGGAAAGCGAGCGGATTCTCGAGGACGCGGAGGTGAAGCTATAGGCGCTGCTCGGGGGTCAAAAAGATGGGGGACAAGCGGGGGGCGGCAAAGCGGAAAACCGCGTAAGTCTACTGCGCCCAGGAGGACTCGAACCCCCAGCCTCTTGATCCGTAGTCAGGCTGAGCGCCCCACGGCCCGAAACCTAGAAGCGGACGAAAGCGAAGGAACGAGGGTGAATCCCCGCGGAGAGCCCCCGAAACGTGGGGGCCAAGGCCAACAGGTCCTAGCGGTCGGGGGCACTCGGGGCACCGGACTTCTCATCGTTCAGTTGCTCCTCCGGGACGGCTACCGCGTTCGCGTCCTGGCCCGGAACCCGGCTCAGGCGTCGGCGCGCCTCGGCTCTGCTGTGGAGGTCATCCCGGGCGCCCTCACCAGGCCCGAGACCCTCGCCCGTGCCGTGCAGGGCGTCACTCACGTCATCTTCACGGCCGGAGTTGCCGTCGGCCCCGCGCGCGAGAAGCTGATCATCGCCACGGAGTACGAGGGTGTACTGCAGACCCTGGCGGCCGCTCGTGAGGAGGGCTTCAGCGGCCGGTTCCTCTACATGACGTCCATTGGAGTCACGAGAGGTTCACTCACCGGCGCGCTCCTGAACCTTGTCAAGGGAAACACGCTGCGTTGGCGGCGGCGGGTCGAGGAAGAGCTCCGCGCGAGCGGCGTTGACTATACGATCATCCGCGCAGGCTTCCTGCTCAACAGCCCCGGCGGTGGGCGCGCGGTCGAAGTGAGTCAAGAAGCTCACCCCCTGGCTCCGAGGTACAGGATCGCCCGTGCGGACGTGGCCGAGACGTTCGTCGAGGCACTCAAGCGTCCAAGCACATCGAGAACCACGTTCGACGTCGTCTGGGGCCCGGGTTCACGCCGGGAGGCGTGGGACGTGCTCTTTGGCCGGCTGAAGCGGGACGCTTGACGCGCCACCGTAGCTCAGTGGTAGAGCTCTCGATTCGTAAGCGCACACGGCCAGCGTCAGTTCGCGCTGGCTGTTGTCATTCCAACGAGTTAGCGGAGTCGAGCGCCAGTCAGCACCGGCCAGCAACGCCCCCGTTGGCACCACCATTGGCACCACGGTGTGGCGCTGTATCGCGCCCCTTACAGGGCGCCTACCAAAGGGGCTTCCCCTGCCGATCACGCCACCACATGTACGCCCCGACTATGGCTCCAACCGGCGAAAGAATCGCCATCATGGGAGGGATCAGCGCCCACGCCTCTGCTTTGGTGGAATGCTCTAGGAAGAGAGCGCCGACCGGGTTCCAAAATACCCCCAAGGCGAGGCCTACCGACCCGTAGATGATAGCGGCGAGCGTGGCCCCGGTGACCATCCATCCGAGCACGTGACTCCGGAGTGGCCGTAGCAAGAACGCAGCGGTACCGGCAAAGATCGCTGCAACGAAATACGAGGCGGGCACGACGAGCAATACTGCGAAGTACGTCATCCAGGGAACTTCAAGAGGCCGACGCTTGAAGAGATCAACGAGGTTGACAATACCGAGGAGGCCCAAGGGAATCGCGGCGATGAACGTCAAGCCCAACGCCGCAAACAGGGCCATAACTAGGTCTTCGCGATAGCGGCTCGCCGAGTAGGACACTGAGGGTCTGAGTCGCGCCGTGGCGCGCCACCTCATGGGCGAGCGGCACTCGGGCCAACTGGCAGAGGCTCCGGTGAAGCGAGGTCGACCTTCGGAAAGGTTTTCAGTTTTGTGATTGCACGAAACAGGGCCTCTCCTGTGCCATCACTCCGTATGCGCACGTAGTAGTATCCACCTCGATCGACATGCTCTCCGCCGATCACCTCACCCCCGACCGCGTCGACCGCCTGCTGTCTCTCGCTCTGGGTTGCGTCTTCCTTGAATGCGAGCACGATGAGATTCCGGGGGAAAGGCACACCCCACTCAGGGGACGAGCGGATCATGTTCTCAGGCGCGTGGAGCTTGTCCCAAAGGGCTCGAGGGACCGAGTCCGGCGGTAGGGCGGGGACGCGCGGCTGTTGCCCGGCCATCTGCTGACCCGTTGTGTGCGGCTGCGCCTGATCAAAGTCCGGATGGGCACCATCAGACGGTCTTGAACAGCCGAGCATCGCAAGCCAAATCAGCGCAATGAAGGCCCTTTGGGCAAGGACTCTATTCAACGAGCATTCATCCTTCCACGACACGTGCCTGGCGGACCGGGCAATTGCAACACAGGGCGCTCCAAGAATCACCAGAGCGCGGCAACCAATGCGCGAATGCTGTCAGGGCGGAAACCCGTGCCGGTCGCGCGAATCAGGTGCCACCAGTACACGACGGCCTCGCGAGCGCCCCGCGTGTAGCCCCCAATCTGTGCGTAGGGCAACGATCGGCCGACCTGCGGTGTCACTCACCACGCCGACCAGAGCCGGAGGGACGTCCGGCGATTGAGCCTCGAGTAGCGCGAGGCTCAGCAACAGACTGACGAGGGTGGCGACGAATCGAGTCATAGTGGCCATTCTAAGTCCTCCGAGCCCTACTGATACCAAACTCTTACCTATCGCCTGAACCGTTCAAACTGCAATCACGTGTGCGGGCGAACCGCTAGGACCAGCGCTATGACGGCCATTACCAGAGCAGCGAAGGCGACAAGGAGTGCGCGGCGCGCTAGGGCATCTCAGGCTCGTCGAGGGCGCCCGGGAGCCAGACGCTTCACGGCGTCGCGCGTGTTCGGGACGTAGAGGCCGGCACGAGCCAGCACGGCGGCCGCCGACGACGGTTCCTCCCGAAGCAGGCCTAGAAGCACATGCTCTGTACCGACGTAGTCGTGGTTGAGATCACGTGCCTCGACCATAGCGAGCTCAAGCACTTTTTTGGCGCTATCGGTATAGGGAAGGTCAGGACCGGCGGCCTCACCTACTACCGGGCTTATGGTCGCGGACGCCATTTGTCGGAAGAGGGCGTCCGGATCGACATCGAGATCTTTGAATACGGCGCTACAGATGGTTCCGGGGTGGCGCACCAGGCCGAGAAGCAAGTGTTCAGGGGCGACTTGGCCGTGCCGAAACGCCGCCGCCTCTTCACGTGCTCGCTGCAGAGCGCGCCGGACCTCATTGGTGAAGTTGTAGCCGGGCATATGTCACTGGAACTGTGGAGACGCCACGCGACCCATATTTAGGCCGGTCGGCCTAATTCTGTAAACCGACCTCAAATCTTGCGCAAAGGTAGCGAAGGGTCCGGCCGACGGCTGTGAGCTCATTCACGCCGTAGACTCGACCTCCCCGGGAGCTCTTCTGATTAAGAGGGAGTCCCCGGAAGCGGACGTTGACGGAAGATCACGGAAAACGAGCACATCCAAGCCGGCAGACCGGAACAAGACGGAATGAACCCACCCGATGACGGACCGAAAGTAGTGGGATTTGTGGTGGGACCGACCAACCCGTTCTCCACGACCTTCGGAGGCTGGCGGGGTCGGTGCTCACCCACGGTCACGCACGCCATTTGACCTCTGTTGCGCAACAACCTCGCCAGCCACCGCCGGCCAGCGACGCCCGCGCTGTTGCAGCCGTTGTGACAAGAGCGGTTCACGGTCGAACATCGCGGCCGCGCCTCTAGCGGCTCAGTTGAGTTTGAACGTCGCCCGCAGGAACTCTTTGACAGCTCGAAGAGCCGCCGCGGAGGCAGCCGGGTTGTAGGCAACGTGGACCCCGCGCTCGACACAGGGATCCGCATAGGTGAACGGCTGCCCAGTCCCGGCGTTGATGACGAGACCCCTGGGCTCTTCCTTCAGGGTACAGCGGCGCGTGGTCTGCGCTCGCGGCCACACCGTTGGTGCCGTGGGGAACAGGGGATTATCGAACACGTGGTGGGCATCTGGATACTCAGTGAGCTGCACATCCTTGCCGACGGCCCGCAGGCGCTCGACATACACCCGACAGGGTGTCACGGGGACATAGTCGTCGGCGTCCCCGTGAAACAGACGAATCGGCTTGTCGCTCACGTCGGTATCGTCGATATAGCTGGTGTTGCAAGGAGCGTATAGCGGAACGTAGGCAGCAAACTCGACCCCGGGCGGCCCGTACGCGCGCTGGAACCTCCTCAGGCTGGCATAAAGCGCGATTTGCCCCCCGCGTGAGCCGCCGAGAATGGCAATCCGCGTCGGGTCGATTCGTGGGTGTGCGGCCAGGACGGCGAGCGCACGGTACACATCGTAGATCATGGTCAGGCGGCCGAGCTGTTCTTGATCCTCAACCGTCGACGCGATGCCGCGCGCGGTGAAGCCGTCGATGAGGAACGTTGCGATACCGAGGCTGTTCAGCTCTTGGGACCAACGGTCGTAGTTGGCGCCGATACCCCCGGACCCGTGCACGATCACGATTGCCGGCAAGCGCTCGGTACCGAGGCGCGGAATCCGCAACTCGCCGGCGATCGTCACGGACTTGCCGTCGTGAGCGCCGGTCAGGATCTGTTCATCAATCAGCGTCTTCGTCTCGATCGAGTAAAGCTCGATGCGCGCGACTTGCGCGTCGCACCGCTCCGGGCGGAAGTAGAGGAAGGCCACGCTCGACGCGATCGAGAGGGCGAGGCTTGCAAACGCGGATGGAAGCTGCGTGGCCGGTCCTTGGGGAAAGAGGTGTCGTCGCGCGACCCCTGATGCGCGTGCAAGTGATAGGCGCCCCAGTCGCTCGCAGACTTACAAGACCCTCCAACTGTGGTCAAGGGCGGGGCTAGGCTCTGCGGTCGTCACGGCGCGCCAGTGCAAGTCGGACCGGCGGTCACCCGCCGAGGCACCGCGATGTGCGCTTGGTCATACGACCTCCCTGACCATGCGGTGATCTGCTCGCCGGTCCACGTTCGGAGGGTTAGGAAGACGCCGACCGCCTGGCGGATTTGACCCTCGATCTCAGCGAAGCAGCGCCGGACCGGGCCCAACGCTTTCTGGTTCGCGTAGCGGAAAAACGCCGCCTGCTCGTCGGAGTTCTTGCCCGGTTCCGGCCGATATGGGTTAAGCCCCTCAGGCGAGAGGTAGAGCTGGGCGATTCCTGCTCGGCCCAGGAGCCAGCGCCGGACATCCTCGCAGACTGAGCGGGCGACCTCGATACTCCCGCAGAACAGGGCAAAGGTACGTTGGGGATAGCGCCATCGTAGCCGCTCGTCAGCTTCGACAAAGGTCGCGCGTTCGCTGGTCGGTTTCGTGGAAGAATCCGTGACCTCCAACGCCATCGAGTCGGACGCTGCGCGATAGTCGATGACCAGGGCGTAGCGCCCAGGGGGAATGTGGAGTTCGCGCGACGTGGACGCAGGACCAAACGCCGTCGGGCACAGCCCCATGGGTGCGGACACGCCGAAAAACGTCAGACGCAGGGTGTCCGCGCGCTGCGTGAACGCGTGGTCGATGCCGAAACCGAGGCACGAGTACTGACGCACAGTCTCCAGAGTAAGGACGAGCGTCGGGGGTCTCCCGGCCAAGATCTGTTCGTGCGCCGTCAATCGTACCCGTTCGATAGGCAAGAGTGACGCGAGGTGTGCCTTCCAGATCAAGTCATGAACAGCAGCTATGAGGGCAGTATCTGCGGTTTGGAAACGGACGTCGACGTGGCCGAACTCTATTGCTGTAACGCGAATGTCGAGACGAGTCAGACGATTCTGAAAGCGAACCCGGTGCGCGAATACGACTACGTGCCGCGGCGGGGAGGTGGTGGATGGGTAGGGTGAAAGTTGCAACGCCTCCCGGGAGATGCGCTCGATCTCGGGAGCACCGAACCCTTCCTGCACGAGCGCACCAATGCTCCGGAGCAGGTCCGCGAGCGGTTCGCCCCAGTAGACGGCGTGGGCCACTGCGGTGTCTGCCGGGACCTGAGCAGTAGGTGGGCTCGGTGTCGGTAACCCTGTCACCGCCACGAACACCAGACCGCCGATCACGTTTCGGAGCATAGTGAAGTGCGAGCCTCTGAATTGAGGTCGAGCCTTGGTCCGGCGTCGGGCTTCAAGAGAGACGATAGGCGACCCGAATGTCACACACGTGGGGGTGGTCAATGAGTTGTTGTAGTGACAGATGGTGGCTGTAGCTCAGTCGGTTAGAGCGCTGGACTGTGGCTCGAAGACGACCGGTGGTGGTCAACGCTGGTCGTGGCATTTTCAACGCCCCGAGCGCCGGCCATCGCTGGCCAGCAACGCCCCCGTTGGCACCACCGATGGCACCACAGACCTCCGGATCGCGATTCCGGTCAGGCCGAATTCGAGCCCGTGTAGGAAGCCCGGTCTCTCAGTCGGCTCCGTCGCACACGACGCCCATACCTGCAGCCGCTGCGGCCAGAGGGCCATAGCCGAGCCACCGGGCACTGGTGAAAGGAACGGGCTTCCGAGGGAACGATGACGCCACTCAATCGTACACGCAGAAGAAATGCGTCGTGGTCGGCGGGAGCCCTGCAAGCAAGCGCCAGGCTTCCAGCCACTCGGCCTGGGCGTCCGGTGAGCGAGGGTCGAGCGCAATCCCCTGCCGGTAGTGGTGGATTGCCCGGCGCCGGGCCTCCGGTGCGGCCGTCGCGTACACCGCCGAGTCCGCGTAATTCCTGCCCGCACCGGCGGCGAGCGCGACGACATCCGCGTACCCGTTCGCTACCAACAAGTGCACCTCGGCAGTCATCCCTGAATCAAGGACCGATCGAAGCAACTGCTCTCCCACCGAGCTAACCCGTCGGGACGGCTCCTCACCGCCGCCACACATGCCGGTCATATTGAAGCCCAGGCGCAGCAGTGCCAGCGTCGCGAGCTGTCCGGTCCGGCCCGCGGAGTCCAGCCGCCGCGCTTCGTCGAGCCACGTGTGCGCATAGTTCTCGCCGCCGCCGAGCTCGTCATGGACGAACCGTGCACCGAGCGGGCTTAGGGCTCGGCGAGCCGCGCCGCCGCTCTCTTGTGCGAGGACGAATACGAGTGGCCGACTGCCCAGCACCTGGTCGGCTGCGAGCAAGGCCGCCGCGCGATGGGGCGCGTCGAGTCCACGACTTGCCGTGATCCAATCACCTAACCCTGAGCTCAGCAGGGTGTCGACCCCTCGCGCCCGCGCACGGGCGCTGTCAGGAGGGGCGCTGGTGTACGCACCCTCCGCGGCCGCAAGGACCGCAAGCAGTCGGTCGACGCGGCTTCGGTCGAGGCCGGAGAGCTGTGCCGCTTCGGCGGCGAGCGCCGACACCTTCTTGTCCGCGGCCCTTTCCTCGGCGACTACTGGACTGAATGAGCCCACTCCGGCAAATGGCAGAAACGCGCAGGCCAGCACTCGGGCAGCGCGGTGAGAGAGGCCCTTGTCATACGCGCTCACTGCCACGGTGGAGTCGGACTGCCACCGTCCAGCCACGTGCCAATGGGCCGACCCGAAGAAGTGGAGGCCGAGGCGCATGACATCGGGGTCCAGAAACCGGAAGATGGCTGCACGCCGGCTCGTGTCCGCCAGAAGCCGGGTGTCCAAAGCATTCGGCGCCGGGTGTATGGGCCCGAGCACCTGGGTTAGGGCTTCCCGCGTCTGCGCCGCCAGTGCGCGACCGGCCAGCGAATCCCTTGCGGGGGTTTCCACCCAGATCGCACCCAGACGACATTGATCGTCGATCAGCCGCGAATCCTCGGCGAGGGGAAGCGAGAGAGACGGCGGTGCCGCGGGAGGATAGAAGTAAGCGTAGCGGATGACGGGCGTGCTGTCAGCGAGGATCGTCCGTTCGATCGCCATCGCGCACCAGCGATCGTCGTTCTCGAGCACGAGGCGACGCTCAAAGCGCACGAGTCTGTCGGTGGGATGTGCTCGCCGCCACGCCGCGGGTGTCGTGCTGGCGCGCAGTGCGGCTAGCTCTTGGACGACGGCGACCGGGAACGTGCGAGCACCAGTGTCCGAGGAGCTCCGAGCGAGCAGTGCGGTAGCGCGCTGCGCGATGTCTCTGTTAGCCCCGTTGGTGGTCAAGGACAGCCCGCAAGCGAGCAAGGCCAGGTGGCAGCGCAAAGGGTTCATGCTCCTCATGCTCGGCCAGCGCATCGGGGGCTCCTCGAGGGTCGTAGGTGGAGTCGTGCTATTAGCGAATATTATCCCCGACGTCCACCGCCAGGCGGAGCCGCAGCGCGGAGGATAGCACCAAGAGAGGTCCGACCAGCATTGTTGCGAGGCGTGCCGCAGCGTCGCTTGGTGCAGCTGACTCCTAACGAGCTCGGTGCGTGTCCGCCGAGTTCCGTCCGAGTCCGCCCCGATCTCGCAACGTCAGCTTCCAAGACCACTTCCGGCCGCGTCGTGTCCGCCCACGTCGGTGCGCGTCCCGCTGAAACAGCCCGCATTTTTGCCCACCAGGCTATCACTGATGTAAGTGGTCCGGAAGCCAATCTCGGGTTCTCGGCAACCAAGAGAGTGCGGCGGTGCGCATCACTGCGGGTCGCGCTCTGGTCGCCGAAGCCAATCGAGACCCGTTATCGTACACCCAAGATTCGCGACGACTCTCATGGAGCAGATCTCGGTGCTTTGCGCTTCAAGTCCGATCGTGAACCGTGAAAACCGTCCAGCGTACGTCGTGTCGCAGGCGCTGGACTACTCATCTCGCTCTTGAGCGGACCTCGGTCGCCTGCCCCTGCGCGCGTCGAGCAACGCCCTCGTTCGGATCAGGGTCTGCTGCCGGCGCTCATTGACGATGGAGTCCCTCTTCTCAAGTTGACCGCCGTCGCCCTCCTCCTGTCGGGCATCTTCGCCATCTTTCTGGCCGCACGTCGAGAAGCGCGCGCCAACTGTGTGTCCTCGCCGATTGTCGCATCGTCCGCTTCATGTTTCACGACCGCGTAGCGTTCGGTGGGACCCTGATTTCCGTTGCCATACTCTACCTGTGGCTGGCCGAGTTTCCGCTCCGAGACGGGGCCCGGCGCCGGGCTCGTACCTGAAGGCAAAGGAGGATCGCGAATGGCGGTGAAAGCGCGCGCTCAGCAAATTGTGTATGCGGTACCGGGCGACGGACTGGAGGCCGCAGCGGCAGGTTCAGAGGTCAGTGGGCGAAGAGTTCGAGGGACACGTTGGGCGCCACCCGAGGGCGTGTGCTTGACCACACCCTTGAGTTCCGGAGAGCGGCTGCTTCGTGCAGTCGACGTCGCGGCCATCCTCAGCGTGTCCCCAAAGCGCGTCTACGAGCTCGGCATACCTGCCGTGCGATTGTCATCTCGCTGCCTGCGATGGCGCTGCACTGAGGTCGAGCGCTGGCTGGAGAGAAGGAGGGTCCCGCCGTGAGGCCTTATCGTCGCCGTGGTCACGCCACCTATGAGGTCGACGTGCGTTGGCGGGGCTACCCGCGGCTGCGCCTCGCTTGCGGTACGACCAGCAAGCCGCGCGCCACCGCCATGAGCCGGACGCTCGCCGCCCTCCGCGATGCGGGGCGGCGCGATCTTCTGGGTCTGCTCGCCCAACATCGGCTGCGGCTAGCCGACGTCCACGATGCTTTTCTCTGCGACCCAGGCGCGCTCGAACATCTGAAGGCCAAGGCCGTGAGCCCACGCTTGGGCGAGTTGGTCGAGCGCTGGTTGGCTTGGGTCGCGTCTCCCGCAGGCGTCAGTCCTCGCACCCGACGAAAGTACTCTGAGAAGACATGCAGGCAGTACGAGGGAAGCTGGAACGGGTTCTTCTCGGTATTGGAGCACGGGCGCGATGCCCGGTTAACCGACCTGAGTCGCGGCTTTGTCCTCGATTACCGTCGCTTGCGCGCACGAGCGACCGGCGGGAAGCGGCGAAAGGAAGTCCTGGGTGTGTCAGTCAGCGCGGCGACTTTGAACCGCGATTTCGCTGCCTTAGGCGCTTTCCTGACTTGGTTGAGAGACGTCGAAGGAGTCACCGTCGAGCGGCCGCCACTACCGCGTGAGCGAGAGTCGAGTGGGCGTGAACGCTGGCTGTCTGCTGAGGAGTTGGCGGCGTTCCAAGGTGCTTGTCCGCATGATTGGTGGCCCTTCTTCGCGACACTGTTCTATACCGGAGCACGGTTGGGAGAGGCGCAGGGACTACGTGGCGCTGATGTATCGGTGTCGGCAAGGCGCATCTCTATCCACGAGGCGGACCGGCGTCTCAAGACTAAGGAAGCGGTGCGCGACCTACCAATCGCCGAGCCCCTTCAACGAGCACTCGCGCAGCACCTAGCACGTCTCGGACCCGGGCCCAACAATCTCGTTTTCGCAGGCGACTTCCAACGATATGGCGTCATCCGGCACGTGTGGGACGCGACCTGCGCAGCAGCTAACATCTCTGGCGCGCGGCCGCATGACGCCCGGCACACGTTCGCCGTGCATGCCGCGCAGGCTGGGGTGCCGATCGTGCGAATGCAGAAACTTCTCGGTTCACGCCACCGCTACAATGACCCTGCGTTACATGAAGCATGCTCCGGAGGCATTTCTCGATGAAGACGCCGCGACCGTTGCGGCTCACCTGGCTGGTCGCAGGAATACGGTTGCGCAAGATCGTGGGACAAGCACACGCCGACATCGGAGAACTGGAAGTTGAGATGGACGCGGATGGACGGAAAGTGCCCGCATTTTTGCCCGCAGCGATCGACTCCTAGCTGTGTCTGCGATCTCGAAACCCTTGCGTAAGATCTTCGCGCTGACGATCTTCCGCGGCCCTGGGGCCGATAGCTCAATTGGCAGAGCAACTGACTCTTAATCAGTAGGTTCTCGGTTCGATTCCGAGTCGGCCCATAACGAGTTAGGCCTCTGAGTGCCCCGCTCAGAGGCCGATTTCTTCAGAGATTTCTTCAGTGTGGCTCCCACCAACTGTCGCAAACTCACAGGCTCGGTAACAGTGCCAGCAGGTACTTATATGACGTGAAGCACTTGCTAACGAAGAGCGATTCGATTTACTTGAACGCAGGACAACTGCACGGCCCGAAGGTTTGGGATCGGGACTCGACTTGCCAGCCACGTAGCTGAGGCTGACCGGTCGAGTTTTTTCGTTTCTAGGGGGTGGGCGATGGGGACTGACGTGGGAACGAAACATCTGACGGCCGACGATCTGGCGGAGCGCTGGGGCAAGTCGCGCTACGTGATCTACGAGATGGTGAAGAGGCGGATGATCCCGGTGCTGAAGATCGGTAGGTCAGTGCGGTTCCGGCTGATGGACATCGAGAAGTGGGAAGCGAAGCGCGTACAGCAGTCCA
>WNFB01004263.1_pt1 | contig 12724 bp, 9 predicted proteins | sample 5400501 | NCBI WGS metagenome assembly WNFB01 (sample SAMN13153341, study PRJNA577476) | soil metagenome | isolation source: 200 cm saprolite under Douglas fir tree site 2 hole 1 | place: USA:California | collected 2015-04-18 | reverse complement strand
GGCAGGTCTCTCCAGAAGCGCCAAAGGTAGTGGTGAGTCTTTTCCTTGCCCTGGGGAGCGGCGTAGCTGAAGACGCTGTAACCCCGCGGGTCCAGCATCTGGGTAACGCGCTTGATGGCTCCGCCCTTGCCGGCGGCGTCCCAGCCCTCGAAAAGGCACAAAGCAGGCACCCGCGCGTTGAAAAGCTGAAACTCGAGCTCGCGCAGGCGGACCTGGAGCTTGCAGATCTGCTTTTCGTACTCTGTCTTGGCGAGCTTCTTTGTCAGATCTACCTTTTCCAGCACGGCTGTCCTCCGTTTCCCTCGCTCAACCGGACTACCCACTGGCGGCCGCCGCAACTGCCTGGGGTTTCTCCTCAGCGGCCACGGCCAGAGCTCGCCGGGCCAGTTTTTTCGGAGGCAGAGTCGCAGTTTCCCCAGCGGCACGTCGAGCTGGAGCAGCAGCTCCCTTGCGGCGGGCCAGCTCCGCCTCGATGCGCCCCACCAGGGTCTGGAAGACGCGCACCCGCGCCCAGCGCAGGTCGTTCGCTTCAATCACCGTCCAGGGCGCGTAGGCTGTGCTCGTCTTGGCGAGCATATCCTCGACAGCGACCCGCCATTTGCGGTACTGACGATGATGCCGCTTGTACTCCCGCGTGATTTTCCATCGCAGCAGGGGATCGCGCAGGAAGGCGCGGAAGCGCTTCTTCTGTTCCTTTTTAGAGATGTGCAGCCAGAACTTGATAAGCACCTGGCCGTCGTCCGCCAGCCAGCGCTCGAATTCGTTGATCTGCGGGTAGGCTTGACGCCAGACTTTTTTCTTGACGAGCTTGTCACACCGCTCGACCAGCACGCGGCCGTACCAGGAGTGATCGAAGACTGCCATCTCGCCGTAGTCTGGCAGCGTCACCTGATAGCGCCACAGGAAGTGATATCGCTGCTCGAGTGGTGTCGGCGGGCGTCCGGGATAGGCCCGGAGCAGCCGCGGATCGAGCTTTTCCGTGAGTTTCTTGATGACATGCCCTTTGCCGGCGGTGTCCCAGCCCTCCAGGCAAATCACGATCGCGACTCCTGCCTCCCGCGCAGCATACTGCAGCCCGCGCAGCTTCTCCTGCAGCTCCGCCATGGCCTTTGCGTAGGCAGCCTTGGAGAGCTTTTTCTTCAGGTCAATCGATTCCAGCATGACACCTCCCGCCGAGGCCCGCTGAGAGCCGCGCCTTAGGGAAAGCCGGCCATCACTGCGGACCCGCTCGGGCCTGCGAGTTTTCTATCATGAGGCCGGGTGAATTACACCACCGCGAAGAACTTTAGTTTCGTTGGAGGGGCTCACCGGCATTCTCACCTGCCGTGCTACTGGAAAGTTCCGGTGCCCTGTAGTGGGAGACGCTTTGGCTGTCCCAGATACCGAGCAAAAACGAAGTGGGTGGGCCAGTAGAGAACTGCGTTTAGACCGAGCCACATGACCAAGAGATGCACCGGCGCGGGTCCCCAGGCGCGATGGAAAATCGGATCACGAAATGCAAAGTTGATGTTCACGGCCGGGTTAAGGAAGCGGGAAAGCACGAACAAGACCGCAGCGATGCCCGCTTGCAGCTTCCACCCACGCTGGTCATAGCCGACGCGACGCAGCGACCAGATCAGCAGCGCAGGCAGGACGACATGGTAGAGCGAGAGCAGGCGCACCCAGAGCGGGAAATGCTTATCCCACATATACTCGGTGCCCCCAAACAGGTGACGGCTCAGGAGGAGCCTCCAGGCCACATCCACGCACCAAGCTGCGTCGGCGACAATTGAGCTGACCGCCTGAGAGGAAAGCAGAAGCGTGCTGCTGCGCCAGAGGCCGATGCACGTCAGAAACACCGCGATGTTGCACAAGCGAAGGAAGCTCGGCCAGCCCCACACAATCCAGTACGTCGGCACCCAGACCGCCAGCCACAGCACACCACCCCACCGTGTCCACGCCGAGAAGGAAGCGGAAGACATCGAGTCTCTTTAGCTAAACTAGAGAACAGACATTGGAGTCAGCCGGTCTCGCGCCAATTCTAAGCGAAACCGTCGCAGGATTCATCTCCATACAAGAGGGGTCGGTGCCTTCGAATTTTCGGATCCTCAATCGGAATCTGCGACCGCCTGCCACGGCGGGCTCGCAGTGACAAGAGCGCCCAGCCGGGCGGACTGAAGCAAACAGCGAGGTGTGAGACAACCAGGCAATTTCTAGTTTTTGGGGCGAAGTAGTTGGCGGCGGGCGTCAGCCCGATAGGGTTTACGCCCGCCGTGCCTTGGCTGGGGAGAGGGATACGCTAGCGACGGGCAGTTTCGACACCACTGTGTTTCGGGGGATGTGGGCGCGATTCGGGGCTCTTCTTCGCAGGGGGCGGCGTGCGTTTGTGGCAGGAGCTGGCCCACCAGCGCGATTCATACTTCGGCAGTTCGCACATTTTTGTGCAAGCCTGCTTGCTGTGCGAGGTGTTGCACCGGCAATAGCAGAGATTCACGGGCCGGTTGGACGGAGAGGGTGAGGGCTGGTCCGCGTGCGCGATGGATACGGGTATAGTCATCCCCGCCAAAAGAATGATTCCAATAACTCGCTTTATCGTAGCAACCATGTGAGATTCTGGCTCGAAGCCCTAGCCGGCGACCATAGCGCAGGGGTGTGGTTCACTAGGTACACCGGTAAGTCCTTCGCTTTGGTACACGGGTAATAGAACCTGTTTGTCAGGCGCGTGGCCATCCAGCCGTGGGTCAGAGACTCTCCTAACCAATTGAAATGTAACGGCTTGCCGGCGCTTTGCGGCGCTTGAAGCCAGCATGCTGGAGACAGCTCCAGCAGTCGATGGCGGCGTCGCCGCGCGGCCGAGAGGGCGTAGCTGAAGCCATTGCGTAGTTTTCGGCGTTCCGACGGTTGCAGAGCTGCGCGAAGCCGAAAGGTGGTTCTTAGCGGACAATCTCAACCTCGGATTCGCCAACGGGCTTCTCCACCGGGGCAGGGGCCAGGGCCTCCGCCTTCTGTTCGATTACATCCGTGAGTTCCAGGCGCAGGTTGCCGGGATTTGTGGCAAAGGCCATGCAAGTCTCCAGATCAATGATGCCCGCGCGGAACAACTTATCGAGTTCGCCATCGAAGTGCTGCATGCCTTCGGTCGAGCCGTCGCGCATGGCGTCCACCAGCGTTTTGCCTTCGCCTTCCCCCTTTTCGACGTACTCGCGCGTGCGCAGGGTGGACTTCAGGACCTCGATGGCGGCCGCTCGGCCGCTGCCGTCTTTTAGCGGAAGCAGGCGTTGCGAAATGATGTAGCGAAAGGCCTTGGCCAATCGGCTGCGAATGACTTGCTGATCGCCGAGGGGGAAGGCACCGATAATACGCTCCACGGTCTTCGAGGCGTCGATAGTGTGCAGGGTCGAGAAGACCAGGTGACCGGTCTCCGCCGCTTCCAGGGCGATTTCGATCGTTTCTCTGTCGCGCATCTCGCCGACCAGGATGACCTTGGGAGCCTGGCGGAGCGCGGCGCGCAGGGCGAGCGCAAAGGTCGGCGTATCGCTGTGCAATTCGCGCTGATGGATGGTGGACCTCTTGTGGTTGTGCAGGAATTCCACTGGGTCTTCTATGGTCAGGATGTGGTAGGCCTTTTCTTCGTTGATCTTGTTCAGGATCGCCGCAAGCGTCGAGGACTTGCCGGAGCCCGTCGGACCGGTCACCAGCACGATGCCGTTGCGGAGGTTTGCGATCTCGCCTAGGTGGGCCGGCAGCTTCAGGGTCGCAAAATCGGGAATAGTCGTGGGGATCACGCGCATCACGATGGCGTAAGTCCCTCGCTGGCGGAAGATATTCACGCGGAAACGCGACAGCCCAGGCAGGCTGTAGGAAACATCGGTGGCCCCCTCCTGTTCGAGTTTGCGCAAGGCATGTTCGTTTCGGCCGATCAGGTCAGCGGCGATGCGGCGCGTGTCTTCGGGCGATAGTGCCGGAAGTCCAGCGATTTTCACCTCGACGAGTTGCCCGCTCAACTCGACCTGAGGCGCGCGTCCCGGAGAGAAAATCAGATCGCTTACCCCTTTCGACTTCAGCATGGCCGAGATGAGAGCGGGAGTGGGAATCGCCTGCGCGGCGCTGGGTGCGGGGGTCGGGGGCGCGCCGGTCGCGCTTTGCGGGCTTGGGATTCTGGTCAGTGTGGCCATGCGTTTGCTCCTCCGCGTACCGCAAAGTTCGCTGCGACGAGCGCCGGAACCCCAGGCAGTTGCGGGCCCGCCATCCACCTAGGATTTCTGAACCAAGGGGCGGTTCGCGATGTGGATTTCTCTTTCGATGGCGCGAACGGCTTCGGGAGGAATCTGCACGAACTCCACACCGATGCCGACACCGGGCAGGCAGTAGCGCACCTCGCACCGGGTATTGACCACGAAATCCGAGCGAGCCAGCCGGAATCTGAGGTTCAGGACCGCGCCTTCGGGGAAGTGGCTCGCGGTATTGATAAACATCCCGCGCGAGCTGAGGTCCGGGGGACGGACCGGGATATTCTCGCTGTGGCCCTCGTAGGTCAAAGAGAGTTCGCGTAGTGGCCAGTAGCGCTCAGACTGTCTGTTGATCCTGGGTTTCGCTGCCTGTCGAGTGTTCATGCCCGCAGGGCTCCTTCTCTGCTGAGCTCAGTCGGAGTCCCTTGCTGGACTCGGGCGGCCGCGCTCTTTTTCAAGCCGCAATAAGGGCAGAACAGAAACGCGGCCAACAGCTCCCGGCCGCAGCCCGCGCAGCCGGACTTGGCAATGGGTTCGAATGGAACGACGCGCTGGACTTCATCCAGGGCGGTCAGACCCAGTCGAACCTTCTCGAGCGCGTATTCCTGCATCATCTTCATGCCGGCGGCCCGCGACAGGCTGCGGATCTCATCGTTCTTGAAACCTGAACGGACGGCGATGCGGAGGGAGTCGTCGAACACCAGCATCTCGTAGATCCCGACACGGCCTTTGAACCCGGTCTGGTCGCAAGCCGGACACCCCACGGGGATGCTCTGGGCAACGAGCGGCTCGCAAAGGCCGGCCTCGACGAGGCGCGCGATGTATTCCGGCGTCGCAGGGGCTCGGTCGCGGCAAGCGCACAGCCGTCGCACCAAGCGCTGGGCAATGATTGCACTTATCGAAGCCGAGAGCAGGAAGTCAGGGATGCCGAGGTCGAGCAGGCGGGTGATCGCCGCGATGCTGTCGTTGGTGTGCAAGGTAGAGAGCACCAGGTGCCCTGTCTGGGAGGCCTTCAGCGCGATTTCCGCTGTCTCCTTGTCGCGGATCTCCCCCACCATAATGACGTTGGGGTCCTGTCGCAGAATGGAGCGCAGGCAATTGGCAAAAGTCAGGCCAGCCTTGGTGTTCACATGCACCTGGTTGATGCCTGGAAGTTGGTACTCGACCGGGTCCTCCACAGTGACGATGTTCACGGCCGGCTTGCGCAGCAGGTTGAGGGCGGCATACAGGGTGGTGCTTTTGCCCGACCCTGTCGGCCCGGTCACCAGCAACATGCCCTGCGGCATACCCAGCACCCGCGTGAGGACGTCGCAGATTTCCGGTTCGAGACCCAGGTCTGCGAAGTTGTGCAGCGCGGCACTGGGGTCGAGCAGCCTCAGCACCACCTTTTCGCCATATTGCGTGGGCAGCGTGGACACGCGGAGATCGAATTTCTTCGGCCCCATTTGCACCATGATCCGGCCGTCTTGGGGCGTGCGCCGCTCGGCGATGTCCATGTCGGCGATGATCTTGATCCGCGAGGTCAGCGAGTTCTGCATCGTGCGCGGGAGGCGCTGCAGGTCGCGGAGCACACCGTCCACGCGGATGCGGACAGCGAGGTCCTCTGCCTGAGGCTCGATGTGAATGTCACTGGCCCGCTTTTCCATCGCCGTGGCGATGATGGCAGAGACCGCGCGCACGGCGGGCGTGCGGCTCTGGCGGAGCTCATCTTGCACTTCCTTCATCACTTCCTGTTTGCTCTGCTTGGAGCTGGTGGAGAAGAACTGCATCTCGGAGGCATCGCCCTCTGCGGTTGAGGGGGTTTTTTCCTGTGCCATCTCGGACGTCCGCGGCTGTGCCTCTTCGGCATAGTACTTTTCAATCGCCGCTCCGATCTCGGCGCGAAAACTCAGCCGCGCGGAGATCTCCAGGCCCGAGGTGAAGCGCAACTCGTCGTGGGCATTCAGGTTTTGCGGCTCCGCCATGGCCACGACAAGCCGCCGTCCTTCGCGCCGGAGCGGCAGAACGCAGTGGCGCTCGGCCACGGGCCGTGGCACGAGCTTCAACACCTCTGGTTCCACCTGTACCGTTGTGCAATCCACGTACGGCACGCGCGTCACTTCCCCCAGCGCCGCAACCAACTCCGATTTTTTGACCATGCCACGCTGGAGCATCAACTCGCCCAGGTGGATCAACTTGCCGTGTTGCTCTTCAATGGCTTTCGACAAGTCGGCGGGGGAGATTTGGCCGCGTTCGCGTAATACTTCTCCGAGCATCTTCCTCTTCATAGGAGCACTCGAAGGGTCTGCCGCGCACGCCACTTGCCAAATCGGAGGTTGCCGCGACTGCTAAAGCTTTTGATCTGATTGTGTTTGTAGATTCAGAACTGACTCTGAGTCGAGGGTGTGTTTCAGAGTTGGAAGCGAAGAGGCACACGGAAGGTGTTGCCGGGTGTGGCGCGACCCGACCCAGCGCCGGAAAACGTGCTGCTGGAGTTTCGTCAAACGCGAACAAGCTCAAATTGCGTGGACATTTTTCGAAATTGGAATCGGGAATACTGAATGCTGAAGGCCGAGGAGTCGGTTGAAGAATGTGGTGAAGGCGGTTTCGGTGGTGGGGAGAGGATTCCCGGAGCGGGAAGGAGTCTCCCGAATCGGTCGTGGCGCAGGGGCGAGTCACGAGCGCAAAATTTTTTGTCGCTGCCAACTTAAACGGAAGCAAAGGATTGGCGGAGGCCATTCCTCTGAAGGAACTGGCGAGCCGCTTGCAAGAGGGCAAAGAGGGGCGCACTCCGAATGACGACCTACACTAATCAGCGAGCAAGGGGGAAGGGGCTTGCACGCTGGCTGGCGCCGGTCGTTCCCACCTGCCTCTGAGAGGGAAGCTAGGATGGATGACCCCACGCCCCGGCCACATAAAAGGCCGGGAAACGGAGCGCGCTCCATGGGGCTCCTGTTCCCAAGCAGGAGCCCCTCCTGTTTTTTCCTGCCGAGATCAAGGCGCCGCAGCGTATGAATCCACCCGGCGGAGCACCGGTATCCGAGCTTGCCGCAACACGTGTGCCACTTCAGTTTCCTTCAGTCGCGAAGCGTCGTACTCGAATGAGATCTGCTTCTTCTCTTTCTCCAAGCGGAACCGCCGCAGCCCGTAAGTGTTGGCAAATTCTCCCAGCGCCCGGAGTTGTTCGGGCTTCAGGGGGGATTGCAGCTCGTAGGTGACTTCCACCAGCGTCACAGCCCGCATTATAACAGGACAACTCCAGCCTAGACTCCGGTTGCCGCTTTCCCCCTGACGGTTCGGCCCGCCTGCGACCGAGGCGGACGACGCGCGGCACGCGAAGGGCGCGGAGAAGCAGGAGAAGCAATCTCGGGTTGACATAGGAGGCGGGGGTATATAGTATATAGGGGCGGAGGGTATATGAGAGCGGGAGGAGAGCTAGCGCCCAGCCGAAAACGATTCGACCTCGCCTTGTGCGGCTGCGAGGCCCAAGCCAGAGGGCGCAGGGCGGTGGCTGTTGACCCGGAGATCAAGTCTTCCAACCTGAAGCGCTTGCGCCGAATTGAGGGCCAGATCCGGGGATTGCAGAAGATGGTAGCGGAAGACCGCTACTGCGCCGACATCATCATTCAGGTGTCTTCCGTGCAGGAGGCTTTGCGCGCGGTGGGACGGGCGCTGATGCGCAACCACTTGCGCCACTGCGCCGCGCAGGCCATCGCCAAGGGCTCGCCGGAGGCGGAGGCCATGTACGACGAACTACTGGCGCTGATCTACAAGCACTCGCGCTGACGCCCAGTGACGCCAGCCCGGCGCCGCCGCTCTGCCGTTTGGGAAGGATCGGGAGGGGCTCTTGAGAGGAGCAAACGTAGGCAACATGGAAAAGGATCCAGTTTGTGGGATGAAGGTTGATCCGGAGCGCGCGGCCGGGGTCTACGAGCACGGCGGGCACACATACTTCTTCTGCAGCTCGCATTGCCTGGAGAAGTTCCGTTCTCAGCCGGAGGCGTATCTCCGCTATCCGGTGCCGCTCGCAATGCCGGTTGCAACGGCTCAGATTGCGAGGAACCAGCCAGCGGCGGCACCTCCTCTCAGGGTAAGCGAACCCGCAGCGCCCCGGGTTGAAAGCAAAGTCGAGTACACGTGCCCAATGCACCCCGAAGTGCGTGAGACGGTGCGCCAGCCAAAGCAGGCGCCTGGATCTTGTCCCGAGTGCGGTATGGCGCTCGAGCCGCGGGAGATTACCGCGCTGGCGGCGAAAACTGAATTTGTCTGCCCCATGCACCCGGAAGTTGTGCGCGACAAGCCGGGCGCATGCCCCATCTGCGGCATGGCACTTGAACCGCGCACGGTGACCGTGGAGGAAGAAACTAATCCCGAATTAATCGCGATGACGCGCCGGCTCTGGTGGAGCGCCATCCTGACGGCCCCGATCCTGTTGTTGGAGATGGTGGGGATGCTGCCGGGGCAGCCGGTGCAAAAGTTGCTTACCCCGCGCGTGCAAGTCTGGGTCGAGCTGTTGCTGGCGACGCCGGTGGTGCTATGGGGCGGCTGGCCATTCTTCGAGCGCGGCTGGGCCTCCATCGTCCGCCGCCGGCTGAATATGTTCACGCTGATCGCAATCGGCACCGGCACGGCGTATTTCTACAGCGTCGTTGCCACACTGCTTCCCGGCATTTTTCCCGCCGGGTTCCGCGGTCACCAGAGAGAAGTGGCAGTCTATTTCGAGGCCGCCGCAGTTATCACCACCCTGGTGTTGGTAGGCCAGGTGCTGGAGCTGCGCGCGCGCAGCCACACGAGCAGAGCGATTCGCGCGCTGCTGGGGCTTGCCCCAAAGACGGCGCGCATCGTTCGCGAGGACGGCTCAGAGCAGGACGTGCCGCTCGAGCATGTCCGGCGCGGCGACCGGCTGCGCGTGCGTCCCGGCGAAAAGGTTCCGGTGGATGGCGTGGTGCTGGAAGGATCGAGCGCTGTGGACGAAGCGATGGTCACCGGCGAGCCGCTCCCGGCGGAGAAGAAGCCCGGCGACCGTGTGATCGGGGGCACGGTGAACACGACTGGCAGCTTTGTAATGCTTGCCGAACGGGTGGGGAGCGAGACGCTTTTGGCGCAGATCGTGCGCATGGTGTCAGAGGCGCAGCGGAGCCGCGCGCCAATCCAACGGCTGGCGGATGTGGTCTCCGGGTATTTCGTGCCGGGTGTGGTTTTGGCCGCCGCGGCGACCTTTGTGGTCTGGGCTATGGTGGGTCCCGAACCGCGCCTGGCCTACGCCCTGGTGAACGCGGTAGCCGTGCTGATCATTGCGTGCCCCTGCGCGCTGGGCTTGGCCACGCCGATGTCTATCATGGTGGCAACCGGCCGGGGAGCCACTGCCGGCGTGCTGATCAAAAACGCCGAGGCCTTAGAAATGCTCGAGAAGGTAGACACTCTAGTGGTGGATAAGACCGGGACGCTTACCGAGGGCAAGCCCCGGCTGATGACAGTGGTGGCAATTCCTGATCGGGGTGGTACGGTGGCGGATGAGTCGGAGCTGCTGCGGCTGGCAGCGACTCTCGAGCGCGCGAGCGAGCATCCCCTGGCCGCAGCCATTCTTGCCGCGGCTTGCGAGAGAGGGCTCGCACTTGGTGATGCTGCAGACTTCCGTTCTGTCACCGGGAAAGGGGTCGTGGGTCGTGTAGACAGCCGCGAAGTCGCTCTGGGCAACCCCAAGCTGTTTGCGGAACTCGGCGTAGACATCAGCGCTGCTAGCGAACAAGCCGAAGCCCTGCGCCGCGACGGCCAGACCGTGATGTTTGTTACCGTGGACGGACGACTGGAGAGCCTGCTGGGAGTCGCGGACCCGATCAAGGATTCGACCCACGAAGCCATTCGAATACTGCACCGAGACGGCGTACGCATCGTTATGCTTACCGGCGACAGCCGGACCACGGCTGAGGCGGTGGCGCGCAAGCTGGGCATTGACGAGATCGAAGCTGAGGTTCTTCCAGAGAGAAAGGTTGAGGTGGTGAAGCGCCTGCAGAACGAAGGCCGCGTGGTGGCTATGGCTGGCGATGGCATCAACGACGCGCCGGCACTGGCGGCAGCGCACGTGGGCATCGCCATGGGCACCGGAACCGACGTGGCCATCGAGAGCGCCGGGATCACCCTGGTAAAAGGGGACCTGCGTGGAATCGCGCGCGCCCGCCACCTGAGCCGCGAGACCATGCGCAATATCCGCCAGAATCTGCTCTTCGCGTTCCTCTACAATGCCCTGGGAATCCCGCTCGCCGCCGGGGCGCTCTACCCCACCCTTCACTTGCTGCTCAATCCGATGATTGCCAGCGCGGCGATGAGCTTCAGTTCCGTCTCGGTTATCGCCAACGCATTGCGTCTACGCAAGGTTACGCTGTAGCAGCGCGCCTCGACTCGACGGCTCGGCCGGGAATGATCCTGTCCGGGCGAGGAGTCTTCAGGTAGCGCTGGCGTCCTGGAGGCGGTCTGCAGGAATGCCTGTCCTACGGAGATGCTGACGCGACTTTGTGCATTCCACGGCGTCTAACTGGGCAGGGTGGGGCCCTGTGCAGATGGGAGACTCATTTCGGGTGCCACAGTGATTCGGGAGGCCTCTGGGCGGAGGCGCGCGGAGAGTGGAAATGCCGTTGCATGTGAGTGCGTCAAACAGGATGGCAGGCGGACAGGCAAGAGTGCATACGGATCCCAGATGAAGGCAGCTCCCAGCGGGGAACAAATTACCAGGCGGGTTGCGTATATGAGGTTAGGGAAATCAGCCAGGTGACGGTCAGGGGGCGTGGACATGACAAATAATGGCAAGAACGGCCGCAAACGGCGTCGCCGGATCATCCTCGGCATAATCATTCTGCTGGTGTTGGTCGGAGCGGGAATCGGCGTCACCGCCGCCCTGCGCCCGAACCATCAAATCGACCCGGCGAAGCTGGCCACGGTGGAACGCGGCGACATCGCGCGGTCGGTGGTGGCCACAGGCAAGGTCCAGCCGCTCGCGAAAGTCGAAGTCAAGTCCAAGGCCAGCGGCATCGTGAAGCAGATTTTTGTGGACTATGGAGACCGCGCAAGAGCGGGCCAGGTGCTGGTGGAGCTCGACAAGGAAGCGTTGCGAGCGAGCGTGCGCGAAGCGCGCGCCACACTCCAGGCCACTCAGGCTGCGCAGGAGGCTGCGGAGGCTACGTACGAGCGTAACCTGGTGGAAGCCGAAGGGCCCGACATGCCCTTTCTAAAAGCCAGCATGGAGCGCGCGCATCAGCTTCACAAAGATGGTTTGATTGCCCAGTCCGTGCTCGAAGACGGGGAGAAGGCCTATCAGATGGGGCTGAACAAGCAGATGACCGCGCTGCGCAACACGGCTGTTTCGCGCGCCGAAGTGGCCCGCGCGAAGGCCCAGGTGGCGCAAGCGCAGGCGACTTTGGAGCGCGTCGAAGAAGACTTGCGCAACTCCACTATCGCCAGCCCGATTGACGGGCTGGTTCTTTCCCGCGATGTACAGGTGGGAGACGCGGTCAGCTCGATCCTAGTGCTCGGCTCGCAGGCCACCCTGATCATGACTCTGGGCGACGTCAGCGACGTTTATGTGCTCGGCAAGGTAGATGAGGCCGATATCGGAAAGGTGTATCTGGACCAGCCGGCGCGCATCGTTGTCGAATCGTTCAAGGATAAAAAGTACGAGGGCAAGGTCACCAAAATCTCCCCGCTTGGCAAGGAGAAGGACAACGTCACCACCTTCGAAGTGCGCGTCTCGATCCACAATCCTTCTTTCGAACTCAAGGCCAACATGAGCGCTAACGCCGAGATTATTCTCGAGGAGAAAAAAGGCGTGCTGCTGATTCCTGAGGCGGCGGTCATCTATGACAAGGATCGCAACGCCTCAGTCGAGATGCCTGACCCAAAGGGGGAAAAGGGCCGGCGCAAGGTAGCCGTCAAGCTCGGCATCAGTAATGGAGTGAAGACCGAGCTGGTCTCGGGCCTCAACGAGAAGCAGAAAGTCATCTTGCAGTGAAGAAGCGACCGCGATCGAAAGTTGAGTTGAGAGGCAAAAGGCAAAAGCTGGACACTCGAAGATGGCGGAGACCCGCCAACCGACAGGTGATGCGTGAAAGCTGATGTCCGGCGCTGAGGACTGGCGGCTCGCTAAAAGGTGAGATCTGACGCGCTAAGCCCAAGGGATGCTCCATGGTATTTCGCGATCTATTTGCCGACACGGTGCGCACGCTCTGGTCGCATAAACTGCGCACCTTTCTCTCCATGTTCGGCATCGCCTGGGGAATCGTATCCATCACTCTGATGGTAGCGGCAGGAGAGGGCCTGCGGGTGGGTCTCCAGAAGCAGGGGGAATTGTTCGGCAAGGACATCATGATTGTCTTCACCGGGCGCACCAGCCTGCAGGCGGGGGGAATGCGAACCGGCCGCCGGGTGATTTGGCTCGATCGCGATGCGGTGGCCGTCCAGCAGGAAGCCACCGCGTGCAAGTATGTGATGCCCGAGCTGGGCAATAACGCTCCGGTGCGCAGTCTCTATAACAGCGGCAACATCCT
>WNFB01004252.1_pt1 | contig 12732 bp, 12 predicted proteins | sample 5400501 | NCBI WGS metagenome assembly WNFB01 (sample SAMN13153341, study PRJNA577476) | soil metagenome | isolation source: 200 cm saprolite under Douglas fir tree site 2 hole 1 | place: USA:California | collected 2015-04-18 | reverse complement strand
GACCAACGTGGACCGGATGGTCCTGCTCTGCCAGCGGCACCACACGCTGGTCCATGAAGGCGGCTGGCGGCTGGTCGAGCAAGAAGGCCAGGTCCTGGCGCTGCCGCCGGCCGGGCGCGGACCGTAAGCCTCACCCGGGGACTTGATCCGAGTCCGCCCCGACCTAGGTCGCAGCCTGCTCCAGCTCTTTCGCGCGGTTCGCGTATCCAGGGTGGGACGGCCGTGCCACCCGGAACCAGGCCAGCGTCTCCGCCAGGGCATCCTCCAGGGCCGAGGGCTCGAACCCCAGCTCCTTGCGCGCCCGGTCGATCAGGTAACCGGCCGCCCGCCGAGGGTCAGGCCCATAGGGACTGGCGCCGGAGGGCAACGTCTCGTACGGCACCGGCCGCAGGTTTGCCTCCTTCCCCATCGCCCTCGCGATGGCCCCGAGAAGACCCTCCAGGGTCACCCCCTCGAAGCCCAGGTTGTAGACCTTCCCCTCGACCTGCTTCCGGGGATCGCACGCCAGCGCGCAGCCGAAGCCGATGTCCTTGGACCAGGCCAGTCCCATTGGCCGCCGGTGCGACTCCTCCGGCACCAGCACCGGCCCGCCGTCCTCGACGCGCTGCAGGTAGGCGGCGATCCGCAGCGTGGGGTCGCCGGCGCCGAACACCGCCGGCGGCCGGATCACGGTCCAGCTCAGGCCCTGGCTGCGCGCCAGCAGCGTCTCGCACCAGCGCTTGCCCTCGGCGTAGTCGAGCTCGGCGGAGGGCGGCTCGCCGGCCGGCGGCTGGAAGTTCTCTTCGCGCGCCGGCCGCCCCTCCAGGTTGGGATAGACGCTGCCGGTGGAGACGAACACGTAGCGCCCGCCCCGAAAGCAACGCTGAACACCCGCAATCTCCGCCGGCTGGTAGCAGGCCAGGTCGAGCAGGACGTCGGGCTGGACCTCGTCCAGCACCGCGGCCAGCTGCGCCTCGTCGGTGCGGTCCAGGGCGCGGTGGCTGGTGAAGGTCCCGTAGGGGTGGGCGCTGCGGCTGGCGGCGATGGTCTCCACGCCCCGCCGCATCAGCTCCTTGCAGGCGGCGACCCCGATGAACCCGGTCCCGCCCAGGACCAGGGCTCGGGTCAATGCAGGTCGCGCGCCCGGAACTGGACCTCGACGTCCGGCATCGCCTCCAGCCGCCGCGCCAGCTCCCGCGCCACCACCACCGAGCGGTGCCGGCCGCCCGTGCAGCCCAGGGCGACGGTCAGCCGGTCGCGCTGGTAGAGCGGGAGCGCCCAGCGCAGGACGGCCTCCAGGCGGTCCAGCAGCTCCACCGCCGCCGGCTGCCGGAGCACGTACTCGCGGACCAGGTCGTGGTTGCCGTCCTTCTCCTTCAGCTCCTCGACCCAGTAGGGGTTGTCCAGGAAGCGGACGTCGACCACCCAGGTGGCGTCTGGCGGCAGCCCGTTCTTGTAGGCGAAGGCCAGGCAGGTGACCAGCCGCCGCGAGCTCGGACGCAGCTGCTCGGCCAGCGCGGGCACCTCTTCCAACCCCACCCGGTGGTGGGCGCGCTCATAGCTGCCCTCCGGCTCCCCGTCGTCGGCGCCGACGTGGACCAGCGTGTAGCGGATGCCCGCGCGGTCGGCCTCCCGCAGCGCCGCGGCGGCCCGGCCGCGCAGCAACCTGGCGCTGACGCCCGCCTTCCGAAACACCGGCTCCGCCGCTTCGGCGCCAGGTCCGGCGACGATGACATGCTGCGTCACAGCGTCTCTTTGACGCGGAGTGCCAGCCGCTCTGGGATGCCCGCCGCGACCAGCTGCTCGACCGGCGCCTCGCGGATCGCCTGCACCGACCCGAAGGTGCGCAGCAGCGCCCGCTTGCGGGCCGGGCCGATCCCTTCCACCGAGTCCAGGGGCGACGAGAGCGCCTTTCGCGCCCTCACCTTGCGGTGCAGGGTGATGGCGAACCGGTGTGCCTCGTCGCGCACCCGCTGGACCAGGAACAGCGCCGGCGACGTGCGCTCGAGCACGATCGGGTTGGGCCGGCCGGGCGCGAACAGCTCCTCCCGCTCCTTGGCCAGCGCCAGCGCGGGGATGTCCGCGTAACCCTGCTCTTCCAGGACTTCCAGGGCGGCGCCCAGCTGGCCCCGGCCGCCGTCGATCAGGATCAGGTCCGGGCGGCTGGAGAAGGACCGGTCGCCGGCCCCGTCCGCGTCCTCGCGGCGCTGAGCCTGCTCCAGCCGCTCGAGGCGACGGCGGAGCACCTCCTGCAGCATCGCGAAGTCATTCGGGCCCGGAGTCCACTTGATCTTGAAGTGCCGGTACTGCTCGTTCGCGGGCCGGCCCTCCTCGAAGACCACCATGGCGCCGGTCGCCGACTCACCCTGCAGGTTCGAGATGTCGTAGCACTCGATCCGGGCCGGGGGTGCGTCCAGGCCCAGCGCCTCGGCCAGGGCCGAGAGCATGGGCTCGGTGCGGCTGCGGTCGTAGTCGGCCTGGATGCGGAGCTGCTTCAGGCCCTCGGCCGCGGTCTCCGCCAGCTGCGTCAGCAGCGCCCGCTTGGGGCCGCGCCGCGGGACGAGCAGGGTCACCGGCCCGCCGCGCTGGTCCGAGAGCCACTGCGCCAGCAAGTCCGGCTCCTCCACTGGGCCGGGCAGCAGGACCGTGCGCGGGAAGTGGGTCGCCGAGCCGTAGTACTGGAGCAGGAAGCCCCGCAGCAGCTCCGGCTCCGGCACCGAGAGGGCCCCCTCGACCGAGTGGCCGTCGTGCCCGACCAGCTTGCCCTCGCGCACGTACGCGACCACCACCTGGACATCGGCTCCGTCACGGGCGTAGGCGATCAGGTCCTGGTCGTCGCTGGATCGCGTCAGCACCTTCTGGCGGTCGGCCAGCCGCTGGATCGCGTGCAGCTGGTCCCGGTAGCGGGCCGCGTTCTCGAAGTCCAGCTGCTCGGCGGCGACGTCCATCCGCTCCCGCAGGCGCCCGATGACCGCCTCCGAGCGGCCTTCCATGAACAGCGCCACCTCCCGGATCCGGGCCTGGTAGTCGTCCCGCGAGATGCGTCCCTCGCAGGGTCCCGGGCAGCGCTTGATGTGGAAGTCCAGGCAGACCCGGCCCTGCTTGAAGATGTCGTCCGAGCAGGTGCGGAACGGCAGCAGCTGGCGCAGGCTCTTGACCGTCGAGCGCAGGGACTGGGCGCTCGGATAGGGTCCGAAGTAGAGCGCGCCGTCCTTCTGGACGCGGCGCGAGTAGTGCACCCGCGGGAAGTCCTCGGTCACCGGCAGCTTCAGGTAGAGGTAGTTCTTGTCGTCCTTGAGCCGGATGTTGAAGCGCGGCCGGTGGTGCTTGATCAGGTTGTTCTCCAGCACCAGCGCCTCGGCCTCGCTGGCGCAGACCACGAACTCGAAGTCGTGGACGCGATGCAGCAGCTCCGCCACCCGGCTGGTGTAGGCGTAGCCCTCCGTGAAGTAGGCGCGCAGGCGGTCGCGCAGGCGCAGCGCCTTGCCGATGTAGATCACGTTCTCGCCGGCGTCGCGCAGCAGGTAGACGCCGGGCGCGTCGGGAACCGCGCGCAGGCGCCTCCGGATGGCTGGCGTCACAGGCATCTCGAGCCCGAGTCTACCGCCGCCCCGATTAGACTCTGGCCGTGCAGGACACGGGCCAGAGCCCCGCCGTGGTGCCGCCGCCACCGCCCCGCACGCTGGTCGTCGCCTCGGTCCCCACCAACAGCCTGGCGGTGGTCAGCCTGATTGCAGGCATCGGCTCCTTCCTGGCTCACATCATCCCCTTCGTGGGCGGGCTGACGGCGGCCATCATCGCCGTCGTCACCGGCCACATCGCGCGCGGGCAGATCCGGCGCACCGGCGAGCAGGGAGCGGGGATGGCGATGGCCGGGCTGATCCTCGGCTACATCCACCTCGGGCTGATAGGGCTGGTGATCGTGCTGGTGATCCTGGTCATCGTCTTCTTCGGGGGCCTCGGGGTCCTTCTCAGCCTCGCCCCCAGCCGGTAGTGGAGCCGACTCCACCCCCACCCCCACCACCTCCCCCGCCCCCTCTGCCACCCTATAGGCCGGCCGGCTACCCCGCCTACCCCGTCTACGCGCCGCCCACCGACAACCAGGCAATAGCCTCGCTCGTCCTGGGGATCGTGAGCTTCGTCGGACTCTCCTGCTGCGGGGTGCCAACCCTGATCCTGGGACCGCTGGCCATCTACTTCGGGCGCACCTCAGCAGCCCGCGTCCAGGCCAGCGGAGGCGCGTTGGGCGGGCACGGGATCGCCACAGCGGGCTGGATCATCGGGATCATCGCCACGGTGCTGGGGGCGCTCTACCTGCTCTTCTGGCTGGCCTACTTCGGGATCTTCGCAGTCTTCGGGATCTTCATCGCGGCCACGGTGCATCCCTCCCCCACGCCGGGCTGATCAGCTAGCCGAGCGCCGCCGCCGCGGCCTTCGCCGCCCACTCTCCCACCTCGGCCGGCACCGGCCCGCCGTGCAGCAGGGCCGGGGCGTGCTCCAGCCAGGCCGGGTCGTCGGCCACCGCGGCCACCGCCGCCTCGCCACCCAGCCTGGCCGCGTAGCGGGCGGCGATCCAGAGCAGCCGGCCGGACCCCGTCTCCTGAGCATGCTCGCGCGCCTTCTCGCCCAGGTGGATGGCCGCCGCCGTGGTCGCCAGGCGGCGGGCCAGGCGGCGGGCCGGGAGCTCCTCACCATCCAGCCTGGCAGCCGCCTCCTGCGCCCGGCGGAGACCGTTCAGCAGCGGCCCGGCCAGCGTCCCGGACGCCTCCGCGCGGCGTTCGAGGTCGGCGAAGAGGTCGGGGCCGGCGCCGTGGCCGAGGGCCCGCAGCACGTCGAGGGCGACCACGTTGCCAGACCCCTCCCAGATGGCGTGAACGTAGACGTCCCGGAGCAGGCGGCTGTTGGGCCAGTCCTCGATGTAGCCGTTACCGCCCCGTACCTCCATGGCCTCGGTGGCGGCCAGCCGGGCCCGCTCGGCGCCCAGGCCCTTGAAGAGCGGGGTCAGGAGCCGGAGCACGCCGGTGGCGCCGGGCCGGCCGGCGTCGGCGGCGTCCAGTGCCTCCGCCCCGGCCATCGCGGCCGTTAGTCCGGCGGTCGCGTCCACCACCAGCTCGGCCAGCGTGTCCCGCATCAGCGGGTGCTGGTCGAGCGGCTTGCCGAAGGCCGCCCGCCGCCGCGAGTGCTCGAGCGACTCGAAGGCCGCCCGCCGCATGGCGGCCGCCGTCGTGTTGGCGATGCCGACCCGGGTCAGGTTGACCATGTCCAGCATCTGCTTCATGCCCAGCTCCACGCTGCCCACCGGCCAGGCGAAGGCTCCCTCCAGGGTGATCTCTCCCGAGGCCATGGCGCGGGTCCCGAACTTCTCCTTCAGGCGGTTGACGCGGTAGGAGTTGCGGCGGCCGTCCTCCAGCCGGCGGGGCATCAGGAAGAGCCCGAGACCCTTCGTCCCCGGCCCCGCGCCCTCCGGGCGCGCCAGCACCAGCGCCAGGTCGGCGGCGGCGTTGCTGCAGAACCACTTGTCCCCGTGCAGCCGCCAGGTGCCGTCCGCCTGCCGGACCGCCCGGGTCTGGTTGGCGCCCACGTCGGAGCCGCCGGCCTTCTCGGTCATGAACATCGCGCCCGAGAGGTGGCGGCCGCCGTCGTCGGCCAGCCCGGGCAGGAACCGCTCGGCCAGCTGGGGATCGTGCAGCTCCAGCGTCCGGCACATGGCGTCGGTCATGCCGACCGGGCAGCCGCAGATGGCCTGGTCCGCCTGCAGGAAGAGATAGTTCAGGGCGGTGACCAGGCTCCTGGGAGCCCGTCCCTGCAGGCCCCGCCAGCCGGGCATGTAGGCCATGCGCACCAGCCCGAAGCGGTGCTCGGTGTCCTCGATCTCGCGGTAGGCGGGATGGAACTCGATCTCGTCCACCCGCTCGCCGCGGGCGTCGTACTGGTGCAGGACCGGCGGATGGCGATCGGCCAGCCGGCTCAGGGGCTCGATGCGGGTCGGAACCAGTCGGCCCGCCTCCTGCAGCGCCCCCTCGGCGACCGGCCAGAGGGCATCCCCCACCGCCCTTCGCGCCAGCCAGCGGAGGTGCTCGTCCGGCGTGTACCAGTCCTCGGCGTCCGTGAGCGGGATCTGGCTCAGCTGGCTCACAGGGGGCAGTGTAGAGTCGGGCGCCGTGACCGAGATCGACTCCCTGCTGCGGCGGATGGACGCCCTGCTGGAGCCCCTGGAGCGCGCGGGGGACGCGCGGCGCCACTCGCGGCTTCGGGGTGCTGCTGCCGGGAGCTACTGCCTGAACACTGCCAGGGAGAGGTAGGCGGAGACCCCCCAGTTCGGCTGGTCGACGATCTGGCTGATCTTGAGGTCGGCCGCCAGGCTGCAGAGGACGTAGGCGTCCTCCCGGCTCAGCCGGTGCTCGCGGCCCAGCCAGCCGATCAGGTCGCGCACCGCGTTCTGCGCGTTCTCCATCAGGTCGGGCCCCAGGGCGGTGACCGCGTGGTAGCCGCGCTCGTCGGAGCGCCTCTGCGGAGAGCCCGGCGGCGTCTGGAACTGGTAGCTCCAGGGCCGCAGCGACTGGCCCTTTTTGACGCCGAAGCGGAGGCTGAACCGCATCGGGCACTCGATCCCGGTCACGCAGACCTCGCCGTCGCCCTGGGCCGCGTGGCAGTCGCCGGCCGAGAACAGCGCGCCTTCGACGAAGACCGGCAGGTAGAGCTTGCTGCCCGCGGTCAGGTGCCGGGTGTCGATGTTGCCGGCGCCCTTGGTCGGCGGCAGCACGTCCTTCGGCCCCGGCTCGTCGGTGGCGACGCCCATGGTCCCGCAGAAGGGCGCGATCGGGATCAGGATGTCGTCACGCAGAGCGGCCGTCTTGCCGTTGCTGAGGTCGAAGTGGCGGATGTAGGGCTCGCTGAAGTCCGCGGCCAGCAGGCCCAGGCCGGGGATGATGCCGGTCCACCCCCAGTCCAGCGCCTGCAGGTCCAGGATCTCGACCTCCAGCACGTCTCCGGGCCGGGCGCCCTTCACGAAGACGGGGCCGGCTAGCGGATAGAGGCGGTTGAAGTCCAGCGAGGTCAGCGCGCTGGCCGGAGAGCCCGGCTTGACCTGGCCGTCGGTCACCTCCTCGGTCTCGAAGTGGACCACGTCGCCGGGGTCGACCTCGATCGCGGGCGGAAGGCTCTGGTCCCACTTGTAGTGGACCTTCCCCCGCTCCAGTTGGAGCTCCTTCACAGCCATCGCAGACCCACCTCCCGAGGCAATAGTAGGGGCGGGGCTTGCCCCGCCCTCGTCTAGCCCGCGCGGGTGGCCACCGCCCGCCGCATCCGCCCGGCGCGCTCCAGGATCGGCCGCAGGTACACGCCGGTCGCGGATTCCCGGTTCCGGGCCAGGTCCTCGGGCGTCCCCTCCCCCATCAGGTAGCCGCCCTTCTCGCCCCCCTCCGGGCCCAGCTCCAGGAGCCAGTCGGCGGTCTTCAGCACGTCCAGGTTGTGCTCGATGACCACCACCGTGTTCCCGTTTTCGACCAGCCGGTGGAGCACGGCCAGCAGCCTCTCCACGTCCGCGTAGTGGAGGCCGGTCGTGGGCTCGTCCAGCAGGTAGAAGGTCCGGCCGGTGTCCCGCCGCGAGAGCTCGGTGGCCAGCTTGACCCGCTGCGCCTCGCCGCCCGAGAGCTGGGTCGCCGGCTGCCCGAGCCGGATGTAGCCCAGCCCCACGTCGTGCAGGGTGCGCAGCTTGGAGCGGATCCGGGGCACGTTCTCGAAGATGTCCAGCGCCTCGTCCACGGTCAGCTCCAGCACCTCGGCGATCGAGTGCCCGCGGAACTTCACCTCCAGCGTCTCCCGCGAGAAGCGCGACCCATGGCAGACCTCGCAGGGCACGTAGACGTCGGGCAGGAACTGCATCTCGATCTGGATGATCCCGTCGCCCTGGCAGGCCTCGCAGCGGCCGCCGCGCACGTTGAAGGAGAAGCGCCCCGGCCCGTAGCCGCGCATCTTGGCCTCCGGCAGCTGCGCGTAGAGGTCGCGGATGTAGGTGAACATCCCGGTGTAGGTGGCCGGGTTGGAGCGCGGCGTGCGCCCGATCGGCGACTGGTCGATGTCGATCGCCTTGTCGATGTGCTGCAGCCCGTCGACCGAGCGGTGCGGCCCCGGCTTGTCCTTGGCCTTGTAGAAGTGCTGGGCCAGCTTGCGGGAGAGGATGTCGGTGACCAGCGAGGACTTGCCCGAGCCCGAGACCCCCGCCACCGCCACGAAGGTGCCCAGCGGGAAGCCGACGTCGACGTCCTTCAGGTTGTTGGCCCGCGCGCCCCGCACCCAGAGCCGCTTGCCGCTGCCGGAGCGCCGCCGCGGCGGCATCGGGATCTCCTTGTCCCCGCGCAGGTACTGCGCCGTCAGCGAGTCCGGGTGCCGCATCACCTCCTCTACCGGGCCCGCGGCCACGATCTCGCCGCCGTGCTCGCCGGCGCCGGGACCGATGTCGACCATGAAGTCGGCCGAGCGGATGGTCTCCTCGTCGTGCTCGACCACGATCAGGGTGTTGCCCAGGTCGCGCAGCTGCAGCAGCGTCCTGATCAGGCGCCGGTTGTCGCGCTGGTGGAGGCCGATCGAAGGCTCGTCCAGGATGTAGAGGACGCCCATCAGCTTGGAGCCGATCTGGGTCGCCAGCCGGATCCGCTGTGACTCCCCGCCCGAGAGGGTCGTGGCCGAGCGGTCGATGGTCAGGTACTCGAGGCCGACGTCGATCATGAACTGGAGCCGCTCCCGGATCTCCTTCAGGATCCCGCGCGCGATGATCCCCTCCCGCTCCGAGAGCTCGACCCGGTCGAAGAAGTCGATCGCCGCCGCCACCGACTGCCGCACCGCCTGGGCGATGTTGGAGCCCCCGATCGTCACCGCCAGTGACTCTCGCTTCAGCCGGGCGCCCTTGCAGGCCGGGCAGGGCTTCTCCGACATGTACTTCTCCAGCTCCGCCTTCAGGTACTCCGACTCGGTCTCCTGGTAGCGGCGCTGCAGGTTCTGGACCGCGCCCTCGAAGGGCGCCTCGTACCAGCGGTCGGCCCCGTACTGGTTGGTGTAGGTGAAGCGGATCTTCTTGCCGCCGGTGCCGTTGAGGAGCAGGTCGCGCTCTTTCTGCGTCAGCCGGCCGGCCGGCTTGGCCATGTCGATCCCGAAGTGGCGGCAGACCGACTCCAGCAGCTCGGGGTAGAAGAACTGCGAGCGGCTCCAGGGCACGATGGCGCCCTCGGCCAGGGAGAGCGTGGGGTCGGGCATGACCAGGTCGCCGTCCACCACCAGCTGGGCGCCCAGGCCCGTGCAGGTCGGGCAGGCGCCGTGCGGGCTGTTGAAGGAGAAGTTGCGGGGCTCCGGCTCGGGCACGCTGATGCCGTCGTAGGGGCAGGCGTAGTCCTGGCTCATGACGACCTCGGCGCCGCCGTCCACCGGAACGATGAACACGGTGCCGCTGCCGAGCCGGGCGGCGGTCTCCAGCGAGTCCACCAGCCGCGTGCGCTGGCCGGGGCCGAGCTGGATGCGGTCGACCACGGCCTCGATGTCGTGCTTCTTGTTCTTGTCGAGCGGGATCTCCTCGCCCTGGTCGTAGATGTGGCCATCCACCCGAACCCGTGGGAAGCCCGCCTTGCGCACGTCCTCCAGCAGGCTCCGGTACTCGCCCTTGCGGCCCCGCACGACCGGCCCCAGCACCATCAGCCGGGTGCCGGCGGGCATCCGCTCGACCTGGTCCGCCATCTGGTCGGTGGTCTGCTTGAAGATCTCCCGACCGCAGATCGGGCAGTGCGGATGGCCGACGCGGGCGAAGAGCAGCCGCAGGTAGTCGTAGACCTCGGTCACCGTGCCCACCGTGGAGCGGGGGTTCCGCGAGGTGCCCTTCTGGTCGATGGAGATGGCCGGCGAGAGGCCGTCGATCATGTCCACGTCCGGCTTCTCCATCTGGCCCAGGAACTGGCGGGCGTAGGCGGAGAGCGACTCCACGTAGCGGCGCTGGCCTTCGGCGTAGATGGTGTCGAAAGCAAGCGACGACTTGCCCGAGCCGGAGAGCCCGGTGAACACGACCAGGCGGTCTCGCGGGATCGAGAGGCTGACGTTCTTCAGGTTGTGCTCCCGGGCGCCGCGGATGGTTATGTGGTCAGTCGGCATCGGTCCCTCGCTGCAGGAAGAAGGTGGCGCTGGCGGTGGCGACCAGGCGGCCGCCCGGTCCCTCCACCCGGCACTCGCAGACCCCGGTCCGCCTGCCTGCATGTACCACCTTTCCCTCCGCCCGCAAACGTTCGCCAGCCTGGGCCGGGGAGATGAAGCTGAGCTTGAGGTCGAAGCTGGCGTGCCGGCCCTCGTCCGGCATCAGGCTGCGCATGGCCCGGCCCATGGCCGAGTCGGCCAGGGCCGAGATGAAGCCGCCGTGCACGGTCCCCCGGTGGTTGCGCATGTCGTCGGTGCAGTCCATCTCCACCACCGCCCGGCCGGCGTCCGCCTCCAGCGCCCGCAGGCCTAGCCAGCTCCAGGCCGGCGAGCTCACGTGTTCCGTGGAACAGCCAGGCATGTAGATGAAGCCCTCGCCACCAGCCTGCCCTCCGAGTCCCGGACCTCGGCCTTGCTGAAGAGCAGCGAGCGCCGCATCTCCACCACCGTGCCCACGGCCCGCAGGCGCCCCTCCACCACCGGGCGGATGAAGTTGATCTTGAGCTCGATGGTGGTGTTGGCCCACCCGGTCTCCTGCATGGTCATCAGGGACATGCCCATGGCGGCGTCCGCGATCTGGGTGATGACGCCACCCTGGACGACGCCGCCCTCGTGGCGGTGCCTGGCCTCGGCGTCCAGCTCGATCGTCACCGAGCCCGCCTCGACCTCCGCGATCCGGGCCCCGATGGTCTCCCGCCAGCCGGCTCGGGGGCCGTGCCCCGCCTGGCCCAGCCGCAGCATCTCCAGATTCGTCACGGCGACTATTGTCCAGCAACCGCCAGGCGCCTCGCGGCATTCCCGAAAGCAACTTGAACATGTTCGCTAAAGCCCTTGACTTCCAGCTCGCGGCTATTCACAATGCTAATTGAACATGTTCAATAATAAGCGTCAGGAGGAACTCCCGTGGACCTCAGGCTTTTTCAGTACCTCGTCTACCTTCTGCTCAGCGTCCTGCTGACCATCTGGGCCGGCCAGACGCTGCACCGCAACGGCCGCCGCTTCCTTATCGACGTCCTGCGTGACGATTCGCTGGCCGACTCGGTCAACCACCTGCTGCTGGTCGGCTTCTACCTGGTCAACCTGGGCGGCGCGGCCCTGCTCATCAACACCGGGGACAACCCGCAGACCTCGGCCGACATGGTCCAGACCCTTGCCACCCGGCTGGGCCTGGTGATGCTGATGCTGGGCGGCATGCACTTCGGCAACCTGATCGTGCTCAGCGTCTGGCGCCGGCGGACCCAGATGGCCGCCTACGCGGAGTGGTACTACCGGCAGAGGGCCGAGATCCCGACCCCGGCCGGGAGCTGAGTGGTACCTGCCCGCACGCTCCGCGGCGAGCAAACCAGGGCGGCCATCTTCGAGGCCGCCCTGGCCCTGTTCCGGGAGCGCGGCTACGAGGCGACCACCATGCGGGCGATCGCGGAACGGGCTGAGACCTCGCTGGGCAGCTCCTACCACTACTTTCCGTCCAAGGAGCACCTGGTCCTGGAGCTCTACCGCCGGATGCACGAGCTGCACCGCGCCGCGGCCGCGCCGGTGCTCGCGCGGGAGAAGGAGCTGGTCGCCCGCCTGCGCGGGGTGCTGAGGGCCGAGGTCATGACCGCGGAGCCGTTCCACGACGTGGCCGGCGCGCTCTTCAGCACGGTTGCCAACCCCCAGAGCCCTCTAAACCCCTTCAACCAGGACTCGAAGCCGCTGCGCGACGAGGTGATCGCCCTCTACGCGGAGCTGGTCGACGGCTCCGACGCCCGGCTGCCGGAGGACGTCAGAGTCGAGCTGCCCCGCCTGCTCTGGCTCTACCAGATGGGCGTCCTCTACTTCTGGATCCTGGACCGCTCGCCAGGCCGGCTGCGGACGCTGGAGGTGATCGACGAGACCTCGGAGCTGATCGGGCAGCTCCTGGGGCTGGTCAACCTGCCGGTGCTGCGGCGCTCTCGCCAGCGGGCCCTGAAGCTGATCGCCAGCATCGTGGCCGACCCTCTGGTTGGCTAGGGGCCGCGGCGCGTCCGCCGCCAGTTGGTGACCCGGGTCCGTGGCCTGGGCGCCGCCGCGATCGCCAGCGCCACCTCGGCCGGGTCCTCCCCTTCGTCCTCGCCGGACAGCCGCTTACGCAGCGCGATGATCCGGTCCCGCACCCGGGCCGCGTCCTCGAACTGCAGCTCCTTGGCCAGGCGCCGCATCTCCTTCTCCAGGTCGCGCGCGATCGCGATCAGGTCCTCGCGCGGCAGGCCGGCGCCGGCCATCAGCTCGACGGCGTCCGCCTGCAGGTCCTTCTGCTGGACCTCCAGCGTGTAGATCGCCTTCTTGATCGATTCCGGGGTGATCCCCTTCTCCTGGTTGTAGGCGTCCTGCCGAGCCCGCCGGCGCTCGGTCTCGTCGAGCGCCTCGCGCATGGAGTCGGTGATCTTGTCCGCGTACATCACGACGTGGCCGTCGACGTTGCGCGCCGCCCGGCCGATGATCTGGATGAAGGAGCGGTAGGCCCTCAGGTAGCCCTCCTTGTCGGCGTCCAGGATGCCGATGAAGGCGACCTCGGGCAGGTCCAGCCCCTCCCGCAGCAGGTTGATGCCGACCAGGACG
>WNFB01004251.1_pt1 | contig 12733 bp, 5 predicted proteins | sample 5400501 | NCBI WGS metagenome assembly WNFB01 (sample SAMN13153341, study PRJNA577476) | soil metagenome | isolation source: 200 cm saprolite under Douglas fir tree site 2 hole 1 | place: USA:California | collected 2015-04-18 | reverse complement strand
CAGCGCCTGCTGCATCGCCGGGTAACAGCGCTTCGACGCCGCTTCCTGGCTCAATCGGACAAACGCCGCGCTGACCAGCGTCTGCAACTCCGGCTCGCGCTCCACCGCCAACTGGTTACCCAGCCGCCGGATCGCTTCCATGAGCGCGCTGCCGTCTCCGCTGCCATACAGTTCCCCCAAATCCGAGAGCCCAATCGCCGTGGTCCGCCGCGCTTCGGGAGCTTCCAATCCCACGCAGGACGCGTATTTCATCAAAATCTCGTTGGCGGTCTTCAGTTCTCCGCGCCGCAACATCTCTTCCAGGAATGCGCGCACGTTGCGCGGCGGCACGCACCACGCTTCGTCCGACGTCAGCACTTCTTTCTTGTTTTCCTCCGGCACCTGCTCCCAAAATTCCTGGTCCAGCAGTTCCGTGTACGACTGCACGGAAAGCCCCGCTTGCGACATCATCTCTTCCTGTGTCGATAGAATCTTGCGTAGCGCTTCGATTTCCGTGTTCATGCGGTCGAGCAGTTGTTTCACCGCATTGACGCGCAGTTCGCCTTTTTCGTAGCTGTCCAGCGCGAAGCGGATCGCCACATGCTCCGCCAGCTTCAGCAGCATCGGCTTATCTGGCTTCGCATCCGGAGCCTGCGCCGCCAGCCCCGCCAGCGCCTGCTGCAGTGTGTACTGCGCGCGCACCGGCATGGCGCTCAGCCGCGATTGGAATGTCGGGACGTCCATGCGCCCCTCGGCATCCTTTCTCGACTTGCCCAACTGCGCGAACAAGCCCAGCATCGACCGGACTTGTTCTTCTTCAACAGTAAAGCCGCCGCTGCCCCCGCCACCGGCCCCAGGCATTCCGGGCGATCCACCGACCGTGGCGCCACGGAGCATGGCCGACGCGGTCAGCCATTTCCCTGGGGGATTCGCTTCGCCTCCGCCTCCCGCCCCTCCGGTGCCCGTTCCGGATCCGCCGCCGGATCCAGATCCACCTCCATATCCTCCGCCTCCGCCCCCACCGCCTGCTCCACCAGAACCGCCGGTGCCGCCACCTCCCCCGGTCCCTCCACCGCCCACGCCAGTGCTGCCACCACCTCCGCCGGAGCCACTTCCGCCACCAGTTCCTCCGCCTCCACCCCCGGCCCCGCCACCGGATTCCCACAGGCCGCCGCCACCCGCACCACTCCCTCCGGAGCCGCCACTCCCGCTGCCCCCACCACCGCCAGGGCCGGTTCCGCCGCTGCCACCCATTCCTCCGCCACCTAAGCCGAATCCGGGCCCGGCACCACCTGGGCCATGCCCCGGTCCACCCATCCCCCCTCCACCGCCGCCACCCGCGCGCGAACCCTCGGCAGCCAGGATCAGCTGCAACATCTTATTGGGGTCTTCGAAGAAATCTTTGAATTTGTCGCCGGCCGCGCCGAGCACCTTCTGCGTGAGTTGCGCCGCCACCTTGATTCCCGCCACTGACGAATCCTCCGCCACATAACGGATCTCATTCACCTTGATGCTGGTGTCGCCACCCAGCGCGGACTTGAGTTGTTCGGCAAGGGCAGAAGGCTTGGCATTTCCGCTCGGGAAAGCGCGCACGAATCGCGCGAATTGCGGCTGCGTCACTGCCGGCGAAAAGTGAATACTGGCAATACCTGAAGAAGTCAGCAAATGCGCGAAGCTGCGTTCGCCCGCCGCCGATCCCAGCGGCACGCCGTCCAGCAGAATCTGCGTCCCCGAAGCCCCCAGCAGCACACCGCTCCCGCCGCTGTCTTCCAGCGCGTTGCGCAGCTCTTTCCACGTGGTTTCAAACTGCTGCGAAGTCTTTGCGTGGCCAAACTCATACAGCCGCGCAAATTTCAGCAGAATGTTCAGGCTGCGGACAAACGCCCGCGCCCCGCCTCGTGTTTCAGTACCCATCCGCGTTGGCCCGCAATCCTGCCCCTCCTCGGGTCCTTTTTGGAGTATATTCCCGCTGCTTCCTGCGAATCACCCTGACTTTTTCTTCTCGCTTCCTCTACATTAGAGTCCCTGCTCCCTCGACACAAGCCTCCCCGCTCCCTCTGTATTCATCTCAATAACAGATTTCCTTGCCGGTTTGGAAACATTCTCGTGCCGATTACGTCCTCTCCAGCGAACGCGGGCCTCTTTGCGTCCTCGAAGCGAAGAGGTCGGACCTTGCCCCCCCACGACGCCGAGGAGCAGCCCGTGGCTACCCTGGCAGATGGTATCGAGGCCACCACATCCCCGAGCTTCTCGGGACCGAGCAGCCGCCCGCGGAGATTTCCGCCGTTCACCGCTACCTATTACTCATCACTCGCAACGCACAACTGGCGTTTGTCTCACCAGCTTGGTCCCGCTGCTTGTGGTACCCCTGCGTGCAATGACTCTTTTCCCTCTCTCCCGCTCTCAACTGTGTACTGTCGGCTTTCGACTTTCTTCGATTTGAGTATAGAATCAAAGCGAAGTCTTATGACCGACCAGCCCCCCTCGGACCGCTTCAAGACAGAAATGCCGCAGGTTCCCGGCGTTTCCGTTGCGGACGCGCGTACGCCCACGGCCACCAATCCCGCCGTCAAACTGGTCATCGGACTTCTTGCCGTGCTTCTCGCTGTTTTCCTTGGAGCGCGCTGGGCTGTCCGTCCAAAGCACGTCGAGCCCCGCGCGGCCGAACAGCAACCGCAGATCGAAGTTCCTACCCCGGCGCCCGATCCCAGCACTTTGCTCGCTCATGCCACGGATGCCGCGCCCGGCATCGCCGAGGTCGCGGAAGTGGCGAAGCCCTGGTCCGCGAAAGAGTTTTATTTGCGCAACGGCCTTACCGGCGAAGACATTCCCGCGGTACTCATTCGTCTGCCGGTTGGCGTCGGTTCTCAGGCCAATGGCTACTGGGCCTTTTCGCTGAATGCGCCGTTCGGGAACTGCAGGCTGGAGTACGTGACCGATCTGGAGAAACTGAGGAGCGATTACGGTTTTCGCTCCGCGAAGCATCCCATGGTGGGGAACCCCTGTAGCCGCACGGTTTTTGACCCGCTCAAGATGAGCAATCTTCGGGGAAACGTGTTTGTGCGGGGAGGAATCGTACAGGGATCGGATTTGCGGCCGCCGCTCGGCATCGAAATCAAAGTCCAGGGAAAGAATATTCTCGCCGTCCGGACCGAATAGTTTTTTGCTTTCCAACTTCCGTTTTTTAGTCTTTAGTTCCTGCTTGTCGATCTAGGTTTTGAATTTCAATTGTCGGAAGTCAGGCTTGAACCGCAGGCTCGCAGCATCGATTTCCGAGATATGATTTTCATTTTCGAGTTTCCATTTTCCCGTCTCTGCATTCTAGTTTCGCGTGACGGCGCAGCGGCGCACTTCGTCGCTCATTTTCCCGGTGAGCATCAGCGCCACCATTTTCTCTGATCCGCCCGCCACGACCACAGCGGATGTTCGAGCGTCGCCGGCCGGTTATGCTCCACCAAAAAGTGTGAAATCCACGGCAGCGCATACGAAACCATAAGCACCGCCGCAACCCACCACCACCGCTGCAGCGCAATCGCTGCATTGAACAACGCCCAACCGACGAGCGTGCCCGCCAGGTGAATTGCCCGGGAACCCGGCTGGCCGTGCGCGGACGTACTCCGGCCAGAAGCTTGCAAAATTTGATTCGCTGGTCATGGCGCGAAGATTATCACAACTCCGGTTTCCAGAACGGGGCCCCCTCTTTCGAATGAACATCGCAAACGGTGAAGGGACTTCGACTTTCTGTTTCGAAAATCATTTTGTGCGCCGCGCGGACTGCGCGCTTTCGTTTCCAGATTATTTCGAAGATTGCAACGACTTTTTGGTTCTTCGAAAGCGCTCTACAGATATCTGAATCTAAATTCGCTAAATCCTCCATAACTATTGAAGTTTAGATTTTCTCGATGGTTCGAACGCTTTCTAAGTCATAGAAAAAACAAAACATAAAAGCGAATGGGTCTTGGTGAACAAACTGCAATGGTTCCAGCAGCCTGAGCCAGGATCAAGGTATTCGAACGATTTTCCCGATGCTGGTTCGGGCCGTAACACCGCGGGACATGAGAGTGGTCCATTCGAATTGAGGGGGAACCGATGAATTGTGAGAGAGCAACAAGAAGTGGGTGGCAAGGGACCTGGCTTACGTGTTTCAGAAGTTTAATTTTCTTATTGTTGGCAGCGGCGCTGGCCTTTTCGGGTTCCACGTTTGCCCAGGGAACCACTGGAACGCTCCGGGGGCAAGTGCTGGACCCAGCGGGCGCCGTGGTTCCGAACGCAGAAGTTACCGTGACGAATCAGGAGACGGGAATAGCCGTAAAGGTTACGACCACTTCAGCGGGCACCTACTCACTGCCCAGTCTAATACCCGGACTGTACAAGATCAGCATGGAGGCCAAGGGCTTCAAAAGTTTCGTCAAGAAAGATGTGAGTGTCATCGCAAACCAGGACAACGTGGCGGATGCTCAAGTGGAATTGGGAGCCGCAACGGAGACGATCGAAGTAACCGGCGGAGCCGTGGAAGTCCAAACCACATCGTCCTCCTTGAACAATTCATTTGATTCGCATGCCATCGATCTTCCTAGCGGCGCAGGCACGCTGAATGGGAGCCTGCTGAACCTCGCGGTGCTGGCGCCCAACGTTATAGCGCAGCCGGGCGGAGTGACGGGAATCGGCGGATCGGTTGGCGGAACCCGTCCGCGCGACAACAACTTCACGGTGGACGGCGTGGACGACAACAATCTGGGCGTAACCGGCAACAATTCCACGGTTATCCCAGATGCGGTTGCGGAATTCAACCTCACAACCAACCAGTTCAGCGCTGAGTACGGGCATTCGGCAGGCGGCCAGTTCAGCCTCGTGACAAAAACCGGTACGAACAATTGGCACGGCTCCGGCGAGTGGTACAACCAGAACAGAAACTACAACTCTCTCGACAATCTTACCAAGGGCGCCATTTTGAATGGATCGCTTCCCGGGCAGCCGGCCTATGACAACAACCGCTTTGGCGGCACGATCGGCGGACCTATTATCAAAAACAAATTGTTCATTTTTGGCGCCTATGAGTACACCTATCTTCACGGTCAGGGCACACCCACTGCTTTCACTGCGCCCACGGCCGCCGGATTAGCGACGCTGCAAGCCAACGCTGCGGATAGTGCAGTTTCCGCTGCCTTGAATAATTTCCCCGTGGCGTCGACGAACGATGCCGAGACCGTGACGATTCATACTGGTGGTATTAATAGTGCGACTACTGCAAACGTCGACATCGGCAATATCACCATATTCAGTCCAAACTTTCAGCGTGAACACGATGCAATTGTGAACGCGGACTATACGATGGGACGCCACCAGTTCGGAGCGCGATTCCTCATCAACCAGGAAAATTTCATTCTGCCGGTCAATTCAACACAAGCGATTTTCAACCAGGCCGAGCCTATCCACAACCGCAAGATCGCGCTTACGGATGCCTGGTCAATCAGCGGCACTCTGGTGAACGATCTGCGCTTGCAGTATTCGTTTTTCTCGCTTGCTACTGTCAATCCCTGCAGTACCTGCCCGCAGGACATCACGATTAACGACCTTCTCGGAGGCGTTACGATCGGTCCCGGCGACAATACTTTCCAGAAACAGAACACGTATCAGATCTCGGATACGTTCTCGTGGTCCCGCGGCAAGCACACGTTCAAGTTTGGCGGCCAATACAATCACTTCATCTACCCGCAGTTCTTCCTGCCGCGAAGCAACAGCGACAACCAGTACAACACGGCAGACGCCTTCATCAACGACGTTCTACCAGACAACCCTGGAAGGACATTACGCAACGCGGGAACGGGGAGCTTCCTCGGGACGCAGAGTTTGTTCGCTTGGTTTGTTCAGGACGACTTCAAGTTCAGCCCGCGCCTTACTGTGAATCTAGGGCTGCGCTACGAATATTGGACGAACCCAGTTGGCAGCAGTAGCCAAGCTCTGAATGCCATTTCCAATGTTCCAAGGGTCATAACCTTTGGCAATCCCAAGACGGACAAGAACAACTTCGGTCCGCACGTGGGCTTTGCCTATGATCCAACGGGGCGCGGAAAGATGTCTATTCGTGGCGGCTTTGGCATCGCTTACGACGTAAAATTCCAGAACTTCGCGTCCATCACCCTGCCACCGCAGCTGCAGAGTGAACTCGACCCGAATTCCGCATGCACGCTGACGCCGCAGCCCGGCTGGTGCACCACTCCTAACAACGCCGGATTCCTCCAGCTTGGAGGCCTGCCGCAAACCTACGTTCCTCCAACCGGACAGGCAGGAGCCCGGGCGCTGACGACCGCCTTCATCGACGACACGGTCATGCCCAAGATTCTGACCTGGTCTTTGAGTGTGCAACGCGAGCTTGGGCGGAATACCACCGTGGAAGTCCGTTACCTCGGCACGCGCGGCCTCTCCTTGCCGGTACAGGATCGGCGCAATTTCGAGAGCGGATTCGATGGTGGCCTAGCCCCCCTGCCGGAATACTTCCGGGCCCAGGACGTGCCAGCTACAGTATCAGCATCGGCTCCGACGCGCGCTCCTTGGGATGCTTTCACAACTTGCACCCCGGTGGCACCGCCGGCCACACCCGCTCCTTGCAACAATATATATTTTCCATTCGGCTTTCAGGCCAATGTCACGTCCGATCCACCGTTTGGCAGCAGTGTTTACCATGCGGGCTCTGTTAATTTCACGCAGCGGGCACGACATGGGCTCACATTCAACGCCAACTACACCTATTCCCACACACTGGATAACTCCACCAACGAGTTCTTCACCAGCCTCCTCAACCCGCGCCGCGGCCAGGACACCCAACAAATCCGTCAGGACTGGGGGAACTCCGACTTGGACGTTCGGCACAAGGCCGCCTTTTCCTGGACTTATCAGATCCCGAACATTAAGAGTGACAGCCGATGGGCGAAGACTTTGGTTAACGGGTTCAGCATCAGCTCCGTATTTCTGGCCCAAACGGGGCAGCCTGTAACCCTGCAGTCCGCCTCAGATGCCAACGGCAACGGTGATACCGCTGGCGACCGCGTGATGTTCAATCCGTTCGGGACGAGTCTGGCGGGCCATATCACCACTCTGGTCAACGTCTGCGCGCCCCCAGGCGGAGGCAACACCTACACTGGTAGTTGTAACGCCGGGGACAACACGGTAGGCTATCTCGCCACGGACAAGAACACAGGTGGTGACACGACGGCAAGATATGTTGTAGCCGGCAAGGGGGTTCGCACCAACGTGGCCCGCAACTCTTTCTACAGCCCAGGTTTCAGCGTTCTGAACCTTTCAGTCGGCAAGGACTTCCACTTTACCGAAGGGAAATATTTGCGGGCGAAAGTGGACGTCTTCAACGTCCTCAATCATCCCAACTTTGCCATCAGCAATGGAAACGTGTTTAGCACTGCGGGAATCACCACGGCCACGACGACGCCAGGGTACGTGCGTCCTGCGGACCCGAACTTCCTGGCGGCAAGCACGCTGTTTAGCGGGGGCTTCCGCTCCATGACGCTGGGATTGAAGCTCGTTTTCTAAGCTTCCATTCAGGCCGCCATTTCCAGGAGGTGCTCGCCGAGCACCTCCTGTTTTTTTTGCTTAGACAAATCATCGCTGAGGAGCGCTGGATTGCATTCCGGGTGTGGTTCCCGCAGAATGCAAAGAGGCAGCGTTTCAACGGCCAGCCGCATCAATGATGGGTGAGGGTTTATCTCACCTGCTACAGATGCGGCAGCCACGTGACCTCGGGTTGCCCCCAGTCCTCCCGGTGCTCTCATTTGCTGCCAACGCGGAGGAAGAAATGCGCAAAAACAAAATAGCCACGCTGGCCTTGTTGCTGGCGATCAGCTTCACCGCGTCCTGCTCGCGGTTGGGCGCGCCCAGCGATGACGCGATTACCACGGATATTAAAGCGAAGATGTTTTCAGAGCCGGCGCTCAAGAACGCGTCCGTCGACGTTTCGAGTAAGGGCGGCGTCGTGACGCTAACGGGCCAAGTGCCGGACGATGGGGCGCGGCTCGCGGCTTATAAGATCGCGACGCAGGAAAAGGGCGTCACCAAGGTGAACGATCAGATGAGCGTGTTGAGCGCACAGGCTGCGCCTGAGCCCGTCGCGGCCACTCCGGCTCCCGCACCCGCACCAGCGCCGCGGCCAGCAAGGACAAGGAGTGGATCGAAGGCGGCGCGGACACATGATGTAGCGTCCGCATCTGCGGCGGCCCCCGCGGCACAGCCGACACCTTCAGCGGAGGCGGCAGCACCTGTTCCACCTCCGCCGCCCCAGCCCGTGACAGTCACGGTGCCAGCCAATACGATTGTCTCCATTCGAACGATTGACAGCATCGATTCGAAGACGAATCACGCGGGAGAAGTCTTCAAGGCTTCGCTGGATGCACCCATTGTGGTGGATAACAGGGTGATCGTGCCGGCCCGCGCGGATGCCTACATCAAGCTTGTAGATGCAAAATCTGCGGGCCACATGACGGGACGCAGTGAACTCGGGCTGGAGCTTTCCAGCATCCTGTTTCAGGGCAAAACGTACGATGTAGTGAGCAGCGACGTAAAGCAGTCTGGAACATCCCGGGGCAAGCAGACAGCAGAAAGAGTCGGTGGCGGCGCAGCGCTGGGCGCCTTAATTGGAGCCATTGCGGGAGGAGGCAAGGGCGCAGCGATCGGCGCGGCGGTGGGCGGCGGTGCAGGCACGGGCGTGCAGGTTTTGACGCATGGCCAGCAAGTGAAGATCCCACCGGAAACGCGCCTGGATTTCACGCTGCAGCAGCCGCTTGACATTACGTATGTTCCCGGCAAGCGGTCGCGACGAAATTCGAATGCCGAGCAGGCTTCTTCCGATCAACCTCCGTCGAATCCGCAATAAACTAGACGAGGCGATTCTCTCGCCTTAAGCCGCAGGGGCAACCAGCGTCTGCCCCTTTTTGTTTTCCAGCGAGACAACAGCGGTCTTGACAAGGCACACGCTGGCGGATAAACGTGTTCCTGCCATGCACAAAACGACTGTGAATACTATTTTTCAGGCATCGCGCCGAAAATTCTTGAAGGGCACCGCTGTGGCGTCTGTCTTGGGGGTGACGCCGCTGGCCGGCTCCTGCCCCGAGGATGGAACCGCAGCTCTCCCGGAAGCGTTCTCCGGCCTCAAGCCGCTCGGTTCGCGGGTTCATCCCATTACGGCGGAAGAGTATCGCACGAGGCTCCAGCATGCGCAGAAACTGATGACCGAGCGGGCGCCAAAGTATGACGCGTTGTTCGTGGCGCCAGGGACTTCTCTTTATTACTTCACCGGAATTCGCTGGGGAATGAGTGAGCGGCTGCTGGCGCTGGTGCTTCCGCGCACCGGGAATCCCATCATCGTCGTGCCCGCGTTTGAAGAACGACGGATGCGTGAAAAGCTGCAGTTTGCGGCGGAGGTCCGTATTTGGCAGGAAGATGAGAGCCCGACGAGAATCGCGACGGCAGCGCTGGCGGATCGCGGGATTCGAACGGGGCGGATCGGCGTGGAAGAAATGGCGCCGTTCACGTTTTACGACCACTTCCGGGCGGCGGCGCCCGGACTGGAATGCGTTTCGGCCGACCCCGTGACGATCGCGTGCCGCGGACATAAATCCGCGCACGAGCTGGAGCTGATGAGGCTGGCATGCGAGGCGACTTTCGAAGTGTTTCGGGCGGTGTTTGCTTCCGTCAAGGAAGGCATGTCACAGGAAGAAATCAGTAAGCTGGTGGAGGGCGGCTTTTCGAAGATGGGCCTGCACGGCGGAGCGCTGGTGTTGCTGGGGGCTTCGGCGGCGCTGCCGCATGGCAGCGTCAAGCCGCAAAAACTGAAAAAGAGCGACGTGATTCTGATTGACGGCGGCTGCGCCGTGGAGGGCTACCAATCGGATGTGACGCGCACAGGAGTTTTGGGGAAGCCGCCGGAAAAAGTTGCGAGCGCTTTTGCGATTGTTCGCAAAGCACAGGACGCCGCGCTGGATGCGGCGCGGACGGGACGGCTTTCGGGCGCGGTCGATGATGCCGCACGCAAAGTGATTACCGACGCAGGGTTTGGACCGGACTACAAATTATTCACGCACCGGTTGGGGCACGGCATCGGGCTGGACGGTCACGAGCATCCGTATCTCGTGCGGGGAAGCAAAACAGTGCTGGAGCCGGGCATGACGTTTTCGAATGAGCCGGGGGTTTATGTTCCGGGCGAGTTTGGGTTGCGTTGCGAAGACGATATGGTGATCACCGCCGACGGGCCAGCGCAGTTGCTGACGCCCGGATTTGGAGTTTCGCTGGAAAAACCTTTTGGTTAGCGCCCCTCTCGAAGCCCGTCGCAAAAGTCCACGATGCGCTGTTCGGCCCAGAAACGCTCGGCTCCAGAGTGCCTGGAGATGAAGCCGCAATGGCCGCCGTGTCGCGGAGCAACAAAGCGGATCGCGGGATTCTCGCTGATCTTCGCCGCCTGGAAGGAAGCGTATGGAACGAAAGGATCATCCTGCGCGGTGATCATCAGGAAAGGCACGCGGATTTGCGCGGCGACGCGCTTGGCGCCGACGCTTTCGTAATAATCTTGAGCGTCGCGGTAGCCGAAGCGCGGAGCAATGATGTAATCATCAAATTGGCGGACGGTACGAATCGGGGGCAGGCCGTTGGTGGAATAGAGGTGCGGAAGCAACTCCTGCTTCCGCCCATAACGCGACATCAAGCCGGAGACGAAGTGCCGCTGGTACGGGTAATTGTCCCAGCGCTCTAGCGCGTCCGCGCAAGCGGCGAGATCCAGCGCCGGGCATACGACACACACACCACGCAGGGCCTTCGGTACAGCCGAGGCAAACTCGCCCGCCATTTTCGTGACCAGATTTCCGCCCATGGAATAACCGGCGAAGAAGATGCTCTCGAAGCCGTCGCCATTGGCGAGTTCGTAGAAGACCGCATGATAATCGGCGCTCATGCCGGAGTTGTACAACGTAGGCGTGAGGGCTTCCGTTCCGCCGCAATTGCGCTGGTTGAGGCGCACGACGTGAAAGCCGCGGTGGAAGGCTTTCTCGGCGATGCCCCGCACGTAATTGGAATCGCTGGAACCTTCGAGACCATGCACGATGACGAGGACGGGAGTGTCTTTTCTTTTTTCTGGCTGCCAATGGCAATGGCCGAGCAGGCGGGAATCCGCGTCCACTTGAAAGTAACGGGCTTCGGCAGGAGGAATGTCGAAGCGGCGCGGCACGAAGGCGGACACGATGGTCATGGCGTGCCCATTTCGCAGCAAGGGTTGGGGTTCAAAGTCGGGGATCACGGCTTCCATCTCATAAATCCGTCTGAATCGAGAATAGCAGACATTCGTGAGGTTAACTTGACCGGAAATGCCGCTACGCCTAGAATGGAAGATTCACCGTGAAGGATTTTTCCGATTTGATGAATTCTGTTACCAGCCCAGCGGGCACCCGCTGGGCTGCGCTGCTTTATAGCGCTTGTTTCCCCGCAGCCAATTCTTTTTCGTGAGGATGGAATGAACAACGGTCCGATCACCGAGGGTCTTACTTTTGACGATGTGCTGCTGCTGCCGGGCCGATCTTCGGTGCTGCCCACCGAAGTCGACACGACGACGCATTTTTCGCGAAAACTGCCGCTGAATATTCCGCTGGCATCCGCGGCGATGGACACGGTGACGGAGTCGCGGCTGGCCATCGCGATCGCGCGCCAGGGCGGCATCGGAATTATCCACCGCAGCATGCCCATTGAAAAGCAGGCAGAGGAAGTGGACCGGGTGAAACGCTCGGAGAGCGGGATGATCGTGGATCCGGTGACCATTTCCCCGGACATCACCCTGCGCCAGGCCCTGGAAATCATGAATAAGTACAAGATCTCCGGGCTGCCGGTGACGCGAGGTTCGCGGCTGACGGGCATTCTGACCAATCGCGACCTGCGGTTCGAAAAAAATCATTCGCAGCTGGTCAGCTCGGTAATGACCAAGGAAAACCTGGTGACCGTTCCCGTAGGCACGACGCTGGAAGAAGCCGAACGCATTCTGCAGAAGCACCGCATCGAAAAGTTGCTGGTGGTGGATCAGGACTTCAACCTGAAGGGATTGATTACGGTGAAGGATATCCAGAAGAAGCTGGAATATCCGCGTGCGGCAAAAGACGAGCACGGGCGGCTGCGCGTGGGCGCGGCGCTGGGCGCGACGGGAGATTTCCTGGAGCGTGCGGTGGAATTGTCCAAAGCGAAAGTAGATGTGCTGGCGATTGACACGGCGCACGGGCATTCCGTTCGCGTGATGGAAGCGGTCAAAACCATCCGGGGGCGCTTGCCGGAAATGCAATTGGTGGCCGGAAATGTGGCCACCTGCGAAGGCGCAAAGGAACTGATAGCGCTGGGCGTGGATGGCCTGAAGGTGGGCATCGGGCCAGGATCAATCTGCACGACGCGAGTGGTAACAGGCGCGGGCGTGCCGCAGTTGTCGGCGATCATGGAGGCAGCGAAGGCCGCGAAAGGGACCGACGTGGCAATCATCGCCGATGGAGGCATCAAGTATTCGGGCGATATTGCGAAAGCGATCGCCGCAGGCGCATCGTGCGTGATGATCGGAAGCCTGTTTGCGGGCACGGAAGAGTCGCCGGGTGAAACGATTTTGTACCAGGGCCGCACGTTCAAGTCGTACCGCGGGATGGGTTCGACGGGTGCGATGGAAGGCGGATCTGCGGATCGTTACGCGCAAGAAGACGCGGAGCGCGGCAAATCTGTGCCGGAAGGGGTG
>WNFB01004249.1_pt1 | contig 12734 bp, 11 predicted proteins | sample 5400501 | NCBI WGS metagenome assembly WNFB01 (sample SAMN13153341, study PRJNA577476) | soil metagenome | isolation source: 200 cm saprolite under Douglas fir tree site 2 hole 1 | place: USA:California | collected 2015-04-18 | reverse complement strand
TGCGACGCTGACGACGAGCCGGCTGTCGCCCAACTCCATGGACCCGTCGCCAACGAGTAGGTGGGCGAGGTACTGGACGGCGACCTTGCGCTCGAAGGTGACGCCCCCACCGCCCGTGGCGTACGGGCTCATCCCGGCAGGGGCCCTCCCCGCGCTCGGTTCGCTTTGACTCTCTTCCAGCCAGGAGCGGAGCACCGTGTTGTCCGTGTTGAGGTGCCACCGGTAGGCCCTCCCCTCCCGGCTCGAGGTAGCGAAACCGGCTTCACGGAGCTTTCCCAGCACCGCTGTAGCCGTGGTCGGAGAAACCCCTAGCGCGGTCGCCACCATCCGGCCGGACATGGACATCAGGCTGCCGGCCAAGACGTTCAACGCCTTGTAAGCCGTCCCTCCGAGGGTCGTCTGGAGCATGTCGGTGGTCTTGGCCATCATCGGCAATGAGTTTTTAGCACCTATGTCCAGGATTTCTGGACATAGGGCCTCGACGCTCATTACGGGGCGCCCGGAGTAGGTGCGCCGGAGCACCCACTCTTGAAACATTGTTACGGAACCCTAGGAGGAAGTTGTTTAGGTGCCGAGATAGAGCATCTAAGAAGATGAGTAATACCAAGTAGATAAGCGCAGATATGGTGGGCCGCCAGGGTCTCGAACCCTGCCCGCCGGATTAAAAGTCCGGAGCTCTACCCGATGAGCTAACGGCCCCCGCGGATCAGCTTATCTGGTCGTTCGGGCGCCTCACGATCGACTCGCCCGGCTCCAGGATGCCCAGGGCGACCAGGATGTCACCCTTCGAGAGGCCCAGCCACGTCGCCAGGCCCCCCGCGGCCGTGGGTTTGGGCATGACCGCCCCCCGCTCCCACCAGACGTAGGTCTGGGGGCTGACGCCGAGTTCCTTGGCCGCCGCTCGCTGGCTGAGGCCGGCATCGTCACGCCGTTCTCGCAGCAATTCTGATATGGCGTTCATGCCTCGTATCATAGATCCTATGTATCCAATGCATAAGGCACTAGGCATGGGGCGACCCCAAGAGGCCCCACCCACCGGCCCCCGTATGACCAAACACCCCGTACAGACGTGGGTACCCTGGGGAAGCCTAGAATGCGAATCCTTCTCCCTGACTGTGACCTGACTATGACGGAGGCGCTATGACGGCAGGCAACGGGCAGGCGCCCACGGTCAACTTCACGGACGAGCGGCTCGGCAACGGCCTGCGCCTCATCATGTCGCCCGACCCGCTCGCGCCCGTCGCGGCGGTGAATCTCTGGTACAACGTCGGCTCCCGCCACGAGGTCCCGGGGCAGACGGGCCTGGCCCATCTCTTCGAGCACATGATGTTCCAGGGCTCCCGCAACGTCGGCAAGGCCGAGCACTTCCGCCTGGTCTCGGGCGCCGGCGGGACGCTCAACGGGACGACCTGGGTCGACCGCACGAACTACTTCGAGACGGTGCCGAGCCACCACCTGGAGCTGATCCTCTGGCTGGAGGCCGACCGCATGGGGGGCCTCCTCGACGCCCTGGGGCAGGAGACCCTCGACAACCAGCGCGATGTCGTAAAGAACGAGAAGCGCCAGAGCTACGACAACCGGCCCTACGGCAGCTCGTCGGAGAAGCTCCAGGCGGCCGTGTTCCCCAAAGGTCACCCCTACCACCACTCCACGATCGGCTCGATGGAAGACCTGGACGCCGCCTCCCTCGAGGACGTCCGGGCGTTTTTCCGCACCTACTACGCCCCCAACAACGCAGTGCTGTCGATCGTCGGGGACTTCGAGCCGGACGTCGCCCGGGGCTGGGTCGAGAAGCACTTCGGCTCGATCCCGGCCAACCCCAACATCCCGGCGCCCCCGGACGGGAGCCTGCCGCCTCTTATGGGGGCCGAGGTCCGCCAGACGGTTCCCGACCGGGTGCCGATGTCCCGCCTCTATATCGGCTACCGCAGCCCGCCGCTCGGCACCCCCGAGTTCGACGCACTGTCGATGGCCACCGTCGTCCTCGCCCAGGGCAAGGGGAGCCGCCTCTACGGTGACCTGGTCCGTGGCAAGGAACTGGCCCAGGACGTCGGCATCGGTGCCTATGAATGGGTGGGCGGTGCCGCCCTGGCGATGGGGTGGGCGACCGCCCGCACCGAGGAAGGGCTGGAGGCCCTGGAGGAGGCATACCACGAGGGCATCGCCGACCTCGTCAAGAACCCGCCGACCGACGATGAGATGACCCGCGCCCGGGCCACCATCGAGCGGGAGGAGCTGGAGGCATTCCAGCGGGTCTCGGAGCGGGCCGACCGGCTCTCGATGTACGCGACCCTCTTCGACGACCCCGGTCTCACGAACCACCGCCTGCCCAGCCTGCTCGCCGTCACCTCCGAGCAGGTCCGCGAGGCGACCGAGGCCATCCTCGTCCCCGAGAACCGTGTGGTCCTGAGCTACGTGCCCGAGGACGCAGCGTGACCGCACCCGCCTCGACCCGTCCCGCCCCCGGCGTTCCCCGGCCCTACCACTTCCCAACTTTCACCCGCACCCAGGTCGACTCCGGTCTCCGGGTCATCGCCTGCCACCTCCCAGGCCGCAGGGTGGGCTCGGCAAGGCTTGTCATGGAGGGCGGCATCTCCCGGGAACCCGCGGAACTTGCCGGTGCCGCGACCCTCGCCGCCCGCACGGTCACCGAGGGCACGGAGTCGATGGACGCCGCTGCCTTTGCCGAGGCAACCGAGCAACTGGGGGCGGACATCAGCGTCGATGCCGGCTGGGACTCGATCCAGGGCAGCGTCGTCGTGCCGGTCTCGCGCCTGGAGCCGGCCCTTGCTCTCCTATCGGACGCGGTCCTGCACCCGACATTCCCCCCCAACGAGGTCGCCCGCCTCAAGTCGGAGCGCCTGAACGACATCAAGCAGGAGTATGCCGACCCCAACCAGCGTGCCCACATGGCCTTCGTGAACACGATCTACACGCCTGAGTCGCCCTTCTCGCGGCCTTCGGGAGGATCGGCTGCCACGGTGAGCCGGCTGGATCGCGATGCCATCGAGGCCCACTTCCGCCGGTACGCAGGCCCGCAGGACGCCACGCTGATCGTGGCCGGGGACCTGGAGGGCTTCGACGCGGCTGCCGTGGCCGATCGCCTCTTCGGCGCCTGGAAGGGCGGCGCTCCCGCTCCCGCAACGCCGCCGGTGGCCGAAGCCCTGACCGCCACGTCGGTGAACCTCGTCCACCGGCCCGGCGCCGTCCAGTCGTCGATCATCGTGGGCCACGTCGGGGTGCCCCGCCTCGTCCCCGACTTCCTTCCCACGACCCTGATGGTGTCGATCCTGGGCGGCCTCTTCACCTCACGCCTCAACCTCAAGCTGCGGGAGGAGAAGGGCTACACGTACGGCGCCCGCGCCTGGTTCGACTTCCGACGGAACGCGGGGCCGTTCGGGGCGGCGACCGCGGTGGCCACGGGCGTGACGGTCGAGGCCATCGACGACACCCTCACCGAGATCCGGCGGCTGCATGCCGAGGGGGTCACCCCCGAGGAACTGGCCTTCGCCAAGGACTACCTGGTGGGCATCTTCCCGCTCGCCTTCGAGACGCCCGAGGCGATCTCCCAGGCCATCTCCCGGATGGTCGTCTACGGCCTGCCGGACGACTACTACCAGACCTACCGCGCCGCCATGCAGGCGGTCACGGTCGAGGAGGCCAGCCAGGCGGCCACCGAACACCTCCGCCCCGAGCGGATCGCGATCGTCGCCGTGGGCGACCCCGACCTGGAAGGGCCTCTGGAGGAGGCAGGCTTCGGCCCCCTCACGGTGACCCAGGACTCCCCGGACGTTCTTTAGCCCCCAGGCGGCGTCCCACACCGCCTCGGGGACAAAGAAACCGAAAACCGGCCCTACAGCGACAGGCGGTAGCCCACGTTCCGGACGGTCTCGATGACGTGCGCCTCCGGCCCCAGCTTGGCCCGCAGCCGCCGGATGTGGACGTCCACGGTCCTCGTGCCGCCGAAGAAGTCGTAGCCCCACACCTCCCGGAGCAGGGCGCTGCGTGAACACACCCGCCGCGGCCGGGCCGCCAGGTAGGCGAGAAGCTCGAACTCCTTGAACGTCAGATCCAGGCGATCCCCCCGGACCCGGACCTCGAACCGCTCACGGTCGATGGAGATCGGGCCCCGCCGGATCAGGTCGGCAGGGTCGATCTCGGTCGGCGAGGCGATCTGGGCGATCCGGGTCATGACCTCCTCCGCCGAGCACCCCTCCACGACGAAGTCGGCAGCCCCGCAGCCCCAGTCGAACGTGCCGAGGTCGGCCGGCAGCAGCACGACAAGGAACGCCCCCTCGGTGTCGTTGCGGAGTTTCTGGATGACCGAGGCGGCCTCGTCGGCACGGCCGCGGGCGTCGACGAGGATGACATCGGGCAGCCGACGGGTAAGCATCTCGGGGCTGGCCGAGCCGAAGGCCATGGGCTCGGGGGCCGGCCGGATGCCCGCGAGCGGAGGAAACGACTCCTCAGGGTCGTCGCGTTTGCTTGCCAGCCACAGCAGCCGGACCATGCCTGAGAGTCTAGTGAAATGGACGGGCTCGCCCCCCGGCGGCGGGCCCGCGTGTGATTTTGCTCCGAACGGGCATAGGATCGCAACCTATGCAGGAAGCCGTCCTCATCACCAACCCTGCCGCCGTGGCCACCTCCCAGCACGTCAAGGAGGTGATCGTCAAGGCGCTCTCGGCCGACCTCCACGTCGAGGTCGTCGACACCGCTGCCCCGGGTCACGCCACCGAGGTCGCCTCCCAGGCGGTCCGCAGCGGCGTCGACCTCGTCGTGGCGTTCGGCGGGGACGGGACGATGAACGAAGTCGCCAACGGGATGGTCGGCAGCGACACGTCCCTCGGGATCCTCCCCGGCGGGAACGCCAACGTCGTCTGCCGCAACCTCGGTCTCCCCGCCGACATCGTCGAGGCGACCGGCCGGCTCCTCAACGGCCTACGGGGCAACCGGATACGGCGGATCAGCGTCGGCAGGACCGAGGGCCGCTGCTTCCTCGTCTCCTGCGGCCTCGGGCTCCGCCCCCCAGCCGCCTCCGAGACCGCCAGGGAGGTCCGGCACGACGCCGCCTCCGAGGCCACCTACGGTGCCGCCTCCGAGACCGCCAACGAGGCCGCCGGCCAGCGCCCCAACGAGGATGCCGCCGACCCACCCGGCCCCAACGCCGTCGCCGAGCACCGCCGCGGCCCCCGCTTCCCCGGCCGCCACCTCCTGGAGTCCGCCTTCCGGGCGGCGATCCGGGACCGGTCGGGACGGGACGCCCGCATCCGGCTCAGCGCCGGCGACGTCACCGAGGCGGTCGTCGTCGCGCTCATCACCAACACCTCCCAGCTCAGCTATGTGGGCGACTGGCCCGTCACCCTCGCCCCCGAAGCCCGGCTGGAGGAGGGCCTCGACCTGCTCGCCATGCGCCACTTCCCGCTGTCCTACGTGCCCCGCCTCGCCTGGTCGGCGCTGTGGGGCGGTTCCCACGTGCACTACAAGCAGGTCCTCTACCTGCACGACCTGGGTCGGGTCAGGGCCACGTCCGATGGCCGGCCCTTCTCGGTCCATCTCGACGGCGAGTTCCTTGACGACCGCACCGAGGTGGAGATCGAGCTCATCCGGGACGGGCTTGCAGTCCTCGTCTGAGGGCAGGCCCGACAGGACGCCAGAGGGGTCCATGGGCGGCGCTCAACCAGACTTCCGGACCCGCGTCGTGGCAGGCGCCGGTCTGGTCTTCGCCGTCCTCGTCGCCTCGCAGGTCCGGGCGGGGCTGTTGGCGGTGGCGGTGGCGGTCGCCGCAGGCCTCGCCGCGGCGGCGCTGGCGAGGGAGTTCGAGGCCGAGGGCCTCAACGCCCCACCACCCCTCTACGCAGCAGCGGCGGCGATGCTCCCGCTTGCCGTATTCCGGTTCCGCGAGCCGGGCCTCGCGGGCGGGCTCGCCGCCCTGATCTTCATCGCCGCCGCCCGGTGGGTGCTCGGCCGCCCGGCCCGGGCCGCCCTCGAGTCGATTGCCGCCTTCGCCCTGACCGCCCTCTACGTCGGCTTCTGCTCCGCCTACCTGGTCCTGCTCCGTCTCGGCGGCGGTGCCCGGCTGATCCTGGGGCTGGTCGGGGTCGCCGCCTGCTTCCACGCCGGACGGTGGCTCGGGGACACCTACCTGCGGAGCCCCGCCCTGGCTCCCCATCTCGCTCCGACCCCGACCATGATGGGCTCGCTCGTCGGGGTCGCCGGCTCAATGCTGGGCGTCATAGCCCTGCTGTCGCTCCTGGACCTGCCGATCCGCCTGCGCCTCGTGATCGAGATCGGCCTGCCGGCGGGCGCTGCGCTGGCTCTGGGCACGCTGGCCTGGGCCCTCATCCACCCCCAGGATCGCCCCCGGACGGTCGTGGACGAGGATCGCTCCGATGTCCCGGATGGGATTCTCAACGCCCTCCAGGCGGTGTTGCTGCTGGCTCCCGCGTTGTTCTACGCCCTCCGCCTCGCCCTGCGCTGAGACTGAAAAGGGCGGATCGGAGCGCCGCCATCGGCGCCGAGGCGCAACTTTCGCGCCGGGGCGGGATCCCGCCGAGGGCGGCGATGACCTCGTCGACGTGGAGGAACTGGGCAGCCGTCACGGTCTGGCCGGTGGCGAGGTCGCAGAGGGCATCCGAGGCGGCGATCGCAACGGCGCAGCCCAGGGTGCGGAACCTCGCCACGGCGATCATCCCGCCGGCAACCTCGATGTCGATCTGGACGACGTCCCCGCAGGTGGGGTTGCCCTCGGTGGCGCTCGCCCAGGCCCGCCCACCCGGAACGCTCCCCGGAACGCCCGCCATCCCATCCGGAACGCTCCCCGGCGCGTCCGGCGCTGCGACATTGCCGACCCAGCGAGGGTGGTAGAAGCGGTCGAGAAGCTGCGCGCTGTACACGGACTCCCAGCGTAATCGCAACCGGGTCGTACGGAGGGTCGATCCCGGGGAGGGCTCTGCTACTCTGGGAGCATGCCAACCATTGAAGAGATCCGCTCGGTTCTCGCCGAGATCAACGACCCGGAAATCCACCGGAGCATCGTTGAACTCAACATGGTCCGTGGCATCGACCTGCAGGGGGCTCGCGTCATCGTCGACCTGGCCCTCACCATCCCGGGCTGCCCGCTCAAGTCGTTCTTCCAGGAGGTGCTTCCCGCCAAGCTGAAGGACCGGTTCCCTGAGATCGCCGAGGTCCAGATCAACCTCGGGGCGATGACGGAAGAGGAGCGGAAGGCGCTCGTTGGAGGTCTGAAGCAGAACAACGACGTCGCACCGCTGGCCCGCGGGGACTCCCCGACGACGGTCATCGCCATCGGCAGCGGCAAGGGCGGCGTGGGCAAGTCGACCACGACGGTCAACCTCGCAGCGACCCTCGCCAAACGTGGCCACACCGTCGGCCTCCTTGACGCCGACGTGTGGGGCTTCTCGATCCCCCGGATGCTCGGGGTGCGGGAGAGCCCCACGGTGGTCGACGAGCGGCTGATCATCCCGCCCGAGGCCTTCGGCTTCAAGATGATCTCGATCGGCAACTTCGTCCCCGAGGACAACCCGGTGGTCTGGCGAGGGCCGATGCTGCACAAGGCCCTCCAGCAGTTCCTCTCCGACGTCCACTGGGAAGAGCCCGAGTACCTGCTCATCGACATGCCGCCGGGGACCGGTGACATCTCCATCTCACTCGCCCAGTTCGCTCCCGGCACCCGCATGATCCTCGTCACGACCCCGCAGATGGCGGCCGAGCGGGTGGCGGAACGGGCCGGGCACATGGCCGGCAAGGTGGGCATGAAGGTGGGCGGCGTCATCGAGAACATGGCGTACGCCGTCTGCGACGGCTGCGGCGAGCGCACCTACCCCTTCGGCTCCGGCGGCGGCCGCGAGCTGGCCGACCGCTTCGCTGCCCCGCTGCTCGGCCAGGTGCCGCTCGACCCGCCGATGCGGGACTTCGCCGACAACGGCAAGCCGGCGGTCGTCGCCCTCCCGGACTCGCTGTCGGCGAAGGCATTCGATGCCATCGCCGACGAGTTTCTCCTCTACTTCCCCCCGAAGCCCAAGCCGAAGCCGTCCCACCGCAAGCCCCTGCCGCTGATCGTCTCCCCGGCGCCACAAGGCCAAGGCGGCCACCACCACTGAAGATCTACACGAAGACCGGCGACGACGGCACCACCGGCCTGCTCTACGGGGGCCGCATCCCCAAGGACGATCTCCGGACGGAGACTTGCGGCGGTACCGACGAAGCCGTGGCGGCCATCGGCCTCGCCCGCTCGCTCGAGCCCATCGCCGCCGGCCTGGCCGACCTCCTGCTCGACCTCCAGCGCCAGCTGTTCGTCGTCGGGGCCGAGGTGGCGACCGCCAACGAGAACGCCGGCAAGCTCAAGCCCGGGATGTCGAAGGTGACCGAGGAGATGGTCGCGGCCCTGGAGGCCTCCATCGACGGAATGCTCGCGGTGGCGCCGCTGCCGGAGTACTTCATCGTCCCCGGCGGGTGCCCCCCGAGCGCGGCGCTCGACCTCGCCCGCTCAGTGGTCCGGCGGTCGGAACGCTCCGCCGTCGCCCTGCAACGCGAGGGCCTCATGCCCGACCCCGTCGTCCTGCGCTATCTCAACCGGCTGTCGGACCTGCTGTTCGTCGCCGCCCGCTACGAGGAGCAGGCCCGGGGCCTCCAGGCTCCGCCGAGCCACGACTGAGAAGTGTTTCTATTTGACCGCGGAAAACGCGGTCAAATAGAAAGACTTTGGGTTTACCGGCCCTCGGCGGCGGCGATGTCGCAGGCCCGGGCCCGCAGGGACCGCTCGATGCCGTCCTTGCCCTCCAGCAGCAGCCGGTTAATGGGGGCCGGGGGGTTCTTCGTGACGATGTCGTCGTCGGTCATCGCCACGGTGTCCTCCCGCACGATCATCCGTGGGTACATTCCGTTGACGAAGCCGAGGGCCACCTCCATGCTACGGGTCTCGAACACCGGCCCGATCTGGTCGAAGTACTTGGCCACGTAGGGCCCGAGCAGCGACTCCTGGTCGGGCTGCTGGAAGCCGCCCATGACGGCGCGCATCGTTGCGAACGTCACGCTCGGGTCGAGGATCTGCTCCCAGGCCCACGCCTTGGCCTCGGCGGTCGGGATGGCGGCGCGGGCGGCGGCAGCGTGGCGTGCCCCGGCGTCGGTGGGGTCGCGGCGGCGCTCCTCCTCGATCAGCCCCTCGCCGGCCGCCCCCGCAGCGGCAAGGTGGCCCACGATGGTCCAGCGCAGCTCGGTGTCCACGACGAGGCCCTCGATCTGCACCGTCCCGTCCAGAAGCCCGCGGGCAGCCGCCAGATGCTCGTCGCTGCGGGCGAAGCCGGCGAACGCTCGGGCCCAGGCCAGCTGGTGGTCGCTGCCCGCCGGGGCTGCGCCCAGGTGGTCCCAGGCGGTGGTGGCCAGGGCGAGCAGGGCGGCGTCGTGGTTGGCGGGGTCGCCGTAGAAGTGGACGGCGGAGCCGGCCTGCCCCAGCAACGTCTCGACCACCGCCACCTGCGTCTCCCCGTCGATGTTGCCCAGCACCAGCGCCACGTACTCACGGGTGGGCAGCTCGGCGTCCCGCACCATGTCCCAGGTCGCCGCCCACGACAGCGCCCGGGGCAGGGCGTCCTCCAGGTCCTTCAGCCGCCGCCGGAGGGCAGCGAACGACGCCGCGTCCAGCCGGATCTTGGCGTAGGTCAGATCGTCGTCGTTCAGCAGCAGCAGCTCGGGCACCGCCTCGCCGGCCAACTCGGGGACCTCGGTCTCCCGGCCGACCACGTCGAGCTCCACCCGCTGGCGCCGGACCAGCTTGCCGCCCTCGTCGTCGTACAGGCCGACCGCCAGCCGGTGTGAGCGCAGCGTCGGGTAATCCGCAGGGGCCTCCTGCAGGATCGAGAACGATCTAAACGTGCCGTCCGGACGGGTGGTCGCCGAGGGTCGCAGCGTGTTCACCCCGGCGGTCTCCAGCCACTCCTTCGACCACGCCTGCAGGTCCCGTCCCGAGCTCTCCGCCAGTGCCTGCAGGAAGTCGTCCAGCGTAGTGTTGCCGAAGGCGTGCTGGCGGAAGTAGTCGCGGATGCCCGCCACGAAGGCCTCCTCGCCGACCCACGCCACGAGTTGGCGCAGCACCGACGCCCCCTTGGCGTAGGTGATCCCGTCAAAGTTCACCTTGACCGAGTCGATGTCGGGCATGTCGGCCACGATGGGGTGGGTCGAGGGCAACTGGTCCTGGCGGTAGGCCCATGTCTTCCAGCCCGCCGAGAAGGTGGTGAAGGCGCTCGTGAACCGTGTGGCCCGGACCAGCGACACCAGGGACATGTAGGTGGCGAAGCTCTCGTTCAACCAGAGGTCGTCCCACCATCGCATGGTCACCAGGTCGCCGAACCACATGTGCGCCATCTCGTGGAGGATCGTCTCGGCCCGCGCCTCCCGGGTGGACTCGGTCACCCTCGACCGGAAGATGTGCCGTTCGGAGAACGTGACGCAGCCGGCGTTCTCCATCGCCCCGGCGTTGAATTCGGGGACGAAGGCCTGGTCGTACTTGCCGAACTGATACTGGTAGGCGAACTCCTTGGCAAAGAAGTCGAAGCCCCGCTTGGTGATGTCGAAGATCTCGTCGGCATCGAGGTACTGGGCCAGGGACTGGCGGCAGAGCAGGGCCAGGTCGATGCCGTCGTGGTGGTCGACCACGACGTGGAAGTTGCCGGCGAGGACCGCCGTGATGTACGTCGACATCTTCGGCGTCCTGGCGAACTGCCACCATCCTCCGGTGGCCGGATCGGGGACGTGGGTCGCCGGGCCGTTCGATGACACATGCCACCCGGCCGGCGCCCGCACCGAGAACTCGAACGTACCCTTGAGGTCCGGCTGGTCGAAGCACGGGTAGACCCGGTGGATGTCGTAGGGCTCGGCGTCGGTATGGCAGTAGACGGCGCCGTCGACGGGGTCCACGAAGCGGTGCATCCCGACCCCGTCGTGCTGGAACGCAGAGCGGGACTGGACCTTGAGGACGTTGCTCTTCGCCAGGCCACCGAGCCGGATCCGGTTGCCGTCGAAGGCGTCGAGGCCCACCGGATGGCCGTTGAGTTCGATGCTGGTGACCGTGGGGGCGAGGTACTCGACGAAGGTCTCCGCCCCCGGGACGGAGCAGTCGAAGCAGATCTCGGTCATGCAGCGGAAGGTATCGGCATCGGCATCGAGAAGATCGAGCGATACCAGATACGACGGGCGTGAGATCAGCCCGGCACGTTCCGACGCCTCCTGCCGCGTCAGGTTATTCAGGGACACATATCTAGCCTAACTTAAAGTCTGCCCTGCGCGGCGGGGTAGCTGATCTGCCCGTCCTCGACCACGAGGAACGGTGTGAGCAGGTGCGCCTCCCGGTGGCCCCCGGGCTCGCCGTCGGGCCGGCGGGGGAGGATGTGGCGCACGCGCCACCCGGCCACGGTGAGCGCATCGGACAGCAGCCGGCGATGGCAGCGATGCCAGTCGGCCTCGGCGCACATGAGTGCCACCGGCTTCCGGGCCGCCAACCCGGTCAGGGTGCGGAGGCCTGCCGCAAACGCAGGGGTCGCCATGTGGTCGGCATACCCCCGGAACGTGTCGTTGTCCCACCCGTCGTTCACGGAGTCCCCGGCGGGGCTTCGGAGCCCGCCCACCTCGGGCAGGTGCGTGTAGTCGAAGCCCTCCGCCCGCAGGCCGGCCCGGAGGGCCGCGGCGTCGAACTGGGGGTTGCGGCGGGACCTCGGGAGCGTCCGGACATCGACCACGTGCTCGATCCGGTTGCGCCGGAGCAGCGACACGAAGGCGGGCAGGTCATGGGTGGAGTGGCCGATGGTGAAGACGTCGCCGACCGGCTCGCCGCCGGCAGGCTCCGTGCCGGGGCTCATGGTGCCGGGGCTCACGGCCCGGCGGGCACGCCTCGCTCGAGGGGGCTGGCCAGCGGCCCGGTCGGGGGCCCCACAAATGGACCGGAGCCCGATGGGGGTGCGATGACGTCGGCGGGCGATGTCACGAGCGACGGACCCGGCTGGGCCATCGCCTCCCGCAGGTCGGCGAAGGTCGCCCGAGCCTCGAGGCGTTCCGCCTCCTCCTTGAGGAACCGGCGCTCGAGCGAGGTGTGCCAGCGCACCCCCATCACCCCTCCCAGGCAGGAGGCGAGGACGCCGATCGCACCCGCGGCGGCAGCGAGTGTCCAGCGCGGCACGAGGTAGTGGATGTGCGGGTAGCCGGCGGGCAGGCGCAGGTGCAGGTCGAGGCCAGGCCCCGGCCGCAGGATGGTGGCGACGCCCAGGCCGATGCCGGCGATTGCCGCCACGGCGACCGGCACGAGGAGGCCGTTCAACCAACCCCTGCCCCGGCCCATGCGGCCCGCGGTGTAGCCGCCCCAGAACAACGACACGGCCACGCCGAGCCCGATGGCTACCGCCGCGGTCAGCCCGCTGCGGTGGAGACCGCCGATCGCCAGGCGGTACGGCTTGTAGCCGGTATAGGTGGCGACGGCCCGTGCGGCGAGGGTGAACAGGATCGCCGACGCGTACGCAACCAGCGCCCCCGTCAGGACCCCTGTGATCGACACGCCACTGCGGACAGCGGTCGGGGAAGCGGTAGCGGGAACAACCTGCGTTGTGCTGGCCATGCGTCGTCTCCTACCGCCATACGTCCCCGGGTGCCTGCAGGTTCAAACATAAGCCCCCTCCGCCCCCAGGACCCGGATATCCGGCCCGGCCGGCCCCCGTCCGGCCCCGGTGCGG
>WNFB01004248.1_pt1 | contig 12735 bp, 12 predicted proteins | sample 5400501 | NCBI WGS metagenome assembly WNFB01 (sample SAMN13153341, study PRJNA577476) | soil metagenome | isolation source: 200 cm saprolite under Douglas fir tree site 2 hole 1 | place: USA:California | collected 2015-04-18 | reverse complement strand
CAGCGTTACGCCCGCGACGCGCGGTACGACATATTAGTATTGACACTGTAATTAATGGAGTTTAAAATATCGATAAGTTATCGCACCCTGTATATATAATAAGGTTGCTATCAGAAGAAGGTTGCAAGTAGGCGTGGGCACCAGCATGGCACGCAGGGCGTCAGGAACGGCATCGAGCCTCGCGAGGTAATCTGTTTCTAACGAGGCCAGCGGCGAGCCGCACGACTTGCTGAACGCGCTCTTCAACAGCTCGGCCGTCGGTGTTGCCATTTGTGATCGCCACCTGCGCTTCCAGGCTGTCAACGACGCGCTTGCTTCCATGAACGGTATTCCCGCAGCGGCCCATCTCGGAAAGACCATACATGCGGTCCTTGGAAAGGTTGCCGTGAAAGTTCAACCCGCCTTCGAGCACGTGTTTGCCACCGGCCAGCCGCTTTCGAACGTCGAACTGACCGCGGAATTGCCATCACGGCGGGGAATAGGTCACTGGAACGAAAGCTACTTCCCAATCAAGGATCATGCCGGCCAGGTTCAGCAGGTCGGCGCGATTGTTTTTGAGCTGACAAAATGCAAGGCGCTCGAGGCGGTGCTGTTACGTCTAACCGACAAATTGGCGCGCATAACAGCTGTGCTGCGCACCAACCCACGTACCCACGAGTCCTCGGGCCTCGGTTGCGCAGGTCTTGAAGATGTTTGCGCCGGTCCAGCGGGATTGCTGGAAAGCTGCCTTTCGGAAACGCGCGCCGTCTTGCGGTTGCTTTATGACTCTCCACCCTTCGGCGCTGTTCGGCGCCTTCGCCTTGCTCGCATTTCTCGCGCAGGGCAGGCCGAGCGTGGGCAGGGGCACGACCTTGACAGCGGGCAGTCAATCGCGGACGAACTGGAATACCTCAGTCCGCTATCTTCGCGCGAACGAGAGGTCGTCGCGCTTCTGGCCATTGGCAAAACGAACAGGGAAATAGGTTTGAAACTGCTGATCAGCACAAGAACGGTGGAGCGTCACCGCGCCAGAATCATGCTCAAGCTCGATCTTCATTCCCTCAGCGACCTCGTTCTCTACGCCGTCCGCTGCCACCTTATTCAGCCCTAAACCACCGACCAAGTTTGGCTTGCACTTCAGCATCGGCGAAACCCCTCCGTAATACTACGGACGTAATTGGCGCTATTTACATAAGTCGACGCACGCGGACAAGATGCGCTCCGCAAAGGAGCCCCTGCCCATGGAACATTATCTTATTTGCGGCAACCCCTCTTGCCGTTTCGTCCTCGATTTGCAGGAAGTGCGAAAGCCTCTCCGCCGGGCGGAGTCGTTGTTTCATGAATGCCCGGAATGCGGCTCGCAATGGTCCGCCACTTGCCCGTTCTGCACCGAACCCTTGAGCGTGATGTGGCGCGGCCACCACGCGGTGTGCGCGCTCTGCCAGCGCCAGTTTCACACGCCGGCCGCCGCGTAGCGCAGCCTACCGGGGTCAGTGGTGCAATCTACAGCACGCCCCCGCTATAAGTGTGCGTTTAAACAACCACCTTCACACCCGCAGAATCGCTACCCACGCGTTCAATTCTTCGGTACACTCACCCACCTATGTCTCACCTATCACGCCGCAACTTGCTGAAAACTGTAATTTCTGGAGCCACTATGGCTGCGCTTCCATCCTTATCTTTGTCTTCATCGGGCGGACAGAACACCCCTGTTCGACGCAAGGGACAAATCCGCCAATCCGCATCGCGCTGGTGCTATCAATCTATTCCGCTCGAAAAGCTTTGCGCGTACGGCGCCGAGATCGGACTAAAGGGCATCGACCTGCTGAACGTCGAGGAGTGGGAAGTGCCCCGGCGCTACGGGCTGATTTGCAGCATGGGCTACGCGGGTGGCGGAGAGATTGCCACCGCCCTGAATCGCGTGGAGAATCACGCCAAGATTGAAGGGGCTTTTCGCAAGAACATCCCACTCGCCGCAAAATTCGGCGTTCCCAACGTCATCACGTTTTCGGGGAATCGCGCCGGCATGTCTGACGAAGAAGGCGCGAAAAATACCGTCGTGGGATTGAACCGACTGAAGAAAATCGGCGAAGACAATGGCGTGACCATCTGCATCGAGTTGCTCAACAGCAAGGTCGACCACAAAGATTACATGTGCGACCACACCGCGTGGGGTTTGCAGGTGGTGCAAGCGGTGAACTCGCCGCGCGTCAAGCTCCTCTACGACATCTATCACATGCAGATCATGGAAGGCGACCTGGTCGCCACCATCCAAAAGAACATTGACTGGCTCGGCCACTTCCACACCGGTGGAGTTCCGCATCGCCACGAACTCGACGGCACGCAGGAAGTGCAGTGGGACGGCGTCATGCGCGGCATCGCTGCCACCAACTATCGCGGCTACGTAGCACACGAGTTCGTGCCCACGCGCGACCCGCTAACCTCGCTGCGCCAAGCCGTCGACCTCTGCGACGTCTAATTGGACGCTGGCGCGAGCAAGCCTACAGTTCGTAATCGAGCTCTGCGGCTACTTTTAGCAGCGGCATTAGCCAATCGACCAGCTTCTGGTGTACCAGGTGCGGCGAGTACGCATCCAAGGCAGCTTTGTCCCGGAATTTCATGACGCCGCCATGTGTGAATCCCTGCGAACGTGGGGAGATGTTCGCGCCGTAGCTGGTCTCCAGCAAGCCAGGAATCTGCCCCTGCAGAGCGCGAATCTCGCGCGCCGCCTGGTCCTTCATTTCCGCCGTGACGCTGGGATGCCATTGAAACAAGAACGTGTGAATGTACATGTTCCGCTGCGTTCTCCCTCTGGAATGTAGTTGCGATTCTGCTCGAGGATCGCACGGAAGCAACCCCTCCCATGCCCATTGCATGGGCACAGCCGGATATGCGGCTTCACTGCCAGGATTCCCGAAACACAATGGAAGGGCGGAGACGACAATGCACGGCGCATCGCGCGTCAATTTGACCGTCCAACTTCCTGCGGCGTAGCGAGCGCTATTGTTTGTCGTAGACGACGACGTTGTTTACATCGTGTCCTTGCGCGTCCGTTCCTTTGAAGGTGGAGGTGCGCGTCTTTCCGTCTTTGGAGACCACCGACGTCACCGTCATCATCGTCTTGCCGTCCTTCTTCTGGTTGACCTGGACGGTGCTGGCGTTGATGCGCTTGACGGACACGGCGTCGCCAACAGGCAAACCTGTTGCTGGATAATCCTTGCCGTCGAACTTGGCATCGAACTGCACGTGCGTGGGATTGCCGTTGCCATCAACTCCCTCGGCATTGACCTTGTAATGGTTCTCGTCTGCTTCGATTGTCAGATTAACGCTCTTCGCTGCTGGTCCGGGACTGTACTTCGACTTCTCCGGATTCATCTTCCAGGTTCCAGAATGCTGATCGGCGGCCGCAGCCGCCAAGCTCCAGGCAAGCGCGACAATGAGCACCGTGATCGCCGAAACGATAAAGGTCTTGATTCGCATGGGGTGTCCTCCGTAGGTGGGGTTGTTGCTGGTGAGACTGTAATAGGCTCGCAGCGGTAAAAAGTCCAGCGAATTATTTCTTTATCCCACGGGTTCACGAGGGCAAGTGTCAAGCAGCGACACCGATATATTGCCTACTTAGCGTAGCGGACTTCGACAACCGGTTGTCACCCGCCGGTGCGTTCATCAGAATGAAAGCAGCGGTCATTTTCCCAGCAAAGGTTGATTGTGGCGCAACACTCGCATGCGGTGAAGCGGAGATTTGCCCGCGTCGCGCTGCCCAAGGGCATGCTGGTCGCGTGGCAGCACAGCGGCGGGCGTGCGGTGTCGCGCGTGGCGACGCTGGGACTGGGCGGATTGTTTATCGCGACGCCCGATCCGCCGCCCGCCGGCACCGTGATGAAGATTGTATTTGACGTGCCGGGCGGCGAAGTGCGAGCGCGAGCGATCGTCAAAAACGTTAAGGCCGGCCAAGGCATGGCCGTCGCCTTCATCGACATGGGCTACGCAGACCGCGCGCGGCTCGATCAACTATTAAAAAAACTGGCGTGACAAGGCCTACATAGCAGCGGCGCGCTCGGCGTTGAGGGCGGCGCCGATGATGCCGACCTCGTCGCTGGTGGGCACGATCTCAAAGCGGCTGCCTTGCAGCGGGCTCATTTTCACCATTTCGTGCACGAAGCGGTCGAGCAGCGCGATGTCGATGAACTTCGCGTTGTGCCCGGTGACGTAAAACTGGCCGGGGCCGTCCATGTGAATGCAGGTAGCGGTGGCGGCAGCCAGAGCGCGATGACAGAGCGTTACGAATTCGGCGCAGCGCGCATCTCCGGTGCGGGCGTTGGCGAAAACCTCTTCCGGCTCGAGATCGAGAAAGCGCAAGCGCATCGAGCGATGACCGAGGATGCCTTCGAGGTGCCCCCGCCCGCCGCAGCCGCAGAGGCTCTCTTTGGGATCGAGCGTAACGACGGAGTGCCCGCCTTCCCACACGCCTTCACTCCAGGGATAACGGCCGAAGCCCACGCCGTTTCCGAGCGTCCACACGCGAATGAATTTTTGCAGCTTGTCATGCGTAGCGGCAATCCCCGCAGCCATGGCGTCGGCGTCATTGAAAACACGAACGGGAGCGGATAAGCCGCGCGCCGACAGCGCCGCCTGCAAATTGAAACCCTTCACCTGATGCAGGTTGGGAGAATCCTCGATAATTCCGCCGTGAATCACCCCGGGAAATCCGAGGCCGATGGCGCTGATCTTCTGGCCCTTCGCCGCGGCGTCGATTTGTTGCTGGATACAGTCGCCGATATTTTCCGCAGGCATGGATTGCAGCGCGTCGAGCGAAGAGCCCTTCTCTGGATAGAGATTGAGCGGGCCGGCGAGTTTGTTGTTTTCAACGAGGCCGACCGCGATGTGTTCCATTACGAGTACGCCGACGGATTTGGGCATTGTTGCTGTTTACCTCAGTTTGTTGAGACCGTTGAAGGCGGCGGCCTTGTAGCATTCCGCCAGCGTCGGATAATTGAAGACGGCGTCCGCGAAATACTCGACCGTGCCCTTAAACGCAAAAACAGCTTGCCCGATGTGGAGCAACTCGGACGCGCCTTCTCCGACGATGTGCACGCCCAGCAGCTCTTTGGAATCGGGATCGAAAATCAACTTTAGACGCCCAGTAGTGTCTCCGCGAATCTGGCCGCGCGCGATTTCCCTGAAAAAAGCGATGCCCACTTCGTAGGGCACACCTTCTTCGGTGAGCTGCTCTTCGGTCTTGCCGATGAAGGAAATTTCGGGAATGGTGTAAATGCCATAAGGATAGTTCGCGCGATTGGAATGGATGGGAATGCCGAAAGCGTTGGCGGCGGCGATGCGGCCCTGCTCCATGGAGACGGAGCCGAGGCTGGGAAATCCGATGACGTCGCCGACCGCGAAGATGTGCGGCTGCTTGGTGCGGTAGTCGTTGTCGACGGCAATGCGCCCGCGCGAGTCGGCCTCCAGGCCGGCGGCGGCAAGATTCAACTCGTCGACGTTGCCCTGCCGCCCTACCGCATACAGCAGCGCGTCGCCAGAAACCTTTTTCTTGCTCTTCAGTACGGCCGCGACCCCGTTATCGGGAGTTTCTTCGACGCTTTCGACCTCTTCGTTCAGGCGCATGGTGACGCGACGGTCGCGCAAGTGATAGCAAAGCGCCTCCACCATTTCGGAGTCGGCGAATTCGAGCAAGCGCGGACGCTTTTCGATCAGCGTGACGCGCACGCCGAGCGTGGCGAAGATGCAGGTGTACTCCACGCCGATCACGCCGCCGCCGACCACGATCAGTGTTTTGGGAATTTCCGGCATGCTCAGGATCTGGTCGCTGTTGATGATGTTGCGATTGTTGAAGGGAACGAGCGGAGACTCCGCGGGTTTGGTGCCTGTGCCAATGATGACGTTGGCGGCTTCGTAGTCTGATTGACTCTTGGAGCTGACCACATGAATGTGCGTGGGGTCGGTGAAGCTGGCGACGCCGGTGAGGACTTCGATGCCATTGCGCGAGAGTTGCGCGCGAATGACGTCGACTTCGGTTTTGATCACGTGCTGCGCGCGGAAGGAAAGGTCGGCCATGGTGATCTGATCCTTCACGCGATAGTTCACGCCGTAGATGTTTTGGTAGTAGAAGCCGGAGAGATGCAGCACCGCTTCGCGAATCGTCTTGCTCGGAATCGTGCCCGTATTGATGGCCGTGCCGCCGACGACTTCGAGCTTTTCGACCAGCGCGACGCGCTTGCCGAACTTGGCCGCTTGAATCGCCGCGCGCTGGCCCGCAGGCCCGGAACCTATAACGATGAGGTCGTACTTTTCCATGGCGATACGCCAATCGAGGCGGGAAGTATATCACCGCTAAATTGCTCTGCCGCATTGGCCGCTGTTGGGCGAACAGTGTCCGGTTCCGCGACATCCGTCCCATAATCGGGCGCGGCCTGAGGAGACTTTTCGCGATAACCCCGCGTAAGATATTAATAATAAGCTGGCTATGCGGAGTCCCGGTCGGGCACTGATTTGCATTTCTACCGCACCATAGGCTTCTGGCCTTTTTTCCGGCGAGGTAATGCGATGCACAGCTTCTGGCAAGATTTGCGCTACGCGGCACGCACACTGCGCAACGCGCCGGGTTTCACAGCCATCGCTGTCCTTACGTTAGGGCTCGGGATGGCGGTGAACACCACGGTTTTCAGCGTGATCAACGGAATGTTGTTGCGACCGATGCCGGTGCCGCACCCCGAGCAGATCGCGGTCTTGTCGATGCAGCAATCCGGAATGCCCGGGTTTCAACGGTTTTCGTATCCTGACTATCAGGATATCAGCCACCAAGCGGACAACTTCAGCGACATTATTGGGTATCGTCCCACGCTGGTGGGATTGACCGTGGACGGTAAAGCCGATCATTGCGTGCTGAGCCGGATCACCGGAAATTATTTTTCGGCGCTGGGCATACAGCCGGCAGTGGGCCGGTTGATTTTGCCGACGGAGGGACAGGCACCGGGAGCGGATCCGGTTCTCGTGCTCGGATATTCCTATTGGCAGAAGCGCTTTGCCGGGGACCGCAACGTGGTCGGAAAGCAAGCGGAGATTAATTCGCACTCATTCACGATTGTGGGCGTAGCGCCAAAGGAATTTCACGGGACATACGCGATAGTGGATATGGACGGATATGTGCCGTTCAGCGCGGCCACTGGTTCCAAGGGCATGGGAGAAGACACAGTCCCCGCCTCCTGGACGCATCGGGAGGAACGCAGCTTATCGTTGCTGGGCCGGCTCAAGCCGGGCAACACCGTGAAACAATCGCAAGCGACTTTGAATGTCATCGCGCAACGGCTCGCGGATCAACATCCGGAAATGGACAAAGGCATCAGCATTCAGGCCTATCCGGAAAGACTGGCGCGGCCGGAGCCCGATCCGGACAATACGTTGCCGGTGGTGTCGGCAGCCTTCATGGTTCTTGCGGGCCTGGTGTTGCTGGTGGCTTGCTTCAACATAGCCAACGTCTTGCTGGTACGCGCGACGGTGCGCCAGCGTGAGATGGGGATTCGCGCCGCGTTGGGCGCGGGGCGCGGACGATTGGTGCGTCAACATTTGACGGAGAGTTTGCTGCTCGCCTTGCTGGGCGGCGCCGCGGGATTTGTCCTGGCCATTTGGGCTGCGGGATTCTTGAGTTCGCTACCCCTGGGCACGGACCTGCCGATTTCGTTTGACCTTGCGCCCGATGTGCGAGTGTTTGTTTTCGCGCTGGGCGCGGTTTTGTTCACGGGCGTAATCGTGGGAATCCTTCCGGCCCTGCGCGTGGCGCGAAGCGATGTCAATTCGGTGCTGCGCGAAGGAGGTCGCGGAGCTTCGGATGGGCGGCGGCGGCACATTGTGAGAAGCACGCTGGTGGTGGCGCAACTGGCGGGTTCGCTGCTGCTGTTGATTGTCGCGGGGCTTTTCATGCGCAGCTTGAGCAAGGCGCAACAACTGTATCTGGGCTACAGCCCCGATCACGTTCTCGATTTGACGGTGGACGTCGAGCAGATCAATTTCAAGGAAACCCGCGGCCGCGAGTTCTTTCGGCAGGTCGACGAGCGGCTCATCGCACTGCCTGGCGTCGTATCCGTGGGCCAGGCCTTCACCGTGCCTCTGGGCGTAATCAGCGCGGACGAGCAAGTAACTGCTGAAGGTCATCCAATCGAGGCAGGGAAGCAGCCGCCGGAAATCATGTATAACCCGGTGACGCCTGGTTACTTCGACACGCTACGCCTTCCCATGCAGATGGGCCGCCGCTTTACGGACGCCGACAATGAGAAAGCGCCTGCGGTTGCGGTCATCAACCAGGCGATGGCCGAGAAGTTGTGGCCCAAGGAAAATCCCCTGGGCAAACGCTTCAGCACCAAGGATGCGAGCGGGCGCTTCTTGGAAGTGGTCGGGGTGGTACAGAACGGCAAGTACAAGAACGTGATCGAGGATCCGCCGGAGCCATTCTATTATGTGCCGTTGGCGCAGAAATATATGGCCTACCGCACGATTCACGTGCGGACGTCGGTGCCGCCGGAATCGCTGCAGCGCCAGATCGAACAGCAAATCCGTGAGCTGGGGCCGGGAATAGCGGTCTCCGAAGTTCAAACGATGACCACCGCGCTGCAGGGCATCAACGGCTTTTTCTTTTTCCGGTTCGGCGCGCAACTGACCGGCACGATGGGGCTGCTGGGGATGATCCTTGCGGTCATCGGAGTCTATAGCGTGGTTTCTTACGCTGCGGCACAGCGGACTCAGGAAATCGGGATTCGCATGGCGCTGGGCGCCGAGCCGCGCGACATTCTGAAAATGGTCCTGCGACAAAGTCTGCTGGTTGTCGGAATTGGGCTGGGCGTGGGCCTGGCGGCGGCCTTTGTGGGCACGCGCGCTATCGCCAACTTGATCGTGGGCATTAAACCGACTGATCCAGTCACCTTTGTGGGGGTAATCGTTCTGCTCTCCTCCATTGCCTTGATCGCCTGCTGGATTCCCGCGCGCCGCGCCACGCGCGTCAGTCCTCTGTCGGCGCTGCGCTATGAGTAGTCGCGCAGATTGGGCCATCGATGCCTTACTTCGCTATAGATCCTGGCGAAAACTTATTCCACATAAACCATTAAGAGCGTTCCGAGAACGACCAACAACGTAGGAAAAAGCCGCTCGAAAAAAGGCCGCCCCTCAAACGGAGTTTCCGCCAATCCCTTCGACAACGCGATTCCTAACCCGGTCACGGCAAAGCTGAGGTGTTGGGATTGAATCCGATGCATCAGCTCCATGTGATTTGGGCCAGTCACGCCCGCTCGATGGTCGTGAAACAGCAGCATCAAAGATCCAGCCGCCGCAACAAGGGGAAAGATCCAGCCGGACCACTTTGCTTTCAATATTCCCCGCGTCCGCCGTAGTTCGATAACACCAAGAGCGAGCAATAGGGCCGCGAATACCTTGTGCTGCAGGACTTCCATGTGGTGCGTGAGTCCGAAGTACCAACTCTGCGAGCCGAAAGGCCAAAGTTCGGTGTCGCTGAAAATGAGGAGGAAAATGCCGGAAGCGAGAAAACAGATTGGCCATACATGGCGAGCAACAGCCCAGCGCTGCCGAATGCTTCCGTCGGCCAGAATCAAAAGACCGGCGACCAGGACTAGCAACCCCGCCAGATGGTGATTGAACTCGCTTTCTCGCTTCCAGGCCAGACGTGCTGCTTGGGTCACAGCATCCACGGGGCTGCTGCCCATGGGCATGGACATTCCATCGTGCATCCCCTGCACAGTGTCATCTTCCGCGCTAAGAACCAATTGAGGGGCCAGAAGAAGAAAGACTATGACCGAGAGAATCGCGGCCCTGGCCAAAATGGATTGCCGGAGAAAGCGTCTCACGTCGCGCATAACCCATCGCATGGGGATTCGATTCAACAGGCCGTTGCGGGTTACATCTGTTTTAACAGATTAAGGTTACGCCGGGAGGAGTTGTGCTATTGACGGCGGTGCGTGCCTGAGGCAATCGAGCCGGTGAGGGTCATTGCGAGCAGCGAGAGGATCGCGACAGTCAGAACAAAGATGATCATAACAACTCCCTCCTTCTGAGCTGGCACGCGGGTGACCAAAGGTCCCCCTTTGTTTTCAAGGGATTGGAGGGAATGTTAGGCACCTTGGTGGGCGGAAAAATAGACAAATGTCACCGTTGGACGACAATTTTTCACGCTACAGTATCAAAGTAATAGTGGTCACAGTACCGCCTAGGTTTCGGCGGCTCGCTACGAAGACTTGCTTAGCCGGATGGATCCGTCTCCGGTGTGAATCGTCAAGGACTGCCCTCCACCATTCATCTTGCCGTGGATTTGTGAATTGCTGAAGGTTCCTTCCACGGTCACAGGAATTCCCAAACTGATGTGACCGTCATTCGTGCTGGCATCGATGTTAGCCTGCAAATCGGCAGGAAGAACCAGGTCCACGCTTCCGTCCCCGGTGCGGATGCTCCAGCCGCCGCTTAGTTTCGAGCCGGGCTCGACGCGGGCGTCGATGCTGCCGTCGCCAGTCTTCACATTGAGGGCGTCCAGCCGGCCATCGATCTTGATGTGGCCATCTCCGGAGTTGGCATCCACACGCCCGTCGAGGTTGCGGGCTTCGATGTGACCGTCGCCGGTGTGTAGCCGGATATCACCTTTGGCGCCTTCCACTGTGATGCTGCCGTCGCCGGTGTCGATATCTACATTGCCATCAACGGCTTGCACGCGCACAGAGCCGTCGCCGGTGTGAATCTTCACATGACCATTTATCGGCTGCGTCTCGACGGAACCGTCGCCGGTATCTATTTGCAGATCGGCATCCTTGGGCATGCGGACTTCAATCCGCGGTCCGCGCCGCCCGCGCCCCCAGGAAAAGCCCCAGTGGCCCGTAACGCGCGCGTTAATCTGCACGCTGTCGCCATCTTGCCGGCTGTCGATATGCAGGTTCTTGTTCAGCTCGTACCCTTCGTAAATGACACGAAATTCGACCTGTTTTGCGTCACTCGTGGCGATGCGCACGGTGCCGTCGTTTGTGTCGACGCGCACCTGCGCGCGGCCAGAGACGGTATAGGACTTGGTCCATTCCTCAGCGCGAGCACCCGGCGCCAGAGTCGCGGCGGCCCAAATAATGGCGCAGGCAATGCCCAGACGGGCGGCGGTACGGTGTGTGACCAGGTTCATGGATGAGATTCCTCCGTAAGCGCTGCTTCTGGGACAAGATACGACGCGCCATAGGAAAATGTTCCGGATAAGCTAGCGCTTCGCGGCGGCCTGTTTCGTGCCGGCGCTGCCGGGCTTTGGCCGCAAAGCCGCCAAAAACTTGTCGACCGGCAACGTGTTGATTACGTTGGCTTTCTCCAGCCAGCCGCGGCGCGCCATCGTCACTCCATACCCGATGAAGGGAAGATGCATGGTGTTATGGGCATCGGTGGAGATTACCACTTTCACGCCGCGCTCCTTGCACATTCGCAAATAAACGTCGGTCAGGTCGAGTCGATCGGGGTAGGAGTTGCATTCCATCGCCACCCCATGCTTCGCAGCGGCGTCCAGCACTTTCCCCATGTCGTACTCGAACGCTTCGCGCCGCAACAAGAGCCTCCCGGTTGGGTGCCCGATGATCTGCGCGTAGGGATTTTCGATGGCCGCAAGCATGCGCTCGGTCATCGCCGCACGATCCAGGTTCATGTAGGAATGGACAGAGCAAACGACGACCTGCAACTGCGAGAGCAGTTCGTTCGAGTAATCGAGTTCACCGTCCTTGAGGATGTCCACTTCCGCGCCGGCCAGAACGCGAATACCCAAGCCGTTCGCGTCCGTTGCGCGCAATTTCTTGATGTGGGCGGCCATGCGCCTTTCGTCCAGGCCGTTGGCGATGGTCACCGACTTGGAGTGATCGGTGATGGCGATGTACTCGTGCCCCAGCTTGCGCGCGGCTTCCGCCATTTCCTCGATGGAGTGTTTGCCGTCACTCGCGGTCGTGTGCATCTGCAGGTCGCCCTTGATGTCTTCGCGGCGCACCAGGTTGGGCAGACGGTGCTGCTCGGCGGCCTCGATCTCGCCGGTGTTTTCGCGGATTTCGGGCGGAATGAAATCCAGCTTGAGCTTGGCGTAGATTTCCTCTTCCGTGCGTCCGGCAACGCGGCGCTCACCCTTCAGCGTGGCCAGCGCGTATTCGTTCAGCGTGTAGCCCATATCGTTCGCGCGGCCGCGTAGCGTGACGTTGTGTTCGCGCGAGCCGGTGAAATAAAGCAGCGCGGCGCCAAACGAATCCTTGTCGAGCAAGCGCACGTCCACCTGAATTCCGGTGTCCAGCGTGAAGCTGACTTTGTTCTCGCCGTGCGCGAGCACCTGATCGATTCGCGGATATTTCAGGATGTGCTCGGCGATGGCGTCGATATGCTTCTGCGCCGTGAAGCCGTCGGCAAGCGTCAGCAACAGGTCAAGGTCGCCGACGGTTTCCTTCCCGCGGCGCAGCGAGCCAGCCGGTGTGACCGAGGCCACGCCCTTTCCGTATTTTTCGATGTGTGCGATGACCGCCGCCGCCGCGGCTTCCGCAACATCGAGACGGAAGCGGCCGGTCGAGCGCTTGAAGGTCTCCACCGCCTTGAGAATGTTCTGCTCGCTTTTTTCGCCGAAGCCCGGCAATTCGCGCAGCTTGCCTTCCCGCGCAATTCTTTCCACGTCCGCGACCGTGGCGGCCTTGAAGTTCGACCACAAGAACGCCACTTTCTTGGGCCCCAGCGATTGCAGCTGCAGAATGT
>WNFB01004246.1_pt1 | contig 12737 bp, 14 predicted proteins | sample 5400501 | NCBI WGS metagenome assembly WNFB01 (sample SAMN13153341, study PRJNA577476) | soil metagenome | isolation source: 200 cm saprolite under Douglas fir tree site 2 hole 1 | place: USA:California | collected 2015-04-18 | reverse complement strand
CGGTCACCTACGGCCTGGTCAGCGCGTTCGTCACCCTGCACTTCCACTGGACCCCGGCCGCGCTGGTGCCGATGGCGTTCCTCATCCTCACCGGCATCGGCTACTCGCTGATCATCGCCGGGCTGACCCTGCTGTGGAAACGGATCCAGCTGCTCCAGGAAACCATGCTGCTGCTGATCATGGTCTTCGCGATCTCGGCGCTGCCGGTGCTGACCGTCCCCGGCTGGTTCACCGGCATCGGCCGCGTGTTCCCGGTCACCAGCTCCGCGGCCAGCCTCTACGGGGTGATGCTCGGCCACCGCGGCGTCACCGGACTATGGGGAACCGGCGGCCTGCTCTGGGTCGCCGTCACCGCCGCCGCCTACCTGGCCGCCGGAATCACTACGTTCCGCGTGCTCGAGCGCGCCACCAAGGCACGCGGCGCGCTCGGCACCTACTGACGCCACAGCAGAGCAGATCCGAGCGATCCGCAATCACCCGACAGGAGCGACAGGATGAGCACCATCGAGCACAGCAACGGGCAGGCCTTGCGGACTTCCTCGCCAAATTGGACTGGGCCAGTACCACCGAGCCCCTCACCTTTGGCTATGCGGTGATCGGGCTGACCAACTTCGGCGAGAGGCCCGTCCGCAGCGTACGTCTGGCCGAGGTCCTGGGCCGGCCGGTGAGCGAGGCCGAGGCGCGGGCGCAGGGACACTGCACGACTGCAACGCGGGCTGAGGACGGGCTCACCCGGGTCGAGGACGGGCTCATCACCTTCATCAACCCGGAGCGCGCACAATCGGCTCCCCGGCGCCAGCTCCAGATCGGTGACCGCCGGTTCGGCATGAGCGGGTGCGCGCCCGACATCTTCCTCTACGCGCCGCTGGTCCGCCCGTCCCTTCACGTGGAGGAAACCTGCCCGGCGACCGGGACACCCATGCGGCTCGTGTTCACCCCCAGCCGTGTCGAGAGTGTCGACCCCGGGGGCGCCGTGGTGCCGATACTCCCGCCGCAAGCGTTCGACCGGCTCGAGGGGATGAGCCCCGAGGAAGCCGACGCCTGCATGTGCGCGCAGTGCCCCTTCTACTCCTCCGCGAAGGCGGCTCAACGATGGCTGGCCGCTCATCCCGGCGGCCGTGTCTTCCCTGTCCGGGAGGCGTGGGATCTGAGCTTCCACCGAGCGTGGCGGGACCGAATGTCGGCCCTGCTGAACCTCGGCCACGAAGGTCCGCCAGGCCGTGCAGGTCGCTGACATCGACGCGGAGATCTGCGCCCTCGGGAGCTTCTTCGCCTCCCGCAGGCCGCCGAGGGCTGGCTGGCATGTCATCTCGAGGGGATGGTCGCCCCGGTAGCCGAGGAGTTCGCGATCATCCGGCAGACGATGGTCGAGCTCGGCTGGGCCGCACCATGACCAGGCCAAGCCCGCCCGGACAGACGGCCCGGACGGGACGGCTGAAGGTTCCCGGCACGACCCTCGGCGGGTGACCGACGGCTATCCGGCAAGAGCGGCATTACGCGTTCGCCGCCAGTGGTGAAGGCACGCTGCTGGCCGCCGTCGGCGGTGACAGCATGCCGCTGCCTCTGCACCCGAGCGGCGCCGGGCTGCCAGCAGCCAGGCGATCCCGGCTGGCGGGCACCCAATCAGCGGTCCGGGCCGCCGCCGGGCACGCCTGCCACCGCCGACCGGCGGTGCCTGCCGGTCCGGGAAAGCAAGCGGCCGGGCAGATCGGCGGTGAGCCCGGCCAGCCGTGGATGCCGGCAGGGGTGCGGTTACGTGGGGACCGGGCATCTGCTCGGTGCGCTGGCTGTCGATCCCGGATCGCGGGCCCCGTCAGGTGCTGATCAGCAGATCCTCGCCGGGGATGCCGCCGCATCGTGAGCGAGGGCGGCCCCCGGGCGTAGAGCTGCCCGTGCCCGGTCACCGGCTGTTCCCGCCGAGCTCGGCGACGGCGCGGGCGAGCGTGTCCTCGATCAGCAGCCACTCGGATTCGTCGCGCAGGTCGTCGAGGAATCCGATGATGGTGACGACATCGGCCCACGGGTGGTATGTGGCACCGGCAGCGCGCTGCCACAGGCTGGTGAACCGCTGGGCGGCATCGGTGCCGAAGTCCAGCAGGTTGATCCGGCAGTGCGCCACGTCGGCCGCGGCCGGGCCGGTGCAGGCGTCCTGCCAGTCGACCACCCCGGACACCGTGCCCCGCCGCCACAGGACGTTGCCGGGGTGGAAGTCGCGGTGCAGCAGCACCGCTGGCAGGCGGGGCGGCGGCTGGTGGCTGATCTCTGCGGCCCGTTCCCACACGTGCGGGTACCGGGCCCAGCCGGGCGGCTGGTAGCTGACCTGCGGATGCGGGGCGAAGGGCCTGAGCCCGCCGGCGGGCAGGAGGGGTGCGGTATGGATGATCGGCAGGATCTCGGCCAGGTGCCGCAGCCAGCGCTCCATATCCGATGGCCACCAGTCGATCCGGCCGGGCAGCCGCGACATGAGCACGGCCGGGACCCCGGCGCCTGCTCCGTCCGGGTCGACCGCGAGCAGCGCGGGGGTGGGCAGGCCGGCCCGCCAGGCGACGCGAAGCGCCCGTGCCTCCCGCCCGGCGGCATCTGGTTCCTGCTCGTTGTGTTCCGGCCGTACGTAGCGGCGCAGCACGGCCTGCCGGCGCTGCCCGCCGTCGTCCTGGACGGTGAGCAGGTGCACGGCCGAGGACATCCCGCCGCGCAGCGCCCGGGCGGAGATCACCGGCCCGCCGAGGCGGGCGGCGGCCCAGGCCAGCGCCTGCCCGGGTGGCCGGGAGCGCAGCAGCCGCCTGGTCTCCTCGTCGTCGCAGAACCCGTGCGCAGGTGACCGGCCCGCCGGGAGATCCCCGGCAGGCCGGCGCCCGCCGGTCACCAGCCGTCCCGAGCGCCGGGCAGGTCCAGAATCCCGGCGTGCCGCATTCTTTCGATCATCGGTGCCCGGCGGGGATGCGCGGCGGCGCCGCCGAGCCAGTCCCGCCACACCAGGTAGCGGTCGCGGTCGAAGCCGTGGAAGGCCTGCTCGAAGCTGTCATGGACCGACCGCAGCGTGCGGTCGCGTTCTTCGCCGGTTTGCGGGCAGCGCTGGTAGACCGCGGTCCAGGCCAGCCGGTCCTGGCCGCCGAAGCTCGCGTGCCAGGTATGCAGGTCGAAGGCGATCACGTCACCAGGTGAGGTGGCGGCCACGTACCCGGGGATGCTCGCCTGGTAGGCGTCGGGGTCGGCGTCGATGCGGACGGGCCGCTGGCGGCGTTCGCAGGCGGCCAGCCGGGCGTGCTGCTCCGGGTGGCAGGAGCCGGGGACCAGCCGCAGCACCCCGTTGTCGGCGGTGAGCTTGTCGAAGTAGGCGGCGAACTTGACGCTGCGCACGCCGATGCCATCATCGGTGTGCCAGCCGGCCTCGGCGAAATACAAGACGCCCTCGGGGCATTCGGGGATGACCGGGCCGCCGAGGAGCTGCTGCGCGGCGTCGATGAAGCGCGGGTCGTCGCAGACCAGCGACGCGCTGACCGGCGTGCGCCGGGCGGCCATCGGCAGGTAGTGGCCGCTGATCCCGTCAATGACACGCACGTCGTAGGTGGCGGCGTAGGCGTCACGGATCGCCGCGTCCACCTCGCCGCGCAGCGTGGCGGCGCGGTCGGCGAGGAAGCCGCGGAGCACGGCAAAGCCGAAGGTGGTGAAGTGGCCGGGCTGAGCGGTAGTGAGCATGGGGTTCCTCCGGGAGACGGTTACCGGGACGGTTCGTGATGACCAGTCCCGGCCGGAGGAGCCCGGCCACGCACCGCCGTACACAGGACACGACGAGCGGCGCAATGTCAGCAAATTCAAGTCAGGCGCATGCGGACAGGATACGCCCAGCGGCCCGCGACAAACCCGCCCGGCTTCCCGAGGGGCGGCGGGCCCTTCCGGTACGCCGCGCACCTGCGGCTCGGTCCACTGCCCGGACGCGGGGAATGCTATTGCGGGCTGGCTGCGTCTGCTTACAATGGCGGCCATGGCTATGCGGTCGGCCCGGTGGACTCGGTCGCGGAGCTAGCCGCTGTGTTTAGTGCCCGCCGCAGGCCAGATAAGGCTGATCGTCACACTGAACGCTTCGTCCGTTTGCTCAACGCGTCATTATCCGGTGGCCCCGCCGTGCCGGCGAAGAACCCGATCGCAGCCGCGGCCGTCCTTGTGCCGGTGTGGACATGGCCGGCGATGCCGAGTGCCTGTGCCACAGCGACGTAACGTGGTGTGTCATCGATGAACAGGGCCCTGCTGCCACCAGTCGTCTTCGCTCATCCGTCCGGGCAGGACGGTGTCGTTGCTGCCGCCAAACACCGCCGCCATTACCTCGCGGGTGGTGATCCCCAGCCGCGGCGCCCACGCCTGGGCGATGCCGGGCCAGCAGTCGGCCTCCAGGACACCGCCCAGGTCGAGCAGGACCGACCGCACCCGCTCAGCCGCTGGTCGGCCCGGAACAACCTCGGCGGTAGAGGTTCTTGGTCAGCATCATCCGCGGGTAGCTGCCGGTGTTGTATGACCACGAGTGCAGCACCCACGGATGGGTCAGCACCACGTCTCCGGGCTGCCCCGTCAGCTCGGCGACCCGGACCGCGATCTCGCCGGCGTGGTGCTCACGGTCCATGAACCGGGCCGCCCGGCCGGGATCATCGTCGCCGGGCCGGGACAGGGCGCGGAACCAGCCGTCCCGCCGCAGGTACCGGCCCAGCAGGTGACCCTCATAGGATTGCTGCGGCGGCAGCGACGCGGCGAACCGGGCCACCACCCGGTGCGACCCGGTGATCACCAGGGTGCCGCCGCCGCGCGGGCGGACCTCGGCGATGAACGCGAAGACCTTAACCCCGGGCAACGGCTCCGGGTCAAGGTCCCACCCGTAGTCCAGATGCCAGCTCCGGGCGGGCAGCACCCAGCGCCGGGCCTGGCCGGGAAAGCCAGGAAAGGTGACCAGGATCGTGCCCCACTCCCGCGGCGGGTCCCACGCGTCCACACCCAGCAGGTCGTCGACGGCGCCGCAGACGACCGGGGAGCCGAGCGCGGCGAACACCCTGTCCCGCTTGATCGCCTTGCTCAGCCCGGTGACATCCGCCGCTGCCCAGGTGGCCGGGTCGTCGTCGGCGACACCGAGCCTGGCCAGTCTGGCCCATACCCGGCGGCGCATCCTGGCCGCCTCATCGGCACCGAACGCGCCGCGCAGCCAGACGACGCCGCGCTCGGCGAACTCCGCGCGGTCCTGCTCGCTGAGCATGCCTCACCATCGGCCGGAGCATCCGCTGGGTGCAACAGTTTTTCGGTCGCGCACCCGGTCCGCACAATGAGGGATGCGCCTGCTGCGGCCCGCGTCCGAAGATGACATGGTCGCGGTCTTCCTTGCCGCCGAGGTCACCTCCGAGCGCTACGGCCCGCAGATCAAATCCTCGCCCGGCTCGGGCAGCACCGCACGGTGGTGGAGCAGCCTGATACCCGCGATGAGGCCGCCAACGCGGTACGGCGGCAGATCCTGGCCGCCTACCGCGATTACCCGGCAGGCGATGTGTTCACCGGCATGCCCGCCGACGTGAGGTGGCATCGTGCCGCGCTGAGCCCGGCCGAGCTGGCCACCGTTCGCTACATCGACTACGACTACTGGACCGAGTTCTCCGGCGGCACCCGGCTGGCCGCCGACGGCGCCCGCAGGCTCGGCCCCTGCCAGCAGCACAAGCCCGGGACGATCTACCGGCAGATCGCCGAGAACCCCCGGGCTGGGAAGCTGCCGCCGCCCATCATCTTGCTCGGTGAGCCCGGCTCGGCGAACCTGGTCGTCATCGAAGGCCACAAGCGGCTCACCGGGCTGCTGCTGTGCCCGCAGTGGCTGCCCGCCGAACTGGAGGTGCTGCTCGGCATCACCGCCTCCCACCACAAGTAGCCGCACCCGCCGTGGTCACAGCGGCAGCCAGTACCGGGTCACCTGACGCCGGCGGTGTGCGCGCACCCAGTCTGCGTCGCTGTACCGCCAGCCCTGCTCCGCGGCCCGGTCCAGCCTGGCGTCCAGCTCCTCGATCAGGCACGCGTCCTGCTCGGCATGCAGCGCCGCGGCCCGCACCCGCGGGCTCGGGTCCTTCTGCAGCCGCTTCGCCTCGCCGCGGAACCGCTCATACACCCGGAACCCGGCGCCGCACGGGCAGACCCGGTGCAGCGCCTTCACCCGCACCTGTTCATCAGGAGAACGAAGCTGCGCGAGCAGCTCGCCCGGATCGGGCGCGGGCCGGCACCCCCGGCGCTTGCGCTTCGCCACGGCCGCAGCGTAACCCCGGCCATGCGCCCAGCACCACGCGTTTCCCCCCGGGCCTGCGCGCAACCCGCATTCGGCAGCCGGTGACCGTCCGGCTCTGCGGTTTCTCCCGGGTCCCCGGCGTCTTGCCAGGGTGTTCCAGGCCTGCGGCGGCGGGGAGTCGGCCGGCGCCACTCCAGCAGCGCGCCGTCCACCGGCACGTTCGCGCCGGCCAGTTAAATGAAGGCCCTGTACCGGGCGTGGCCGGTGACCTCGTTGAACTCGCCTTCCCACAGGGCCAGTGCGCCGTCGAGCCAGGAGTAGCGGCTGTTGTCGGTGGTGAAGCAGAGGGTCGCCGCGACCCGCCAGGTCGGGTCGCTTTGACTGCGGCGGATGGCGTAGCCGCGGCCTTCGAACCGGATGCGGGCACCGTCGCCGGTGGTGATCTTGGCCACCGGTGCCATCGGGCAAACGGTGCTGCCGGACTGTTCGAACAGGGTCCATTCGACCGTGCCGGTCAGCTTCGGTCCGTGGACCGCGCCGTCGCCGCTGCCGATGAGGGTCCCGTCGCCCTCACTGGTCAGCGGTGGCATGCCGGGCTGGTAGTCGAGTTCTGCATCGAAGAGTGGTTCTAGCATCTGGGATTCTCCTTTAATGAGGGTTGGACCTCCTGCTCGTTTAATGAGGGTTGGACCTGCTGCTCGCTTCCGGCGTTCCAGCTGCGTAGCTGTCCTGGCCGTCAGCGTGCCCCCAGGACGTCCGGGAACATCCGCTGGTTGCCGCGTGCTGCGAGGTCGGCCGCCTCGCCGAGCGTGAGCAGGAAGGTGCCGGGATGCCCGGCGGCCCACTGCTCGCCGGCCTGCCTGCTGGCGAAGAAGTGCACGAAGTGGCAGAAGCTCTCGATCACGCCGGAGTCGAAGGGCCCGTCGGGCAGGAGGAACGACACGACAGCTCCCGGGTGGGAGATCTCGGTGACGCCCTCCGGGGTGACGGTGAGGGTGATCAGCTCGCCGGTGACCGGACAGGCGGAGGTCACGCGGGCCGCCTGCCCGAGCCTGGCGGGCAGGAAGAGCGTGTCCCAGGCGCACCAGGCGTACAGGACCCGCCCGCCGGACTCGTACCGGTGTTCCGGGGAGAGCTCGCCGATCGCCAGGCCCCAGAACCCGGTCACCCGGCCCTGGCTGTCGGTGAACACGGCGGGCCAGCTGCCGAGCGTCTCGGCCACCTGGGGCTCGCCGAGCCCGGTGGCCGCGGCCAGGTCCGCCGCCGCGACGGGGCGGCCGGCGGCGAGCAGCCGGTACAGGGCGATGGCCAGCCGCTGCCCGGCCGGGTCCAGCTCCCCCAATGCGGTGGCGATCGCGTCCGCCAGCTCGTCCAGGGTCTTGTGCTGCGTGAGCATTGTTGTTCCTCCTGGCGGCGGGTCAGGCTGGCCGGTGAGCAGGGCGCCGAAGTTGAGGCGGCCGTACTCGATGGCGGTGTCCTGGCCGAGGATCTGGGCGTCGAGGCCGCCGTGGCTGGCCAGGTAGGCACGGGCGGACTCGGGGCTGGCGTGGAAGACGGTGTTCGGGCACATCGCCTCGAACGAGCTGCACTCGGTGCCGCAGTCGGTGGCGCGGCCTGCGACGACAACCGCCGAAGACGGGGCCCAGGACCACGTGCCGCCGCTGGCCGTTACGGCGATGGGGGTGCCGTCGTGCGGGTCGGCGGAGGTGATCTGGCCGTCGCGGCCGGTCATGGCGGGCAGGCCGAGCGCGTCGATTGCGCACATCGCGTACACGGCGGGCAGGCCGTCCAGCTCGACCCGGTGCGGGGTGGCGGTGCCGGAGAACGGGTAGGCGACGGCCACAACCCCGTTCACCACGTGCACGGCGTCGGCGGCGGCCAGCTCGCCCAGGGCGGTGGCGTCCAGCCCGGCATCGGCGGCGGCCTGCCGCAGCCACCGCGCCGTGGGCGGCGCGCCGGCCTCCAGGAACCGGCGCAGCACGGCCCGGTGCAGCTCGCGCAGCGGGCCGGGCAGGCGTTCGGTCCGGCCGGCGATGCTGCCGCTGGTGAACCGGGTCAGATCGGTCAGATCAGTCATGGGATTCCCCTTTCTGGTGATCAGGCGGCGCAGCACGACAGCCGGGATACGTCGCGGCTGAACGCCTGGGCGGCCAGCCGCAGGCCCTCGGACATGGTCAGGTACGGCGCCCAGGCCTGCGCCAGGTCGGTGACGGTCAGCTGGGCGCGGATGGCGTAGGAGGCGGCGGTGATCATCTCCCCGGCGCTGTCGGCGACGGCGTGCACGCCGCGGACGCGCCCGGTGCGGGCCTCGGCGACCAGCTTGACCACCCCGCGGGTGTCGCGGGCGACGATCGCGCGCGGGACCGCGGACAGCGGCAGCACCCGGCAGTCGCACGCCACCCCCTGCCGGATGAGCTCGGCCTCGGTGAGCCCGGCTGAGGCGATCGCGGGGGTGGTGAAGGTGACCTGGGGCAGGGCGGTGTAGTCCAGCGTCCGCCCGGCGTTGTGGAGGGCGTTGGCGGCGGCGGCGGAGCCCTGGGCCGCGGCGGTGTAGACGAACTGCGGGCCGCCGGTGACGTCCCCGGCCGCCCAGATCCGCGGGTTCGCCGTCCGGCCGGACTCGTCGGTGACGATCTCGCCGCGCCCGCCGGTCTTCACCCCGGCGGCGTCCAGGTTCAGCCCGGTGGTGAGCGGGCGGCGGCCCGCCGCGACCAGGATCTGCCCGCACGCCAGCTCCCGCTCCGGCCCGCCTGCCGTCTTGATGGTCACCGAACGGGCGGTGGCATCACCCCGGACGGACGTGACGGTCGCGGCGGTGAGGATGGCGATGCCCTCGCCGTCGAAGACGTCCTCGATCGCGGCCGACACCTCGGGCTCGTCGAAGGGGGCGAGCCGGTCCAGCGCCTCGGCGATCGTGACCGTCACCCCGAGCCGGGCGAACAGCTGCGCCAGCTCCAGGCCGACCGCGTTCCCGCCGATGACCAGCATGGATTCGGGCAGCTCGGTCAGCTCCATCGCGGTGGCGGAGGTCAGGTACCCGGCGCCGTCGAGCCCGCTGATCGGCGGAATCCACGGCGACGCCCCGGTCGCCACCAGGTAGTGCCCGGCCTCGACCGTCGCGGTGCCGCCATCGTTGAGCCGCACCTGCAGCACCGGCGCGTCCGGGCCACCGCTGAACCGCGCGGTCCCGGCGATGATCTCCCAGCCATAGTCGGCGGCTAGGCCCGTGTACTTGCTGGCCCGCATCGCCGCGACCAGGTCGTCCTTGCCGCCGGTCAGCGCCGCCATGTCGACGGGGCCCGCCTGTGTGGCGATCCCGGGGAACCGCTGGCTGGCCGCGTCGTGCCGGGCCGCCGCGGCGGCCAGCAGCGCCTTGGACGGCACGCACCCGGTGTTCACGCACGTGCCGCCAACGGTGCCGCGCTCGATCATCACCACCGACGCGCCAGCGTCGCGGGCGGTGATCGCGGCGGCGAACGCCGCGCCCCCCGACCCGGTAATCGCCAGGTCATACCGCATGATCGTTCCTTCCCGGTCAGCGCGGCGCCGCGCCCGCGCGGGCCTCTGATACATTTGCCAGAGCAAATATGAGGATGTACGGAGACTATAGCATTCGCCTAGGCGGATATTGCAATATGATGGCCGGAGGAGGTGGGCTCCATGGCTGAGCAGGCACTCACGGCGGACCCGGTCCCGGACGGGCGAGCGGCCGCGCCCGCGAGTCCGGCTGCGCGGCCGCTGCTGCCCGTCGCCGCCGACGGGGTGGAGCTGGTGGCCAGGTTCTTCCGCGCGCTGGGCGACCCGGCCCGGCTGCGGCTGCTGGAGTTCCTGCTGTACGACGAGCACACCGTGTCCGAGTGCGTGCAGCACATCGGCCTGTCCCAGGGGCGGGTCTCGGTCCACCTGGCCTGCCTGGCGGACTGCGGCTACGTCCAGGTCCGCCGCTCTGGCCGGTTCGCCTGGTACAAGGTCGCCGACCCGCGGGTCGCCGACCTGGTCATGCTGGCCAGGTCGCTGGCCGCCGACAACGCCGCCGCGCTCGCCGACTGCGTCCGCATCGCCCCAGGCCCCTCGCAGCGGCCGTAACCGCCGCCGGCCTGATGACCGGCGGCGAGCCATCGCCGACGTCTAGCGTCGCCGGACTGTACCGGTGTCATGGCGGGCCGCAGGATCCTGGCGCACGCGCGGGGGTGAGATGGCATTCTGGTGAAGCTCGCGGCGGGCCTGCCGCTGACCTCCGGCAGACCCGTCACCTGCCCGGCAATGTACCGGGGAGCTGATCCGCCTGTGATCCGCCCGGCGCAGCCGTCCCGGACCTTGGCCAGCGCGGATCGGCCACTCGATGGGTTGCCAGGGTCGTCTCGTCCCGACGCCGGTCCGTCGGCGCGGCTGTGGGCGGAACGCGGGACTGATGGACGGAGTAGTTCTACGATAGCGTCGAAGCAGTCTATACTGTCGTAGTAATATTGCAGGGCGGGCTAGCCCAGGGTTGGCCCGGTAATGTCGGAGGTTCTCACCGTGCATGCAGAGCCAGCAGGCGGCACCGGCGGGCCTTCCCGGCCGCGGCGGGCCGGGAAGGCAGCGCGGATCGCGGCGGTGGCCGTGGTTGTCGGGCTCGGCGCGGCCCTGGGGGTGCGGGCGGCCACTGGGGGTGCGCCTGCGCCGGCTGCCCGGTCAGCCGGCGGCCACCTGGCGGCCGCCGCGCCGGGCGGGATGCTGACGCTGCTTGACCGCCGGCGGGTGAGCCTGGCCTCGTTGCGGGGCCGGCCGGTGCTGGTGTGGTTCGTGGCGGCCGGGTGCGCCAGCTGCGAGGCCAGCCTCCCAGCGGTCGCCGCGCATCTGGGCGTGTTTGCCAAGGCGGGCACGCGGGTCATCGTGCTGGGCATGTACGGCGCGTTCGGCCAGGACCGAACGGGGACGGCGGCGCTGGCCAGCTTCGGGAAGGCGGCTGCCGGGACGGCGTTCGCCAGCCCGGCGTGGACCTGGGGCGTGGCGTCGGAGCCGCTGACCGCGGCGTTCGACCCGTCCGGCACGCCGGATGCGTACTTTCTGCTGGATGCGGCCGGGCACGTGACCTACCAGAACTCGGTGCCGGTGAGCACGATGGGCGCCTTGCTGGCGCACCTGCCCGCCCGCACCACGGGAGGCTGACATGAACCGCTGCCCGCTAAGCGCGTGTGGCGCGGTGCCGCCCGTGCCGGGCACCGGCCGGCCGGGCCGGTGCGCGTGTTATCGGGATGGAGAGCCGGGATGAGGCACGACGACAGATACCTGGATGGGCTCACCGGTGGCCGTGACGCCAGCCCGGATGGATGGGCTACGGGCCCGCAAACCGGAGGCCAGCCCCCGCCGTCCGCCCTGCGGCCAGGCGCCGATGGTGGGGAGCGGTCCGGGCTGGGCGCGCTGTGGCTGCTGCTGGTCCCCGTCGCCTGCTGCGGCGGGCCGTTTCTGATCGTGGCCCTGGCCGCAGCCGGGGCGCTGGCCTGGGGCGGGCTCGGGCTGGGGATAGCGTTGCTGGTGGCGGTGGTCGCGATGATTCTCGTCCGCCGAAGGCGCCGCAGCAGGGCCTGCTGCGAGCCCGGGGCAGCCGACTGGGCGGAGAATGCCCGAACGGCGACTGCCCGGCGGCCAACGACGCGATGACTACCACCAACACCTCGGCCGGCTCTGCACCAGCCGGCTCTGGACCGGCGCGGCCGTGGCTGGCCGTCACCAGGGAGGTCGCGGGCGACCGGGTCGACCAGATCGTGTTCGCCGCTGTCGCGGCGGCGGCGGGCTTCGGCTACTCGATCCTGCTGCCGTTCGACTACACCCAGCGGGTCTCCTTCGCCAACTGGCAGTACTTCGGCCCCCGCTACGCGGCGTTCACGGTGGCGTTCGCCCTGGGCCTGGCGTGGGTGGTGACGTTGCAGGTGCACGCGATGCGCCGCATCGCCCGCAACACCCGCGCCGGGAGGCCGCGCCGCGGCGGCCCGGCCGGCGCGGTGGCCGCGGTGGTGAGCCTGCTGCCCAGCTTGCTGTGCTGCAGCCCGGTGGTGCCCACCCTCGTCGGCCTGATCGGCCTGCCGGCCGCCACCCAGCTGCGAACCACCGGGACCATCACCTACTTCTTCGCCACCAGGCAGGACTGGCTGCTGGGCGGCGCGCTCGCGCTGCTGGCCGCCAGCAGTTTGTGGTCGGTCCGCAAGCTGGCCCGGGCCTCGTGCCTGGCATCAGAGTGCTGCGACGTGCCCGCCGCCCGCAGCGCCGCGGCCGCCCAACCGGGGCGGCCGGAACCGCCCGGTGACCGGGAACCAGGCCAGCCAGCGCATAGTGCGGCCGCGGGCCAGCGCGGGCATGGAGGCGGCCGGTGAGCAGGCATCCGCGCCGCGGCGGCCGGCCCCAGGCGGGCAGGCCGGGACGGTCCGGCCGGTCCCCGCACGCGCAGCCGCTGCGCCGGCGGCGGGCCCGCCGGCTGTGGTGGGCCGGCGCCGGGGCCGCCGTGGTGGCCATG
>WNFB01012898.1_pt1 | contig 12738 bp, 12 predicted proteins | sample 5400501 | NCBI WGS metagenome assembly WNFB01 (sample SAMN13153341, study PRJNA577476) | soil metagenome | isolation source: 200 cm saprolite under Douglas fir tree site 2 hole 1 | place: USA:California | collected 2015-04-18 | reverse complement strand
GCCAGATACCGGTGCATCAAGAAACTCCACGCCCTTCTCCGCAAGCTGGGAAGAAACCAAAATCGCGGTTTCTGGCGAGTTCGTGCTCATGTCTACAACGATCAGACCTTTACGCGCAGATTCTACCACTCCGTCTTCTTGCAGGAGGACCTGCTCGACATCGGGAGCATCCGTCACCATGTCAATTACGACATCGGACTCTTGAGCAACACGACTCGGAGACTCCGCTGCCTTGGCGCCTCTTGCGACAAGCTCGTTCACGGACGCCTTGTTACGATTGAATACGCACACAGAGTATCCCTTTTCCAGCAGGTGTAGCGCCATGGGCTTCCCCATGAGCCCGAGACCGATGAAACCAATCCTTGGTTTGTCACCCTTTCTGATCCCACCGGATTCTGTCATTATGTGGAGGGGCAGCGCCATGCACCGATGATATATTTCTATCTCGATAACTGAGACTCCGTTGACTCGCGAGTTCTAGTTCCAAAAGGAACTTGGCCACCACGGTCTTCCGACTTAACAAAATCGGGCTAAGCATTATGATTCTCGGAAGCCGAATTCTCATATCGTCGTGCGGCCGAAGAATGGAGGACTCGTGAGTTTCTTTGGCAGAGAGTCGACTTAAGACGTCGAATTTCTTTTTATGCGCCAGTCGACGTGAGATGAAGGTGGTCGGGTGACTCCCACGCACGGTGAAGAAATCGCGATCGCGCTGAGGTCGACCGTAGTGGCACCGAGGATAGCCGTCGAGCTGGCGAAGAAGTTGGATGGAATCCGGTCCCTCTCACACATATTCATTCCAGAGGGCAGTCAGAAGGGTGGGTTCCAGTCACTTGAAATTAGTTCTGCTTGCCTCGGAGTCTCGAAACGGCTTCACATAGGAAGTGGGGTTATCAGGATTCTTGAGCACGACCCTGACGTCCTCGCAGCTAGGCTCCTAACCCTCCAGGCGCTCTCTGACAACCGATTCGTCCTCGGAATCGGGACAGGCAAGCCGGGCGGCGACCCTAAGAAGACTATTCAGTCGATGCTGGAACGTCTTCATGCAACCAGTAACAGTTTCGGGAAGTCCGTTAAGGGCTCGGACCACCTGAGGATGCCAGAGACCTTCATCGCTACGCTCAGGAGGGGAATAGCTAAGGCGGTCATCGGCCATTCAGATGGCATCCTCCTCAACTTCTGCCCGCCAGAGTATGCGCGCGCCTTGATTGAATCTGTCCGTAGGAATACGGGCAGACTCCCGATAGTTTCGTGCTACCTGAAGCTATTTTATTCGAGAAGGGAAGATTCCGCGAAGAGGATGCTAATCCAGGAATTCGTGAATTACAACCTGAATCCGAGCTACCACAATATGTTTGAGGTGGCCGGAGTCGCGGACGAGATAGCCAGTGCGAGTTCCGTCCTATCTTCCAACGAGGAAGAAATCAATCTTAGCGAAGGACTGTTGAGGATTTCCCTCGCCAACCCCTCGAAGGAGGAACTTGCCGGTCACATCAATAGGTTCAGGGATGCGGGAGTCGACCTCCCGTGTCTTTACCCTTACTTCCAAGGCGATGAAGACGAGTCTTTCATGATGCGTAAGGTCGAGGAGATCGCGACACTAAAATAAGATTGGAACCGATACGGGCGCCAACCTCACCGGGCCTCGGTGACCGAGATAAGGAAGAGGAAGCGCCCATCGCGAAGCCTCCCACCCCGCAGAGTTCATAGACAAAGAGTGGCAGCCGATCACCCAAACTCCTGAGGGGAGATCGCAGGCGCTGTCCTCATATATCTATATGCATATGTAGGCAAGGAGGACTATAGATGGCTAGAACAATCGCGGTCTCTGACGACGTTTACGAATTGCTGAAGAAGTTCAAGCTGCCTGGGGAGAGTTTCTCGGGGGTCATACGACGAGGTCTGAAGGGGAGGGGAAATCTGGCCGACCTTGCAGGGAGAGATACCATCAGCAAGGAGGACTGGAGACTCGCGGCGCTTCACCTCGCCAAGGCGGAGGAGAAGACATCGAAGGAACTAGCAAGGAGCTGAAACGCTGCGCCTCTTTGACACGGCCTTTGTTGTTGATCTTGTGAACGCCGATCCGGGCGCAGTCAGGCTCGCGAAGGCAGTCGATGAGGAGAGCTCCCTTGCCGCGCTCTCGGTCGTTTCCGTGCACGAGTATCTGTTTGGCGTCCACTCCCCATATCTCCGTGACAAGACTCTCCGGTAGGCTATCTTCGGCTAGAAAGGACCTGGCCAAGTTCGAAATTATCCCACTCACGCAGGATGTCGTCGAATTGGGCGCCGGGGTCCACGCGGAGCTCGCCAGGGCCGGGCGACTCATCGGCATAAATGATGTCTACATCGCGGCTACTGCGTTAAAGTTTGGTATGACGGTCGTCAGCCGTAACGAAGCTCACTTCGGTCGCGTAAAGAGCCTCAGAACTGAAAGCTACTAGGACAGTCCATGCAAAACCACGGAATTAACACGGGAGAGAAGTCCCGAGACCTTCGGGAAGGATTAAGGGCTAGAGCCGACGGAGAGTGTGTAGGTATCACCTCCCCAGATGGTGACAGCACTTGACGTGGATGCTACCAAGTCGTTGAGGGGGTCGTACACCTCGATGTTCGCGGTCAGTGGCAGACGATGCTGGCCTACGGGGAGGATCGCAGTGCCGGTTGAAGAGACGGGGGCGCTCGCGAGGACCACGCTGTTCGAGGAATTCACTATCTTCACCGTTCCTCCGACTGGCGCGTCGGTCACCGTCACATTCTCGCCGAAGATCGAGTAGTAGTAGTAGAACGTTCCATAGCGCATGGCGCTCGCGGAGCTCGTCTGGACCTCGAGGTATGAGTTGAACGGCGAAGAGATGTTCAGAGTCAGGCTGCTGCTCTGGTAGACGACGTTGCCTCCGAGGTAGATCTTGAGGTAGTTCTGCCCGTTGGTGACGATGGTGCAGTCCTGCGTGAGGGGGCCGGTATTCAGAGGGCTCGCCCACAGCAATGTGATCGGGGGGTTCCCCCCGCCGACATTCGGTCCCTGCCCTGCTTCCACATCCCAGAAGTATCCCGATGTGGTCACGTCAGCCGCGCACGCGATGACGATCGCCACGGAGCCCATCCTCGGCATCGAGGTTAAGGATCCGGGAGACAATCGAATGATACTTGGTCGACGACTCAAGAGCGTACCGGAGTTAGCCGGTGCACAACAGCTAAAGACGAGACTGCCCAAAAGCCCGAAAAGAGCACTGCAACCATCTTTTCTAGAATAGATGCCATCCCGGGATTACCAAGAAGAGTCTGTGACCGCAAGATGTTGTCCAGCTCTCGGGCGAGCCTGTCAGACCAACCCCCCGCCCCGATGCGCACGCAGGCGAGTTCAGGCGTTCGGCAACCGAGGTTGGGTTGGAACGCTCCCGCCGACTGATCCCGTTAGAAGGGAAGACCGGGAATCCCCGTAGTAGATCCGAACTTGACGAAGAGCCCGGGACCACGGAACACTCCCCCCGTCTGGAGGTTCCGGAAGACGGGCTCCACACTGTAACCCGCTACGTCCCCACCCGTGGAGAATCGGAACGTCTGCTGAGGAACCCACCAGGCAGAGTTGTTGTTCCCGGCTGGTGATAAGCCAACGAAAATCGCGTGAGGTGCCGTGCTGTTGGGTCCGTAGACGAAACGATTGATGTCGTATTGTAGAAGCGTGAATTGATTCGGGTCGTAGTCCGGCGTCCCCCAAGAGAGCGTGACACCGTTCTGAGTCCACGCCGCATTCAGAAACGGCATGAGCGATAGCGAAACAGGCTGGACGCTGGCCCCGGGGCCTGTTATGGGGGTCCCGACAGGGGCGGGTGGTGGAGGGCCGATCACTCTCCCGGTGTCCACAGAGTATCCCATTCCGCCCTGAATCGGCGGAGGGATGTCTTCGCCCGTTGCCGAGATGTCCCCGCCCTGCATCCCCGGCGGGGCAGCAACCTCAGCCCTGTACGGACTTTGAGTTGTCTTGGGTCGCCCCAAACGGCCTACACGCCATTCGGGGGGCCGGGCGACCGCTCCCTGGGTTCTCTTCTGGCCGCTCATCGGCCCCATCGCGAGTGCCATGGTAATCAGCCCGAAGACAACGCCCGCGGCCGCAGGCGCGAACGTTTCTCTTGAGAGGAGAGCGTCGAGATTCAACGAGGCTCCGGTCACTTGGACGGTGAGTGTGTAACCGACCTCGCTCCGGCCGCATTGTTCCGAGGCGGTGACGTGGTAGGTGTTTGCGTCGGAGTAAGCATGAGCGAAATGAAATACGCCGGTGGTCGAGCTTCCTGTACTGGTCGTTCCGTCGTCCCAGTCTATGATTACGCGTGAGCAGTCAGTGGGGTTCTCGACGGCACGAACGTAGACCTGCGCTCCGGCCGGGAAGGTGCCGTCGGGGTTCGCATTGGGGTTGGTGTTGTCGAATGTCACATCTACCGCTGCTCGGGTGGATTTGCTGGCCACGAGCGACAGCACAAGCAGAGCAAACAAAAGCAGAGCGACTCGCGAGTGGAGAGTCACTCTATCGTCCTCCCCATGAGCATAAGAACGGCTTGGGGATCTGGGCACCGTTCGCTCCAAGAATCAGGAGCCTCTCAGGACTGGCCGACTGCCCCGCGGGTTTCGAATACGTGATCTTGACGGGAGTGTTCTCCGCTCCCAAGAGCCCCTTCAGCTTCCGCGCGCTCCCGAAACCGCTGGGTGACAGAGGACGCCCGCCCATGATGAATGTCGCTAAGGTTCCTTCCTGCGGTCGTTGCGCGATGGCTGTGGCTTCAAGAACGGTCCCGCCCCTTATTACGTCCGCGGCCAGAGACCGAACGCTTCTCGAACTGGCGCCGAGGACGAGTCCGAGGAGACTGAGTATGATGACCTCGCCGTAGACGACCTCCACGACGCCTCCACTAGAGAACATAATGGCCAGCGATGCTCCGGCGTTGATGAACCCTACGAGTAACGCGAGTTTTCTCTGCATTGACCCCATCAGCCTTACTTTGGCAATCTCCTCGGCCGACAGAGGTCTTCCTCCCGATTCTACCGGGGCCGGGGACTGAACGTTGGCAACTCCAGGAGCCGCCCCAGAAGGGCCTCGACCAGTCGTCTCTTTCAATTCGACCGACATCACGCGTTAACTGCCGTCTTCCTTCATGGCTGCGCACCGCCGAGAAGGCAAGGGCATCAATGGATTTGGGCTTCCACTCCCATAGCGGGACCCTGTGGAGTCCAAAGATACGCAAGCGGAAGGGATAACTCAAGGTAACAAGGTCTCGCCTTAAGAGAGGTTGATCGTGAAAAGGTCCGACATGGGAGCAGCCGTGGAATCATTCCGTCCCATATTTCCAATGCTGAAGATTGTCTCGACGGTAGCAAGAAGAGAATAGTGCGAATATTGAGTGTTGGAGCTGTATCTCGGCTTGGCGAAAGGTGAGACCAGGATGCAGACCACGTGGCTGGGCGAATTGGTCCCGGACCCACTGCCTTCGTCGTAGACCACAAACAGAGCTGTGGATGAGAATGAGCTCGAGTTAATTATTCGTGGGATAGCCGTCGAGAGCCAGCCGTCCCCCGTCGAGAGACTGCAATCATGTCCGTCGTCACAGATGTTCGGTGTGATCAAGGCTAAGTTTGGCAAGTTCGATGACTGGAGGTCGTTCCAAAACTGCGCGAAAGGGACGACGTGTGAATTGCAATACTGCGACGTGACCCCAGAGCCGTTGTTGTTGGTCACTGAGCTGAAATAGACGAAGGGATTATGTCTAGGAACGTATAGGCCATCTTGGCTAGTGCTCTGGGAACAGTTAACAGGCATCGACTCGGCGTACTCCCTCCATGACAGCCCGTGCGAATCGAAGAGTCTCGTTATGGTCGCATTTGGAAAACTGCACTGACTTGGCTGGCAGTCGTTCGTGACCCTGAGCGTGTCACCAGCTACCAAAGCAATGTAGTTTGGAAGTGAAGGGTGAGAAACCGCGGTGTAATTCGCCGCGAGGGCGTAGCGCGTGATGAGGAGGTTTTCGTAGGGCGCCGAAGAACTGCCCACGACCCGGTCGTATGGTTCATTCTCCATCACGATGATTATCACATGTCTTATCCGGCTACCAGCAATCGAGTGAGTAGCGCTGGTGGTAGGACCACCGATAGGGTTGCTAAAGCCTCCCATCGCAACGAAGTATCCTATGACGCCCACGACGATGAGGATGGTCACCAAACTAACGACGACCTGAGCGGTTTTCAATTTGTGAATTCGGATGCCGGTCCTTCAGATATAGAAGTGTTCTTGAGGTTAGTGCGAACTGAACGCTACGGACTCAACTATGCCAAAGGTTCGAGTCCCGTCCAGCCCATAATACAATCAGTTCAATTCAGATTTTGTTCGTCAAGAAGAAGAACCCAGATCGAGGGTCTCTTCCGAAGGCCCGCGAACTACGGAGTTACTGTGAGGGTCCCCTTCATGTTCGGGTGGATCACGCAGTAGTATTCGTACGTCCCCGCTTGAGTGAATGTGTGCGAGTGGGTGGCTCCGCTGGCTAGGTTGCCGGAATCGAACGCCCCTGTACTCGTCACAGTGTGAACACGCGTGCGCATTAAACCATATGACGGTCGACCCCACTTTCACAGTAAAGTTGCCAGGAGCGAAAGCTCCCTACGTCAGAGACCCGGCTCCAACGACTATTGTAATATCCGAGTGTTGTCCCGATGTAGAGAGCAGTCTCGACTGGGTCGCACCTGCAAAGGTGCCAACCAGCAGACCTCCGATTGCTACTCCGACTGCCACCAAAGCAAGACCGCTGAAGAATGAGTCACCCGATGATCGCTGCGCGGATCGCAAAAAAATATTGGGCAACCTCGAAAGGATGCACAAGAATTACTTTGAAGCCGGATCTTTTCCGGCAACTTAAATACTTCAGAGAAGCTGATACTTTCAATTGCTTCAGCCTATTGCACTTAGGGCGAAGAGGCAATTCAGTTCGTTGACGACTGGTGCGCTAACAGAGGAAGGGTCACGATATGATTGAACCTTCCACCCTCCTGCTAGCGGTTGGATGTGGCGATCCGTCGGTCTCGTGCGGGGATACCGCATGGTTCCTGACCTCGGCTGCCCTTGTACTAATCATGACCCCGGCCCTGGGATTCTTTTACGGTGGTTTCGTGGGAAGGAAGAACGCGCTGGCTACAATCGGTCAGAGCTTCGTGGTGCTCTGCCTGATAAGCGTACAGTGGGTACTCTACGGCTACAGCTTAGCCTTCGGGCCGGATTGGGGTGGGCACGGGCTGATCGGTACCCTAGAATGGGCCGGTCTCAGTGGGGTAGGCTACGCGCCCAACCCCGCCTACGGGGCCACAGTGCCGCACCTGGCATACATGATATTCCAGGCGATGTTCGCGATCATCACGCCAGCACTGATAACGGGGTCGTTCGTAGGTCGACTGAAGTTTAGCTCGTTCATCGTTTTCACGTTGGCCTGGGCCACGCTCGTCTACGACCCAATCGCCCACTGGGTCTGGGGTGCCGTAGGCGCCGGAGGGTGGCTGCACAACCTCGGTGTCCTCGACTTCGCGGGAGGAAGCGTGATTCACATCAATTCGGGCATAGCCGCTCTGACAGCGGCTTTCGTCATCGGGCCGCGCCTAGGCTACAGGAGAACGCAGGGCGAAGCGCATGACACTACATACATCGTCCTCGGAGCCGCGTTTCTATGGTTCGGCTGGTTCGGGTTCAACGCTGGAAGCGCGGTCATAGCAGGCACCCTGGCCACCAGCGCTTTTGTCGTGACCAACACAGCAACGGCGATAGCCGCGCTGAGCTGGATGGGAATGAGTTGGATTTTTACTGGCAAGCCGAGTATCGTCGGTGCGGCGAGCGGTGCGGTCGCTGGCCTTGTCGCCATTACCCCAGCATCAGGGTTTGTTAACGTCGGGGGAGCTTTGGTCATAGGCGCCGCTGCCGGCGTGTTGTGTTTCCTGGCGGCCCGCTACAGAGGAAGGACGCGCGTCGACGACTCGCTAGACGTGTGGGCCGTGCACGGGGTGGGGGGTACGGTGGGCGCTTTTGGCACGGGGCTATTTGCCACAGTCCTGGTGAACCCTGGCGCGGCAAATGGGTTGCTCTACGGGAATCCTACACAACTGGGGATACAACTGATAGACATAGGGGCGGTTTGGGGCTACTCGTTCCTCGCGACAGGCCTAATCCTCTTAGCGATCAAGAAGACAATTGGTCTGAGAGTATCCGCAAAGCAGGAAGAAGAGGGATTAGATGCGACCCAGCACGGCGAGAAGGCTTACTCCGAGGAGGTCCAGACGCGACTTACAACGCAAACGTCAGCAAAGCTGGAACTGTTCGTGAAGGATTCCGATAGAGAGATCATCGTCGAAATGATCCGAAAGAGACAGTCGCTACAAGTAGACCTGTCTACCGGCGCGATCACAACCACAGAGAAAGAACAGAAGGACAGGGATGCGGAAGAAGATTGAAGCGGGGGTCGAGAGCTTCTCCTCCCGTCCCGCAACCGACCTCGAGGACTTCGGTTCCTCGGAAGGCTTCACAGCTCGGGGTTAAATAGAGAACCCGAGAATGCCCAACTGACGGTAAGGATGAGCGGCCCAGGAGCGGTCTCGACAGGCTTGAAAAAGGCGGGAGGCCTCTCCTTCATCGCTGTGGCGCTTCTGCAAATTCTTTCGATTCCTCTGTCACTGGCCTCCGCCTCCGCTCTGCTTCCGAGCTCGACCCTGGCGGGGATACAGGCGCTGCAGGGACTGACCATCACATACGGAACCTGGGTCGGGACACTGATAGCGCTAGAACTTTTTGCCGTTGTGGGGTTTGGCTCCCTGTACTTCGTTCTGAGGGGCACGAGACAGCTCGGCGCGGTCGCAGGAGTGCTGTTGATCATGTTCTCTATCGGGGTCGGGCTCGCAGCGGACTTCCCGCTCCGTTACGTCCAAATTAATCTCGCCACCGAGTACGCAGCTGCAACGTCGGACCTCCAGAGGAGCGGTATTGCGGCTGCGTATCAGCTGGCGCTCGACACCAGCAACATCGCCGCGCTGATGGAGAGCGTCATAGCCGGGCTTGGCTTCCTCCTCATCGGTTATACGATGTTCGAGGACAGGTTTCTGTTCGGCCGCCCGACCTCGTATCTCGCCCTCCTGGGCGGCGCATTGTTCATAGCAGCACTGCCTGCCTCTGCAAACCCTGCGGCATTCGGGGTGCTTTTCATCGTCTCTTCGCTTGTGTTGGCGGCATTCGACGCACTCGTAGGGCGAAGACTATATCGCATGTAGCGATACAACGTCGAAAGAACGCTCGGTGTCTGCCGAGTCGAAGCAGAAATACGTCCGCGCATGAAATCCACAGTTAATCGAAAACTCTTGTCACACCCATCGTTTGACCTAACAGACAAGCCTGCGGTAGTCACTACTCGTCGATCTTTCCTTCCTTCATGCCGGCGGCGTAGCGACGACAACCCGTCGTCTCCCTTAATTCTGTCTATTTAGCGGCCTCTTGTTCCTTGGTTAGTTGGCGTAGGCTAGCGGTCCCAACCGCCTTCGTCGTCATAATTGTCAGCTTCGCCGTCAACAGCATAATCACCAGGTATCTCGTTTCTGGTAACCTCGTCGGCCCTCTCCCACTGACGATAATCAGGTTCCTAAGCGGGTTGGTCTCTCTCCATTTGATGGCCACGGGTCTCCCGGGGAGATTCAAGAGGACAAGGGCGGGTCCGCGAGACCTGGCTGGGGCACTTTTCCTCGGGCTCTATGCCTTCGCTATCTCTTTCGGATACTTTTTCATACCTGCCGGCGCTGGAGCGCTCGTTTTCTACAGCATGGTCGTGATCACGATGAGCTCGTACTCTGTAATTAAGGATGGAGAGATGCTGTCTGGGCGCCTTCTTCTGGGACAGCTCCTCGGCATCCTGGGCATTGTCACCGTGACGTTCGGCGGCATCGGCGCGGCTTCTGTGCAGGGGGTGGCCTTGATGGCCCTGACGGGGACGGCGTGGGGGCTCTATTCTGTGTACGGGAGAAAGTCTGCCAGCTACTTCGGCTACACCTACAACAGCTTTCTGTTATTCGGGATAGCGAACGTCGTTGTGATTCTGGTCGCGACCCCGTTGACTGGGACCCAGCAGTGGACCGGTATCGCAATCCCGAGCCTGGCTATGGCGCTTTACATGGGGATGGTCAGCACCGCTCTTAGTTACGTGGTATGGAACAGCGTGCTGAAGAAGGTCAGAGCGTCCCAGGGCGGGCTGGCTCAATTGCTAGTGCCCGTATTGACTGCCGGGATGGGCGTAGTCTTCCTCGCGGAAAAAATCTCAGCGCCGCTGGTGGTCGGAGGTGCGCTGATTCTCGCAGGCATCTATGTCAACGGCTCCCGCATAGCCGAGAGGCGAACATTGCAAACCTCGCAAAGTCGAGACCAGAAAGAGGAGAGGCCTTCACCGAAACCCCAGAACCCGGCAGAGTTGACGGCAGCATCGGCTTCACGGGTCGATTAGACGTTCGCCAGTGCAGAACAGGGTGTTCTGTAGCTTAGGCTTTAGTCCCCGGGCCGATATCCCTTGACCCATGCAGGGGACTTCAGGGGTTGGTTTCCGGTACAGGCAAGCGGCGATCTTCGTGATGGCGATAATGGGGGTAGCGGCCGGACTGGCAGCCTTTTCCTTCTCATCACCCGTGCCTAACGTACTACCAGGCAGTGAGACAGCCCATGCGGTCGCGGAAGGCCTCGGGTCCTTCTCAAGTTACGTTCAGCTTCAGGACTTTATGGCGGCGAACGCCAAGAGCGCCCAGCAGTACAGTAGACGAGGGACTTGGTTCGGTCAACCTCCAATGGCGTTCGGAGGAGACGTCAAAACCCTCACAGCCTTCGCCGCCACGTCCGCAGCAGCCCAGTCAACCCCTACCTTTACCGGCACCAACGTGCAGGTCCAGGGCGTAGACGAGCCCGACCGGGTGAAGACAGACGGAACGAACCTCTTCGTCTCGACGAGCAGCGCCGTTACGATCCTGAAAGCATACCCGCCCAACTCCACATCGACCCTTTCGACCATAGCATTCCAGAACGCTATGATCATGGGGATGGAGATCTCTCGGGACCGCCTCATGGTCATCGATCAGCGAAGCACCAACGCCACATACATCGACCTCTTGCTCTACGACACGTCAGTCCCCTCCTCGCCGAAACTGATGGGAAACACGAGCGTTGCGGGAACCTATGTAGCGGCCCGCCTCGCTGAGGGTTACATCTACGCTGTAATCCAGCAGCCTTCCTACAGGTTCAATGACAAAGGCAACGCGACTGGTGTAATGCCGTTGGTAGCCGAGGATGGCGTCAGGAAGACCCTTCCACCCTCTTCGGTCTACTACACCCCCAACAGGGCGCAGATCAGCTACTACACGATGGTCGCGAGTGTGAGCATGTCCACCGGGAAAGAGAGCACCCTCTCTGTCCTCACCGGCCCATCATCGACAATCTACGTTTCCCCGTCAAACATCTACGTTGTCTATGCCAACTACCAGGAGTTCTACGCGGACAACATTCCGGGTGACATCTACACCGGCGGCGCCATATCTTCAACGAACCTCCAGCAGGGGCAGAACAGCACGATCTTCCGCGCCTCATACTCCTCCGACGGCAACGTGACCGTGAAGGCGGTCGGCTCCGTCCCCGGAACGGTCCTCAACCAGTTCTCCCTGGACGAATACGACAACTACTTCAGGGTGGCCACGAGCCGCTTCGCCAAGATCGGAGGCGCCTACACGCGCAGCGATGACGTCTATGTGCTCGGCCAGGACATGAGTCAGGTATCGGCCCTCCGGAATCTCGCGCCGGGAGAGAACATCTATGCGGTCCGTTTCGTAGGTGATATGGGCTATGTGGTTACGTTCGAGCAGATCGACCCGCTCTTCGCGATTTCCTTCAAGGACATCGCCAACCCGGTCGTTCTCAGCGCCTTGAAAGTCACTGGCTATTCAGACTACCTTCACCCACTGCCGGGAGGTTACCTAATCGGGGTCGGAAAGGAGGCAGTCCCCTCCTCGAACGGAAACTTCGCCTGGTATCTCGGCATGAAGCTCTCACTCTTCCGGGTCTTCGAGAACGGCACCTCGACTCAGGTCTCGAAGTACCTGATAGGCGATCGCGGGACGGAATCCCCCGTTCTCAACGATCACCTGGCGTTCACTTTCGACTCTTCGAGGAACATAACGGTGATCCCTGTCATGCTCGCGAAGGTGAGCGGGAACCAGACTTATGGCCCGAGCAGCCCTCCGCCGTATGGCGACATCGTCTGGCAGGGTGTCTACGTCTTCAAGGTGACTGGGGCGGGGTTCACCCTCCTCGGAAGAGTGTCCCAATACCCCCCGGGCAAGAACTACGGCGACTCGCCGGCTAACAACCTACAGATTGACAGGAGCGTCATCATAGGGAACTACCTCTACACGGTCTCGCAGGGTGAGGTCATGGTGAGCAGTCTCTCCTCATTCTCTATGGTAGCGACCGTTCAGTTAGCCGGAAGGTAGTCGCGGTTGGGCTCGTAAGCTAGAGGAATGTGAAAATTATTCAAACGCTCGACTCGCTCGCTCCGCCATCGCTCGCGCCCCTAAGATTCACACACCCACCCGGTCCCCAAAGCAACCTCGCCTCGGCCGAACCAGTTCGTCGAAGAGTGCCCGGTACCCACTAACTTATCCCGCAGACTTGTGAGAGGACCGCTTCGGCAAGATCATCAG
>WNFB01004245.1_pt1 | contig 12738 bp, 7 predicted proteins | sample 5400501 | NCBI WGS metagenome assembly WNFB01 (sample SAMN13153341, study PRJNA577476) | soil metagenome | isolation source: 200 cm saprolite under Douglas fir tree site 2 hole 1 | place: USA:California | collected 2015-04-18 | reverse complement strand
AATGCCAGTGCAGCCAAAGGGATGAGTGCCGTCTACCAGTTCGATCTGACCGACTAAGCAAAGAGTAAGGGCGCACGCCGTGCGCCCCTACGACCTTCCACATCTTCTCCTTTCCCTTTTGCCCAAACCTGTGCGCCCCCAGACTCTGATCGGTCTCATGTCCGGCACCTCGCACGACGGCGTCGACGCCGCACTGGTGGAGATCAGCCTCTCGCGCGGACGTTTGCGCGTGCGTCAGCGGGGATTTCGCACCTTTCCTTATCCACGCACGGTACGCGAGCGACTACTTCGTCTGAGCCAGGGAGCAACGATCAATGCCGGCGAGGTGTCTCAGATCAATTTTCTTCTGGGTGAATTGTTCGCGCGGGCGGCGCTCAAGCTGTGCCACATCATGGGGGTTGCACCGGCTCAGGTAAACGCCATCGGCTCGCACGGGCATACGATCTATCATCGACCACGCCAGCGCCCGGGACCTGGCTCCACTTTGCAAATTGGGGAACCGGCAGTGATCGCCGGACGCACGGGCATTACCACAGTAGCGGATTTTCGTCCGGCCGATGTGGCGGCAAAGGGAGAAGGAGCGCCACTGGCGCCCTATGTCCATCACGCGCTCTTTCAGCAGCCGGACCGGGCGGTGGCCGTGCACAACATCGGTGGTATTGCCAACCTGACCTATCTGCCGGCGGGTCGTGGAGTCGAAAGTCTGCTGGCCTTCGATTCTGGTCCAGGCAATATGGTGATCGACGGCGTGACGCAAGCGGTGAGCGGAGGGAAGAAATTATACGACCGCAATGGGCAGCTCGCTCGCAGTGGAACTGTCCACGCCGCGCTGCTTGCGGACCTGCTCGCTCACCCTTACTTTACTCGGCGCCCGCCGAAATCAACCGGCCGCGAGGAGTTCGGCGAGCCGTTCATCCGCGATTTTCTGCGCCAGGCCTCTCGTCTCCATCTGAGCCCTGCGGACCAGGTCGCTACCGCCACTGCCCTGACTACTGAGGGTATGGCGCGAGCCTATCGGGATTTTGTCCTGCCGCGCGGCCCTCTGGACGAAGTGTTGCTCACCGGCGGCGGTAGATTGAATCCCATACTGCGCGCGTGGTTTGCGCGCGCGTTGCCCGACGTGCGCGTGCGCACGCTTGAAGAGATCGGCTACGACAGTAAAGCCCTCGAAGCTGTAGCGTTTGCGGTGTTGGCCTATGCCACGCTGCACGGACTCCCCGCCAATGTGCCAGCCGCAACCGGCGCCAGGGAACCGCGCGTCATCGGGAAGGTCGTCCCCGGCGCCAACTACCGTGGTACACGGTTGGGTTGACTCCCCAGCCGAGTACCCTGTACTGTTGCGTTCTGAGAAAAAAGGAGGCCCCGGTGTCTAAACATGTAGTGATTATTCCCGGTGATGACGCTGCCCCGGAGGCAATGGCCCCAACGGTTGAGATCCTCAAAAGCCTGGTCCCCGATGTTACCTTCACGGAGTTTCCCCCTGGTGAAGAAGCCCTCAAGCGCTACGGCTCGCGCGCCGCGTTTGATCAGGCGTTGCGGGAAGCCATCGACCACTCTGAGACGACCCTGTTCGGCTCGACCAACGGCACGACCGGCGGCATCGGGTATTTGCGCTGGGGGAAGCTGACCTACGCTAACGTGCGTCCGGCGCGCTGGCGGCCGGGTTTTCGCAGCCCGCTGAAGAATCCCGATGGCATCGACTTCGTGATCGTGCGCGAAAACCTCGAAGACCTGTACATGGGGGTCGAAGGCGATCTGGGTATGCTTTCCTCTCTGCCTGTGACAAGCTGGCTCACCCGCAAGCCGCTGGATACCACGCCGGCCGGCAAATTCGCCATTAAAGTGATTACCGAAGAAGCCACCCGGCGAGTCGCGCGTTTCGCCTGCGAACTGGCCCGCAAGCGCAAAGCCCGAGGGGGAAAGGGTAAAGTTACCTGCACCAGCAAATACAACATGCTGCGTGTCAGCGATGGCCTGTTCCGCAGCGTGGTCGAGGCTACGGCGAAAGACTACCCGGACCTGCGCTACGAGCAGTACATCGTCGATGACTTTGCCCGCCGCCTGGTGGCCAGCCCAGCGGATTTCGACGTGGTGGTGATGCCGAATCTGTACGGTGACATTCTCTCAGATGTCGCCGCCGGGACTATCGGGGGTTTGGGTCTGGCGCCGAGCGGCTGCTATGGCGATACCTACGCTTACTTCGAGTCGGTGCACGGCTCCGCACCTGACATCGCCGGCAAGAACATCATCAATCCGACGGCAACGCTGCTGTCCGCCGCCCTCATGCTCGAATACCTCGGGCGGAACGACGCAGCGGCGCAGCTCGACCAAGCGATCACCCAGGTGTACGCGGATGGGCGTGCGCTCACCCTTGACCAAGGGGGCACGGCATCAACCACCGCCTTTTGTGCGGCGGTGCAAGAACGCCTGCGCAATATGTGAGAAAAGGACGAAAATTGAAAGTGGGTGTTATCCCTGAGCTTTGTTGCGGGCCTTGGTGATGACCAGCACGTCTTGGCCGTTCACCCGCACAGTGCGACGGTCCGCGGCTGTTTGGTGAGGGGTTTTGCGGGCGCGGGCTTCGCGCCACTTCTTTAGTTGTTTTTCGAGCTCCTTTGCGCTCACGATCTCCTCCGTATAATCATCGTTCCGCACCTCCCAGGCTATCCGTCAATAAATGCCTCCAAGCTCTTAGCGCGCGCCGGGTTGCGGAGCTTCCGCAGAGCCTTGGCTTCAATCTGGCGAATGCGCTCGCGGGTCACGGCGAAGCGCTGCCCCACTTCTTCTAAGGTGTAATCCGTCTTTTCGTCGATGCCGAAGCGCATGCGCAGGATCTGCTCTTCTCGTGGAGTGAGCGTGGCCAGTACCTTGCGGGTCTGCTCCTCTAGGCTGAGGGCCATGGCCGCGTCCGCCGGCGACAAGGTCTGACGGTCTTCGACGAAATCGCCGAGCGAACTCTCTTCGTCATCACCGATGGGGGTCTCCAACGACACCGGCTCTTTGACGATCTTGAGGACCTTGCGGACCTTGTCCGGCGGGACCTCCATTTGGGTGGCAATCTCGTCCGGGGTCGGTTCGCGACCGAGTTGTTGCACCAGGTAGCGTGAGGTGCGTAGCACTTTGTTGATCGTCTCGATCATGTGAACCGGAATACGGATGGTGCGCGCCTGGTCGGCGATCGCCCGACTGACCGATTGTCGGATCCACCACGTAGCGTAGGTCGAGAACTTGTAGCCACGCTGGTACTCGAACTTCTCCACTGCGCGCATCAGTCCGATATTGCCTTCCTGAATCAGATCCAGGAAACCGAGACCGCGATTGACATAACGTTTGGCAATACTGACGACTAGGCGAAGATTGGCCTCAATCAGGCGGCGCTTGCCTTCCTGAGCCTGGTACTCCCCTTGCGCGATGATGCGCAGGGAGCGGCTCAGGTCATCGCTACCAGTTCCGAGCTCTTTTTCTACTTTGTGAACCTCTCTGCGGGCGTTGTGGATGAGAATATCGGCTTCGAGCACATGCTGGGCGGTCGACTTACCTAGCTCCGTCGTGAGCCTTGTCGCCCGGTGACCGCCGCCTTTGAGCGTGCGGGCAAGAGTCAGGATATCCGCGGTTTTGCGGCGGAGTCGCTCTTCCTGAGATCTGATCAGCCGCTGCTGGTGATGCAGTAGGGTACCGATTTCCTTGAGCTTTTCCACAATGGTGGAGATATGGCGGCGGCCTAATGGGAGGCTGCTCAGCGCTACCTGCACCCGTTCGCGTACATCCGCGAGCTTTCTGGACAGCCGTTCGCGTTCCCTGGTCGGCAACCGTTTATGCGCGAGCCGCTCGACCCGTTCACGTTCCGTGGCTAGCCGTTTCAGGGCACTCATACGCCCAAGGAAGAACTCAATCCGCTGGTCTTCTTTCCCGGTGGCTTCAAGTTCTTCCTCATCATCGCCAAACACATGGCGCGGCTCGATCTCCCCTTGCTTCAACTTTTCGCCCAGAGATAGGACGTAGCGGAGAGCCAGAGGCACGGAAAATACCTCTTGGCGCACCTGTTTCTCACCAGCCTCCATCTCTTTGGCGATAGCGACCTCTTCTTCGCGACTCAGGAGAGGGATATTCCCCATCTCCTGCAAGTACATGCGGACTGGGTCCGACGTGTCGCCAGCGGCCGGTTCTTCCACGGCAGGCGCGACTTCCTCTTCCCATTCTTCTTCTTCCCGTTTGGGGAGGTCAATGCCGATCGGGCTGCTGTCGTCGAGCACATCGACAGCTTCGATGTCCATGTCTTCGAGAATGGACATAACACTGTCGATCTCTTCCGCCGGCGACACCTCCGCGGCAAGGGGGTGGACGGGTTCCGCAGCAGTGCTCAAGAGCGCCTTGTCGGACGTGCGTGGGACCGCCTGCATTCTCGCCTCTTGCTTTTTTTCCATAGGGTACCTACGCATTTTTCTCTGAGCACCGCACGGCGCACAGACGGCGGGGTGCCGTTTCCTGCACGCGGGGCTGCGGGAAGGGAGAAAGCAAAACAGTAGCAACAGAGTTGCTGTTCCGTAAGCAGTGCAATGTGGTCAGGAAGGCTCCCTCAACAGACCGGTATGGCTGATGGGGGGACGTAAAGTGGGCTTATCCTAAAGACGGGAAGGACCGAAGTCAAGGGAATTCCCCTCCCTCTCTCGCAAATAGTAGTTTGCCTCAGGAGGCAATGCCATTCACCGTCCGGGCCGCGCCGATAGCGGTGGCGTACTCCGCATGGGGCGGGATAATGAAATTTTCCCCCCGGCGTGGGCGCGCGGCCTCGATCCGCTCCCTCAGTAGTTGCACGCGGGTGAGCTTGCCGGTGAGCACGACATCGTGGTGCTGACGCGATCGCGCAGCCATCATGCTCACAGTCAAGGTCACCTCAGCGACCATATTCACTAGAGCCAGCGCCTTGTCCGAAGGAGTGGGATCGGCACGAACTTTGCCGAAATTACTCGCTGTCGCGCTGGCTGGAACAATCCCGACCGGCCCGCCAGCGATATCGCCGACCGTGAGGTCGACGTGACTCAGATCCCCGTGGGCGGCCATGCGTTCCAGGGTGTCGAGCCGTGTGACACCGAGCAAATGTCGGGCCAGCCCTAGCAAAGTGCCTCCACCCACCCCGGTGCCACCGACATGCTCGATTTTCTCGCCGTGTACCGACACTAAAGCTGTGCCAGTGCCAAGCGACACCACCAAAGCGGTAGGTTTTTCCGCCAGAGTGCTGCCGCCGACGCCGATTGCGGTGATTTCCGACACTTTGACCACGGGCACCCCAAACAGTTCGTCCTTGAGCCAGCGCGCCCCTCCCCCGCTCACCGCGATCGCGCGAATGTCGGCCAACGCCCCACCAGCCGTGCTGAGCAATTTCCCTAAGGCTCCAGCAGCGGCGGCGACCGGGTCTCCCGTCTCGATCGTCACTACCACGATCTCTCCATGGTGGAGCAACACTGCGTCAGTCGTAGAACCGCCGATATCGATACCGACAATCATAAGCCCAAACTCCGCTCCGGCGGAGGCAGATCCCGCCGGTATACCGCAATTTGCTGTTTACGTGCAATGTCGTATCCTCGCCATTTCGCCGCGGGCACGTCCTCTGGCGTCACGCGGCAAAACCCGTGACGCTCGAACAACCGTTGCGCCCCCTCCTGCGTCGTGCACGCGAAGAGATAGGCGAAGCCACGCTGCTCCCCTTCGCTGACCATAGTGGTAATCAGCCTGCCACCAATGCCTTCACCTTGAAACCGGGTGATGGTGTAGAGGCCGGCGACTTCTCCAGTGTTCTCGGCGGGGTAGGGCAAGAGCGCGCAGAATCCCGCCATCTCGCCAGGCGCAGCACCGAGCCTGGCGCCGTAACCATACAGAAGGAGTCGGGTAATCTCTTGCGGCGTTCGTCCTTTGAGGTATCCCTCTCGTTCTCCCCGCTGCATCAGTTTCTCGACTTCGTAAAAGTCATCGATCCCCAAGCGTTCCACCGAGCAATAGTCGGTCAACGTGAACAGCGTGCCACAGCCCTCATAGGTGAACAATTCCCGCGCCAGGCCGGAGAGCGGACAGAGCGTGACTGAGGCAACCCCACCCTCCAGAGCGACGCACACTGCCTCCAGGACGGGTCGGCGGGCGCCCAGACCGGCCCACTCGGCTTCCCCCTGTCGGAGGAGTTCGTGCAGGACCGGACCGTTCATAAAAGAGAGCTGACTCCCACTAGTGGTGATACCACCCGCGGGATCAAGCAGGACTAATTTGTACACTTTGAGACGAACCGCCAGACGTTGAGCGCAAGCAACGAGGGGAATGTCGCGATTGGCCGGCCACAAGCCGATGAACAATGGCGCGGCGCGCAGCACAGTCCAGATCTGCTCCAGGAGTTCGTCATCACCGGCGCCAGCAGATAGCACGACTGGTGAGGTCGGTGGGATCTTTGCTCTGGAAATCAGATGTTTGCCCAGGGCTTTCACCGAGTGCTGCTCGATGGTGCTGTCGGCGGTCTCAATGAGCAATAACACCCGGATGTCATTGAGCAGCAACGTGCGAAACACCTCTACCGCTGCATCTCTCTCCGCCGCGGAGCCCAGATCAGCGGCCCGCAGGGCAAAGAGCAAGCTCTTGCCACGGAACTCGTCGAGATAGAAGTCTTTCTCGGCAAAGGAAGAATCCTGCGTGCTCATTGATCCAGCCTTATCGGGTCGCTTCTGAAAAAGCTTTCATAGTTCGACAAACCTGTCCCAAGCGAAGTCGAAGCCCGCTCTGAGCGAAGTCGAAGGGGGCTCAGCACGAACGGTTATAGCGAACGAGATTTTGTACTCTTATCCGCTCACTCTGAGTTTGTCGAAGGGTAAACTGCCTCCGACAGTAACGTTTCCGCATACGCACGTTCACCGCCCCCCCAAGGGCAAGTCACCTCCAGTCGAGAACGGACGAAAAGGAGGACAAGCTCCTTGACCGGGCAGCTGGTCAGTTGCTCCAGCGCTAGGGCGTACAGGGAGAGCTGTGGCCGATAGACCAGGGCGCGCTCCTCCACTTCTGCTCCCACGACTGCGTCAGTTTTGAAATCGACAACGATCCAGGCTCCATCCTCAACAAACGCGAGATCGATCACTCCTTCCAGCAAACGGCCCTGAGAGTGCAACACGAAAGGCAGCTCAGAGAAACGCTGAGTCGCGGCCTTGGCCCGGGTAAACACTGACGAGGTTAGTACGTTCTCAATCAGGTGCTGAGCTTCCTCTCGCTCGGCGGCATTCCACAACCCGCTTACCGGGGGGACGATAGCACTGTCACCTGCCTTCCTCAGGGCGGCATGAACGGCGCGGCCGAGGCGTAGGCCGGCTTGTCGAGCCGCAGATCCCATCGGCTCACCGTGGCCAGGAGCAAACTCCCCTGAAGCGTGTGTCTCAGCAAGTGCAGTCACGGCACTGATCGCTCCCGTTTCCTTTCCTTGAGTGAGGGTAGTATGCAGTCGAGATTCCCACTCCTGGTAGGTGCGCAGCGCCGCTGGGTCAGGACCAATTGCAGTGATTGCCGGAGCAGACGGCAGAGCCGGCGCCGGTTTCTCAACTGCACGAGCAAGCCCTTGATAAACAAAAACCCGGCTGTCTGCCGCGTTGCCCTCGGCAAGAACACCGCTCAGGTTTTCGTTGGCAAACACCCACTGCCCCCCTCTGGCACCTCCCTGCGCAGGCAGGATTGCCGGAATCACCAGGTGGTCGCGTACACGGGTGGCGGCCACATACCATAGCCGTCGCTCTTCCGCCGCATCCCGTGCCTGTTCCCGTGCCTCCGCTTTCTGCCATTCCTGGGTAGTACATGTCAAGGCGCGTGGTCCAATTTGCAGTTCCAGACTCCCTCCGATGCGGTCGATAATACCGGTCCGGTTCGACCGGCGCTGGTTATAGACCGCATCCGCTAAAATCACCACCGGGAACTCCAGCCCCTTGGCCCTATGAATGGTCAACAGGCGCAGCGCGGGGTCGTGCTCTTCCACAACCGGCGACTCGGCTTCTTCCGCCGCGTCTTGTTGTTGCGCAAGAAAGCGGTTCAGTGCGGTCAGGGTATGCAGCCCCTGAGCAGACAATGCTCGGGCGGTATCGACCAGCTTGAGCAGATTGGCCACACGCTGGATGCCCTGCGGCCGCAGGGCAAAGAGCGGCAAGAGGTGGGTGCGAGTAAAGATTTCGTACAGGAGCGCGGCCGGACTGACCTGAGTGCGTCGAGTATGCAGGTGGCGGAGCAGGGCGAAAGCCGCAGCGAAGCGATCGGCCGAAGGGGTCGTGAGAGGAAGCGGCATCCGCGTGTAATCGAGCTGGCCGCCCGTAGCGACGAATAAGACCAGTTCTTCGTCGCTGAAGCCGAACAAGGATGAACGCAGAGTCGCAACCAGGGCGGTGGTATCCGACGGACTCTCAATAGCCCGTAGCAGCGCGCGCAACTCTTCGATTTCCTGACGGCTGGTATAGCGCCGCCCGCCCAAGACCCGGTAGGGCACGCCAGCGTCCTGCAAGGCTTCTTCATAGGCCTCCATCGCCTGGTACGTGCGGAACAGCACCGCAATGTCGCGGTAGCTCACAACCTGTCCTGCCCACACTTCCAGGTCGTCACGCATCACTGTCTGCGTGATGAACGCGGCCACGGCTCTGGCTTCAGCCTGGCGCAGTTCCTCGCGGCTGGCATTGGCAGGGACATCCGGCACGGGTAGTACGATAATTTCCTGGTTCGTCCCTTCCTGACGCGCAGCCGCCAGCGGACGATACGGAGTTTGGTCCGCTCCTGCGCTGTCAAACTCGCGAGTGAAGGTCTCGTTGATCCACGTGAGCGCTGGCGCGCGAGTGCGGAAATTAGCGGCGAGAGAGAGCACCTCTCCCTGGCGAGCGATGACCGTGCGCGCTTGCGCGTAGACCTCCAGGTCCGCTCGGCGGAACCGGTAGATCGACTGTTGGGGATCGCCAACCAGGAACAGCTTGCCCGGTTGCAGCGTTACCGCAGTCCACTCCGCTGCCCGGGGTTCCCGTTCAGCGAGGAAAAAAATGATCTCGGCCTGGAGCGGGTCAGTGTCCTGGAACTCATCGACCAACAGAAAGTGAAACTTCCATTGACAATAACGACGGACCTCCAGGTTCTGCTTGAGCAGATTACGTGTCAGCAATAACAGATCGACGAAATCGAGACTGCTCCGCTCGCGTTTTTTCTCCTGATACGCGCGCAAGTAGCCGTCGAGCCAGCGCGCCAGACCGACACTCAAATTGTGAAATTCGGCGGCTCGAGCCTGGGCCTGGGCGTCGCTGACCTGGACGAACAACGCGCGTACCTCGTCGAGCGTCGCCGCCGGTTTCCAGTTCGTCTTCGTCCCGACCTTGGCACTCAGCGGGAGGTCACGCAGGAGTAAGCGCTCCCACGGTGGGTCGTCCTCATCGGCTGGCATCAGGGCGCTCAAAGCGTTGATCTGGATCAGTGCCCGGTCTGCTTCGTTTACACAGGATGCACGGAGGGCCGACAGGGCAGCCAGACAGCGCCGCAGCGTGGCGCGAAACTCAGGTAAGCGCGTCTCGACCGGCTCCGGCAACAGAGTCAAGCAATCGCGGTGCTCGGTGACAAAGTCCCGCAGCGTTTCCAGGTGTGCGAGCGTCACCCCGGCGCGCAGTGCCTGCTTGAGGATAGCCGGGCTGCGGTCCATCTCCTGAGCCAACCACTCGCGCCAGGTCTCGGCCCGTAGGAGGCTGGCGCCGAATTCAGCGAGCACAGCAAAATCCGGATCGATCCGCGCCTCAACCGGACGCTCACGCAGCAGAGCCGCACAGAACGCATGCACCGTGGAGATCTGGGCGCGCTCCAGTTGGCCGCGGGCCTCACGCAGGTTGCGCCGCTCTTCCTCAGGGAGGGAATCAGCTAGGGTGGTGTCGATTTCCGCACGCAGTCGTACTCGCAACTCGGTGGCCGCCTTTTCCGTAAAGGTGATCGCCGCTATGCGTTCCAATTGGCTGCGGCCGCTTCGCACTAGGGCCAGTAAGCGCTGCAAGAGCACACTGGTCTTACCGGTGCCCGCTCCAGCCTCGACCAGAAACGTCGTGCTGAGTTCGGCAACGGCGCGACGGCGAGCTTCTTCATCGTACAAGAGAGGAGAGGGCTGAGGAGTAGGGACTGCCGGCTGACTCATGTGATGACTTTCACCCGGCGCAGCGGGTCCAGACGAGGATCACTCTGCTTGCGTACGGCGCGAGCCTCGCTCTGCGCTCCGCAAATAAGCGGAAAGGGGCAGGGGTAGCACGAGTCAGGCGTGGCGACAAAGCAGCCCGAACGAATCCCCTGTACCAGAGTAGTGACCACTTGCCGCAGCGTTGCCAAAGACTCCAGCCAGGTGTCGGCAGTGAACAGCGGTACTTCCCTGCTACCCGTCTGATTCACAGCAACATACTGTGCTACTACCCATTCCAGGTCAGGCCGCAGCGTGCGTGCGGCAAACAAGTAGAGGGGCAGTTGCAGGGCAGTACCTCCGGCGAAGCGGCCACGAACGGGCTTGCCAGTCTTGTAATCGAGGAGCCGGGCGCGGCGGGAGTCCGCGGACAGGTCAATACGATCGATGCGCCCGTGCAAGCCAATCTCTTCACCGGCTTCCAAGGCGAATCGCACCGGCGCTGTCGGGAAGAACGTCTCGGATTCCTCGGGCACATCCGCGCCGAAATGTACTTCGAAAGCCGTCGGGAGAAAATCACTGGTGGTTTCATATTCACGTTCAAGCAGCAGAGCTAAGCGCTCGCGTATGCGTTCCTGCTCCAGTTCCCAGAGGAGCCGGAAGCCCGTCGCTTTGCTGCGCGCAAAAGTCTGGAAATGTTCCTCAGTCACTTGCCTGAGCAGAGCCTGAAGAACTGCCCGCTCCTGCGCTACTACCGGCAACCGACCTGTCTGACGCAGCCGAGAGAAGAAATCCTGGAGAAGGTCATGTAACAGAGCGCCGCGGTCGCGCGGCTGGAGAGTGAATACCTGTTCCGGGTCTTCCTGCTGAGCAAGACCGAGTCCTGCGCCGAGGAAGTAACGAAACGGGCAACGAGCGTAGGTCTCCAGAGCACTGGCAGAAAAGATCTCCCCACTAGGAAACAAGCGTTGGTGCAGCATGGTCCTCGCCGACTCGTTTTCGATCATGCCGTCAAAAACGGTGAGCTGTGGCGTGTCCCAGCGCTGCTGGGCGGCATGAACAGCACGGGAAAAGAATGGAGCGGTCGTGGGCAGGTAGCCAAGCGGGGTCGGGTCTCCCGTCACCAGAGTGTGCTCGACACTGGCAAGATGGAACTCGATCGCATCTAGCGCCCGGCTCGGCGACCCGCCGTACAGAGGCGTGAGCGGCACCCGCACACACCACTCTTCGAGATCAGCAAGAGAAACAGGATGGCCGCTGAGTGCCTCGATAACGTGCAGGAGGTAAAACGACGGCACCTGCGCGTGACCGCTGGCCTGGTCGAGACGCGGGAAGGTCAGCACCAGTCGCTCAACTGCACTCTGCGTGACCAGGGTGAACAGCAAGCGTTCTTCTTCGCTCAGACGGCGTCGCTGTGGCAGGTCGCACCCTAGAACCTCCGCCAGATACTGGCGCTCGATATCCAGCAGGAGCGAGTCCTGGCGCACGGTTCTGGGGAAACCACCTTCGACCAGGCCTGGCACGATCACAGCGCGAAACCGCACGCCGCGAGTGGCAAGGAGATCGCCGATGCACACTCCTTCTTTTTCAAACGCTCCTATTCTCACCGTGGCTACGGCCAGGGCTGTGTCAACAGCTTTGGACCATTCTCCAATAGCAATCGGCTCTCCCAGCAAATCGAGCTGCCCGAGGCGCATGAGAGCCTCTTCGACTTCCGCCGTGTGAACGGTGGGAGAGACGTATGCCCGTAGCAATTGCAGTATCTGCTCAGCCCATCCCTGCCAGGTATTGACGCGCGGTATGCTCTCACTCGCAGTAAGGAATCCTTGCACGAACGTCACAAAGGAATGGAGCACCTGTGAGTCTTCTGCCTCGGCTTCTCCACCCACGTAGCTCTGTTCGCGGCCTGCTGCCAGGCGAGATAACCGCTCTCGCCACTCTTCCGCTCCTCTGACAATACCGGCTTCCAGGGAGAGGGCTTCCCATTGAGCGGGGCGGGCGTGTTCGGCCAACCTACCCAAAAGATCAGCAAAGGGTGGCTCAGCTACGCCAAGGAACTCAACGACTCGTGACCGGATATAGTCTTCGGCCAAGACCTGACAGAGAAGGTGCAGGCTCTGGCCGGCTTGCGTACGGATGAGCGGCAGACCACCGTAGAGGAAGCAGGGAATGCCGAGTCCGGTCAAGGTTTCACTCAGCAGCGGCCCGTAGGCTGCGGGGGCGCGTAGCAGCACGCCGATCTCGTGAAACCGCAGACCGTGGGCCCGCACCAACTGTAGAATCACCCGAGCGATCTCCCGCGCCTCGCGGCTCTCACCTGGAGCCGAGATTAGTGTCACCGAACTGTCGGACTTCGCGGTGACTGTGGAAAGGCGGGGAGGGCGGTCTTCAAACAAGTGCGTTTGTATCCGTGTCAGAGTGTTTTCTTGCCTTTCTGTCACAGCCAGTGGGGTATACTGGAGGCCAAGACCAGTCAACCAGGTGAGTGCAGGTGTCGCATACTCGTAAGCCGCACCCGCACGCCAGGGAAAGAACGCCAGGACATCGCGTTCTTTCAGCGCAGCCGCGATCAGGCGGCGCTGTAGAGGAGTGAAATCATAGAA
>WNFB01004741.1_pt1 | contig 12740 bp, 11 predicted proteins | sample 5400501 | NCBI WGS metagenome assembly WNFB01 (sample SAMN13153341, study PRJNA577476) | soil metagenome | isolation source: 200 cm saprolite under Douglas fir tree site 2 hole 1 | place: USA:California | collected 2015-04-18 | reverse complement strand
GCAGGCGCGGTGTTGCTGTTGCCACCGACGGGTTCGGATGCCCGCCCGAGTGTTTCGGGGAAGATCTGTTACTATCCTGGTTGGCTTGGTTCGGCATTCCTCCAATCGTCACAGCCCAAGGCTGTGTTCCTCCGATTGTGTGGATAGTTGTATCTTGCTCAGGATAGTTACTGATTTTAGCAACGGTACTCGTCAGGGCATGTCGATAGCACCCTGATCGAGCATTGGAACGGCAGCAGTTGGAGCGTCGTCCCCAGTCCAAACCCAGAAACGTCAAGTAACGCGCTGTCAGGGGTGGCAATCGTCTCCTCAAGCGACGCCTGGGCGGTCGGCTCCGGCTCTGACATCTCGACCCCCTCCACGACGTTGGTCGAGCACTGGAACGGCTCCAATTGGATGGCGGTCCCCAGCCGGAATCGCCAGCCACCATCCGACGGTTTGCTCGCGGTGACGGTCGCTTCGGCAAACGATCTCTGGGCCGTGGGGTTCCATCTCTTGCCCGACTTGACCTTCCAAACGTTGTTCGAGCATGGTTGCTAGTCTCCGGTTATCCGGCAGGCTGCGCATTTTGCGATACCACTATAATGAAACTCTGATCTGTATGCTGGCATGGCAACAACGTAAATTATTTGTAGTGGCTCATCCGCATTTCTCGTGCTCAGCAATAAGATGCTTCTCGTGAAAATGGGCTTGCCAGAACGTCGGAGAGCATTTACAGCAGTGGCAAACATCTTTCAGAAAGAAATACTCTCGCTCCTGTTCTGCATACGCTTTGTGTTTGTTCAATATCATTGCTGAGCACGATTTCGGCGGGAGAACCACCAAATCCGGGCAAGGTCAATCCGGCTAAACCGGGATCTTGTATCACATCAGTGTCGCAATACCATTGGCATCCGAACACCTACGCACGTTCCCTGTCCCGGGACGCTCTCGATGGTGAGTGTTCCATCCACCTTCGTGACCCGCTCGCGCATGGAGCGCAACCCAAGGTGTCCTGGAAAAGAGCCAGCCGGGTCAAAGCCTCTCCCGTTATCGCGCACCTCCAGGATGATCTCATTGGCCTCTTTTGTGAGCCGGAGGACAACCGTGCTGGCACGGGCGTGCTTGACGATGTTATGGAGTGCCTCCTGTGTGATGCGGTACAGTGCGTGTTTCATTTCTATGGGGAGATGGGGTTCCTCCCCCAGGTCCGCCTCCACAGTCAGGTTGTAGCGGGCACGCAAGACGGCTACTTGCTTGGTGAGTGCCGCCACCAGTCCCTCTATTTCCAGTGACTCCGGACGGAGTTCGAAGATGAGGGCGCGCATCTCGGCGAGACCGGCTCCGGCAAGCGCCAGTACATAGTCGATCGATTCCACTGCCTGTTCGGAGTCGCCCTCCATCTGCAATGCCTCTCGCGCTATATGGGCTTCGAGCCCGATGCCGTAGAGGACCTGTGAGACAGAATCGTGCAGCTCGCGGGCCAGGCGTTGCCGTTCCTGGAGCGACACCAGTTCCTGCGCCTGTTCGTAGAGGAGGCGCATTTCGCGCTCCCGGCTGCTGGCCTGTTCAGCGCGCCGCCGCAATGCTAAGGCCAGCTGACCGGTGATGATGGCCGTCGTCAGGAAGACCGCCAGCGTGAACAGGTCTTCCGCTTTGGTGACGAGAAAGGTATAAGGCGGGGGGAAGAAGAAGAAATCAAAGCAGAGAAAGGCCAGCAGCGACGTCAGGATCGCGGCGTAGAGTCCTCGAGTACTGGCCAAGGTTAAAACCAGAAGCAGATACACAAAGGCGATGGTAGGAATTCTTGGGTAGAGTTGCGCAACCGCGATCACGCTGGTAATGAGGGATACTCCTGCTATGGATAGCGCGCTATCGCCTGCGAAGTGCCCCCAGGGCGGCCGCGCTTCGGCCTGTCGCGAAGAGCTCCGTTCGGCTTGCTTCATCGTCTCTTCCTCTCATCATCTCACCTCACAGCAGTACACGCGGAAATATGGCCCTTGCCGTAGGACGGGGGAGGTCAACCGCCTGTCAAGCGCCTGGTGGAAGCATCACTTCAGCTGCTTTCCTTGCTCGGTGGAGACCAGGCCAAGGCGCATCGCACTCAGGACCACCTGGGTACGGCTCTGCACGCCCAGCTTCGCCATAATATGCTTGACATGGGTCTTGACGGTGTCCTCAGCAATCTGCAAGTCTCGTGCGATTTCTTTGTTCGCGTGCCCCTGGACCAGGAGACGCAGCACCTCCCTCTCACGCTCGGTCAACGCCTCTGTCGCCTCGGGCGTCCCTACTTCGTATAGCAAGTAGGCTGAGGCCTGCGGAGTGAGTTGAACCTGCCCCGCGGCGGCAGCTTTGATGGCTCGGCGCAGTTCGGAGGCGTGGATGTCCTTAAGTAGGTAGCCAATCGCCCCCGCCCTCACCGCACCGACCACGGCAGCGCTTTCTAACACGCTCGTCAGGGCGACGACCTCGGTCTCCGGCAGTTCCTTACGGATGGCCGAGGTGGCCGCAATTCCGTCCATCACGGGCATGAGCAGGTCCATCAGCACGACATCGGGATGCAGCTGTCGCGCGAGTTTGACCGCCTCGGCCCCATCAGACGCCTCGCCCACCACGGTCAGTTCCGGGTCGCGCCCCAGGAACCTGCGCAGCCCCTCGCGTACGACACTATGATCGTCGGCAATCAACACACGAATCGCCATCGACCCTCCTCCTTTCGAGTCAGGCGGTCCTACCACGAAGGGGGTAGGCCGCGTTCACCCGTCCGGGCGATGTGCTGAGAAACGCTCCATCGTATACTTGTCTCAGGAGAAAGTACCCAAAGAACCGAGCGTGTAATCGAATCTGAACGGTACCTGGGATCAGTTTACTCGCTACCAGTGTATCACAGGGTGGGATGCAAACGCAACCGAGGGTACCTGAGCCGCATGACAAAGATGAGGAGGCTATGATCACACTGCTCCTGGTTGACGACGAACCCCTGGTCCGCCATGGGTTGCGTATATGGCTCGAACGGATGGCGGATATCGCGGTGATTGGGGAAGCAAGCAATGCGACCGAGTCGGTTGCGTTGGCGCAGACACTCCAACCCGACGTAGTACTCATGGATATTTCCATGTCGGCAGCCGATGGAATCGCAGCCACGGCGGCGCTGCGTGCATCGGTTCCGCATTGCGCGGTCGTGCTCCTCAGTCTCCACGATGATGCGACCACGCAAGCACGAGCGCAAGCAGCCGGAGCGTCGACCCTGGTCGGGAAACAGGATGGGATCAAAGCACTCCTGGGTGCCTTACGCGAAGCAGGAGGGCAGGGACACGAGTCCCCTCGGGAGCGAAACCCTTGATCTGGTGCAGGAGCACTGCACCGGAAGAAGAACATGGGGGCATCGGTGCAAGCAGGAGGAAACCGTGTGTCCACGCCTCTCCTTACAAATCTTGGCCATAGAGAAGCTCTTTGGATCAGGGACGGCCCTTGTGCCGTGTTTTGGCCCACCCGCAGAGCTTCTCAGGCGAGACATTTGGCAGTAAGCCAGCAAGGTGATACTTACGAGTGAGGAGGTCAAGCAACTAGAATGGCTATGTACAGGCGCATTTTGCTCGGAGTTGATACGAGCCTCTCCCCACCCACACAGCTCGCTCTGCATGTCGCAAGCGAACTCCTCGAGCTGTCCTCACACGATGTTCGCCTCGTCCTGCTCCATGTCATCCCTGTTGCCTATGACCCCTCACTTTCCTTGGGAAGTTCGATCGCGAACGTTCGCCCCTTTTCCCCGGCTCCCCAGCAACGCCTGCAGGCGGAGCATGCCTTGCATAAAGCGCGTACGGCGTTACAGCAGCGGGGAATTGCCCCCGAACGGATAGAGTGGATGCAGCGCAGGGGAAGCCCCGCGGACGAAATCGTAAAGGTTGCAAGGGAGCTGGGTGTTGACAGGATTGTGCTCGGGAGTCGCGGAAACGCGCTCGCACAAAGGATACGGCGCATGGTGGTCGGTAGTACCTCGCGCCGCGTCGTGCGGCTTGCCCCGTGCCCCGTCACGCTGGTGGTCCCTCCCCGCAAGCCGCGCGCCAGAAGCCTGGTGGCCTGGTACAAGGAGGCTGTGACGCGCTCTCTGCACGAGCATCCCGGATCCCTGCTGGTCTTCACGGCTTGCGACGTGGCCCAGAAGTTTGCTCCCCCGAAGCGAGCGGTGGGATGCAAAGAGGTGGAGGCGGCGGCCCGCGCCTTGGAGCAATTAGCCAGCAATGGCCTTCTCTGCCGCCATACCGTCAAAGGCGAGGCACAGTATCTCAATGATTGACCGTCAGACGCCTCTCTGGCAAGGGGCTGTCGCCATGATGAGATGATCGTGGAAAAAAACCATCCGCTACAGATGCAGCCCTTTGGGTCAGACAAGAGGGGAAACTGCTATTTGGAAATGAGAGCAATCATGACACGCTTGCTGCTTCCGTTCACCCATGGGGTCGATGCGACGGCCATTAGCTATGCCTTTGCGCTTGCGCAACGTCTTGGTGTCAGTCTTGTTCCCTTGTCACTAATCCGTCTTCCAGATTCATCAGAGAGGCGGCGCGCCCGCTTAGGAGATGTCGAAGAGTCCATCGATTTCTTGGAGTTCGCTCTGCACAAAGCGAGACAAGCAGGAGTGCCTATCGAACGAGTTGAGCTACGCACACACAGCCCTGTACGCAGTATTCGTGCCGTCGCGCAAGAAATGGAGTGTATCGTGATCATCTTTGTACAAAGGGGATCAGGGGTCTTGCTCGCTACCGAAGAGGTGAAAGATCTCCTCGCGGATCGAAGCCTCTCCCTCTACGTGGTGAATTTGCCCCCGAAGAAGCATCTGTTCTCCCTCCCGCGGCGGCTCTTTCACCGGTTGAGGGGTAGCAGAGAGACCGAGGCTGAGGAAGAGGAGCTTCTTCTTTCAACTCAGGCGAAAGGCCCTCCCCCAACAGCATGATGAGGAAGTGAAACACCTTCCCAAGGTCTCTGGCCGTTCACCAGCGTTTGAGCAAGTGGGCCACTTTGCCACTGGGAGTGAGTTCATAGCGAATGCGATCCGGGCTGATCTCCTCAAGCTGCTCGGCCCTCTCGGCTGCCACCACCAGATCACGAGGATGAACCGCTCGCCAAAGACGGACAACTGTCTCTGGTTCCTGCTGCCGATACACAAACCGCCTGGCAATTCCTGCATGTTGAGCCAGGTATTCCGCCCTCCCAAAAGTCTCTTTCGCCTGTTGATCTTCCAGGTAGGGGTCAACGATCTCAAACTGCCGTGGAACCCGAGCCGCTTGCGGTTCACCCACATACAGAAAGACGACGGGCTTGTCACGAGCATCACTGATAGCTGTGCGAATAATAGCCTCGTTGCGGTCGCTCCCCGATACGAGCACCGCCAAAACTGAATCGGGTAAGCGTCCTTCAACTCCGGTGGGGAGGACGGGCGAATACCCTTTTTGGCTTTGTTGGACATGAATGATGAAGGCCACAGCCATCCCGGCGATGGCGACTGACCCGCCGAAGGCGGTTGCCAGCGGCTGCGAGACGATACTAATCAACCAGGCCAGCATGACTAGCAGCGTCGTGAGCACACCCAACCAGAAATCGAGCCGCTGCCATAGACCGGCGATGCCCCTGCGCACCGACGAGGCGACCGCAAGCGGCATTCCTCCGAGGAATCCCCCAACTGGTGAGCTTCGCCCACCGAAGAGGGAAAGGGGGGACGCATGGTTGGAGGGAGCGAGGGAATCAGAAAGCCCGCCGCCGGGAGAGGCTGATGCATGCCCATTCGCATCCCGCTCATCTGCCGAGCGAAAAGCGGCTCGTGCCTGCCGCCGTTCGCGGTAGCGGATGATGTCCAGTCCGAGGCAGGTGACGGTGAAGGCTCCCAGCAGCCCAAAGGCGTACATGTCCCCCAGGATATCGATCTTTCCTCTCACGAGCAAGAGCACGGCAATGGGAACGCCGATAGCAAAAGCAATCGACCAGTGCGGCGTCCCGCGGAATTTGTTGCGCTTGAGGATAAATTGAGGGAAGAACTCCATGCGCGCGAGGGCCAGAAAGACGTGGTAGGCTCCAATCACGGCGGTATTACTGGCGAAGGCCAGGATCAGGCTGGCACTGACCGCCACCTCTGTCTGCAGGACGAGGTTCCCCCAGTGCCCACCCAGCAACGAGAGCAGCTGCGTGGAAAGCGCGGGGTCAGCCGCCGCATCTGGTTGCAGCAGAGTGGCAAGTATCGTCAGCAGCGGACTGGTCACGCCAATCGTGATGACCACCAGCAGCAGCGCCAGGCCGATGACCTTCTTGCGGGGCGCCTTCATCGAGGGGGAGAGCTGCGAGATACTCTCCAGGCCGGAAAACGCCAGAAATGAGCCGGCGAAGCCGACCAGGATCGAGGTGGGGGTAAGAGATTCGTGAGCGAACATACTGGCGAAGAGGGAAGGAAACACAGAAATAGGGATGTGGGTAAAGACGGTCCAGATGACGGCGAGATCGCTGAGAAAGGCAATGAGTGCTCCAACCAGGCTCACTTTCGCGCTCTCGCTAATCCCGATCCAGTTCAGCAAGCCCAGAAGCAGCAACACGCTGATCGTGATCTCCAGGATAAAGGGTCCAATCGCAGGCAGTATCACGCTGAAGTACTGGATCGCCGACAGGCAACTGATGGCGGCTGTTAGGAAGTAGCTCACCAGGATGAACATGCCCCCCAGCGCACCAATCCAGGAGTTGATCGCCTGTGCTGCGACCGTCACGACGCCTCCGCCCTCGGGGAAGCGAGCGCTCACCTCAGCATACTTCAGCGTAAGCAGCACAAACACCGACATGGTGAGCAGCACGAAAAAACCAGCAAGGTTGCCGACACGCCCATAGAGGATACCTGGAACGTAGTAGATAGAAGAGCCGATATCGGCGAAGACGACGGCCCAGCAGAGCAAGGGACCAAGCTGGCCTACGCTCTGATGCTGCCCATCCCCTTTGGGCAGTTGGGATGCTGCCTGTGCCATAGGTGTACTCAACTGTCTTTCTTCACGAAGACGTTTTCTCTGTGTATCGACAAGAAGAAGCCATGAGTGTATCTGTCCTGGGTATACTGCTGGTCAGCGAACTGATCTCGGCAGAGTTCACACGCGAGATCAGTTCTCTGCGTGCTTCCTGCTGAGACTAGTATAGGGCGCAGCGCTCCTCAGAGCATCACCCGGAAGGGTGAACGCGGTCTCACCCTTTAGTGGTAGGCCCGTTTCACTCGAAAGGAGAAGAACCTGGGGTGCTCCGTGTCTTGCGTGCCGATGATCAGAGCGCCATACTCGAAAGGGTGTGTATGGTTTTGGCTCCAAGGTTACCGGATCATTCCCAAAAAACCACGGGTGCGCTCGTTTTCAGCATGATCGAAAATCTGCTCAGGTAGCCCTTGCTCGACGATTACCCCTTTGTCCATGAAGATGACGCTGTCGGCTACATCTCGCGCGAACCCCATTTCATGCGTGACCACCACCATCGTCATACCTTCCTCTGCTAGCTGACGCATTACTTTTAACACATCACCAACCAGTTCGGGATCAAGAGCTGAGGTGGCTTCGTCGAAGAGCATCAATTTGGGATTCATGGCGAGGGCGCGCGCAATAGCGACACGCTGTTGCTGACCACCGGAGAGTTTATGCGGGTAGACCTGCGCCTTCTCGCTCAGCCCCACTTTTTCGAGTAACCCCATGGCGCGTTCGGTCACTTCGGCTCTGGGCTGATGCAACACATGTATGGGGGCCTCGATCACATTTTCCAGGGCTGTCATGTGAGGAAACAGATTAAAGCGTTGAAAAACGAAGCCGACTTGGGAGCGCATATGGGCAATGGCCGCTTCCTTGTCCTCTACTACCCGACCCTTCACCTCGCGATACCCGACCATCTGGCCGTCGATGTAAATGCGCCCGCCATCAATCTTCTCCAGGTGATTGATGCAACGAAGCAGGGTGGTCTTGCCGGAACCGCTTGGCCCGATCACTACCACCACCTGCCCGCGCTTTACGGAAAGATCAACGCCATTGAGAACCGTTAGACTGCCGAAACGCTTGATGATATTTTCGGCATGTACCATTTCATGCGGCACAATTCCATTTACTTGCGACGTGCTCATACGTGTTGCTCCTCCTTAGCGTCCACTCACCAGGGTACCGCCGCCACTGCGGGTGCCAAAGCCCAGCATGCGTTCGGCCCACCCTTTTCTCTCCTGGATCTCGTCCTTTGTGCTGCGGTTGGGGTCCAGGCGCTTCTCGATCCAGTTCTGTACAAAGCCCCACAGCGTGGTCATGAGGAGATAGTACAGGGTAGCAAGGATGAGCAATTCGAAGACGGTGAATGTAGGCGCGCCCAGTAAATCGGTAGCGTGAGTGAGTTCGAAGAGACCGATCACCGAGGCAATGGATGTTGTCTTGAGCATATTGTTAAACTCGTTGCCCAGGGGTGGAATAATCACTCGCGCGGCCTGGGGCAGGACGATGCGGCGCATAGCCAGAGCATAACGCATGCCCAGAGATTTGGCAGCCTCCAACTGACCGGGGTCTACGGAAGTAATCCCTGCACGGGTAATTTCTGCCATATACGCGCCCTCATTCAGTGAAAAGGCTACCAGCACGCAGGCCCAGTCGGGCAGCAGGAACGCAGGATTCTGGATGACTCTTGGGAGGCCATTATAAAGTAACAGCACCTGTACCAGCAGCGGACTACCGCGAAAAAACCAGATATAAGCGCCAGCCGGCCGGGTAAGCCAGGGAAAGCGTGACATACGCATCAACGCCAGGAAGAGGCCAAGAATGACACCAATGGACTGAGCAGCGACCGATATCCACAAGGTTGTCCAGGCTGCCCTGAGAAAAAATAGGTTTGGGTCCTGGTAGAGAAAATGGAGAAAAATATCCCACCTGAACATGGGTAGCCTCCTCAGGCAAGCTTCTGGCTTCCCAACTCCATGCGCAGGAAGCCAGAAACCACAAATGGTCGTGGTAAAGATCGACCGTTTTGAGATTAGCCGCCAAGTTTCTGAGCAGCGTTCAACTGCCACTTGGTAAACAGGCTATCATACGTGCCATTGCTTCTCAAAGCCGTAAGGGCGGCTTGCATGGCACCTAACATAGAAGCATCGCCTTTGCGCACACCAATACCCTCGGCAGCAGCATTGACCACTGTACCACCAATCTCGAACTGACCTGGATTCTGTTTGATATAGTAGTCCGAGACAGGTGAGTCCTGATAGGTTGCGTCTACGCGATGGTTGACCAGCAACTGGATCACAGCCGTCTGGTCTTTCAGAACGGTAAGCTGAATGGCCGGCTTGCCTGCTTTTGTGCAATCTTTGCTGCCCGCGTTCAAGTCGTCTAACTCTACCGTTCCACTCTGCACGCCAACCTTTAATCCGCACAGGTTATGCACACACCCACTTTTATTGGGGTTGCCCTTTGGCACGATCAGCGACTCGCCAGCCAGGAAATAGGGTACAAAATCTGCCTTTACCGTGCGATCAGAATTAATGGTTATAGCAGAGATAACGACGTCGTAACGCTTCGCGCTCAGATCATCAAGGATGGTATTGAAGTTCGCTGTGACGACTTTGGCTTTTAACCCCAGTTTCTGGGCCATTGCTGTAATCAAATCGACATCGAAGCCAATGGGGTTCCCAGTTGCTGTGTCAATAAATTCCTGCGGTGGATAGGTCGTGTCGCTTCCGACTGTCAGGGTACCCGCAGTAATCAAGTCGTTAGGAGCGGTAAGGCTCGCTGTTGGAGGATAGGGTGTGGGAGTTGGTGCGCCAGTGTTCGCCTGACTGCTACAGGGCAAAGCGTTAGAAGTTGGGGTTGCACTACCCGTGCTACTGCCACAAGCGGCAAGCAAGATGGGGATTGCGACAAAAGAGACTCCAAATACGATGCTCATGATAGCCTGTCGCCGGCTCTTTTGGAAAGAAACAGATAGCATGAAGCCACCTCCTATAAATATGAATTACGTGACCTTACAGACACCTCTAGTGTAACATAACGATAACACAGGCACAAGAAACAAGGGTGGAGTGGCCCTCCTCCTTTCGGGTGAGACAACCCCACCACTAAAGAGTGAGATTGCGTTCATCCGTTCGGGCAGTACCTGGAGGAAAGTTCGGCCCTATACTTGTCTCAAGAGGAAGCGGCCCTAGAACTCATCTTGCGTGGGAGCTGTACCGAGATCAGCTCACCGGCTCCCGGCGTACTCCAGGTCGGATGAAAGCATCGTTTCCTTCTTCTTTTCCTGGACAGGGCCCATCTCGAACAGCCAGTGGTGGTACATCATTGGCGGCTTGACGCTCATCTGCCTGATTATCGCCGCCGTTGGCAGCATGCTGGCCAGCAGTGAAGCGGCCTGGCAGAATCTAAAAGAAGCTGAAAAGAGTTGATGTATCTCAATTGTCTGCTGGTCTATGGACCAGCAGACAGGCAGAGTAACTAAAAAGGCGTGACTTAATTCGTGACATTTCTATATTGACATTCGTCTATTGGGGATGTTATTGTTGAGAAGCTTCATTCTCATCCAAGGTGTAAATTCGTGAACTCTGTTGTGTCTCGTGTGTCAGGCTAAAGCCTGATCTGTAAGCTTTTTGGAGGTAACACCCTTATGGCAACAACCGTCGAAGGCAGTGGCGAGATCCTGCGTTCAGAGCGCATCGCGGGAGGTATTCTCTACAAGGTGCTCAGCACCTTCGACCTGGTGGCTATCTTCGTTGGAATTGTCCTGTTTATCACCAACTCTCCCGGTATTGCTTCCGCGGGCCCCGTCGCCTACATTTACCTGGTAGTGGGATTCCTGACCTTCCTTATTCCGGGCGCGATCGTGACCGGGCAGCTTGGCCGCATGTTCCCCAAGGAGGGCTCGATCTACGTCTGGACTAACAAAGCCTTTGGCCATTTCTGGGGCTTTTTCGCCGGGTTCTGCGCCTGGTGGCCCGGCATATTCGTCGTGGTTGTGTGCGGGAGCCTGGTCAGCACCTTCATCACCGATCTATTTGCCAGGTTTGGCCTGAGTGTCCTGACTCAGCCCTGGCAACTGGGCCTGGTGGTCATCGCGGTCACCGCCATTTCTTTCTTCCTCTCCGCTGTACGGTTCCGCGCCGCGCAGAACCTGGTCAACATCATGTTCGTCGTGTACGGCGCCGCCATTTTACTGATCGGCCTGGCGGGCCTGCTCTGGCTTGTGACCGGCCATCCAGGAAACACCAACCTGGCCTTGAATGGAGGCGGCTGGAGCATCACCTTCGGTGGCACCGGCAACTTCACCATCTTTGGCTTCGTGATCCTGGCCTTGCTGGGCATCGAAGTCCCACTGAACATGGGCGTGGAGGTCACCAGTGACCGCGCGGTTACCCGCTACCTCATCTGGGGCCCGATTGTCGTGATGGTAGCATATCTCATCACCACGTTTTCCATTATGACTGCAGTGCCTGCCGCAGGCCAGCCGAATCTCTGGGCGATGGTCGACGCTGTCCATAATGGGTTTGGCCCCGCCGGCCAGGTGCTGGCCGTGATCGTCGATGTGACCATGATCGGCTTCGGCCTCTATGCCGCTCTCGTCTACAACTACTCGTTTGGCCGCATGCTCTTTGTCTCCGGCCTGGATCGCCGCCTGCCGCCCGTGATGAGCAAGGTGAACGCCGCCCGCGTGCCGTGGGTCGCCGTGCTGGTGCAAAGCATTATCGTGGCGGTCATCGCCATCGCGGTGTACATGGTGATCCCCTACATTACCGGGACCAACCCTGCCAACCTGGCGAATCTCATGTACTACATTCTGTTCGCCTCGATCACGGTGATCTGGTGTTTCTCCATGATCTTCCAGTTCATCGATGTGATCGTCATTCGCTTCAAGTACCACGAGGCCTTCACGAGTGCCCGGCTGGCTCCAGACTGGGTCTTCTACCTCAGCTCGCTGCTGGGTCTGCTGGCCAGCGGCGTGGGCCTCTACGCGACCGTGACGGCGCCCTGGGTTCCCAGTTTGATCAATACTGCCGGCTGGGATATCTGGATCGCCGCGATCGTGGTGGTGTCGCTGATTGCCGCCGGGGTTATCTACTTCCTCGGGCACGCGCGCATCAGGGACGATGTGACTGATGAGCAGGCCATCGCTACATCCCTGGGGACGACAGAGCTAGAAGGAGCCCGATGAAGTAGAACCTGGTTTTCGCGTGCGAGGGAAGGGGCGATCTGGAGAGACCTGCCCCTTCCCTTTTGAGAACAGCCGGTCTACAGGAAACCCAATTGAACGAGACGCACACCTGAAACGACCATGAACAAGCGCATTTTAGTGGGAGTTGATACGGAGCTGTCTCCTCCCGCACAGCAGGCCCTGCATGTTGTGGGCGAGTTGCTTGCATCCCTTTATCCATGACAGCTACTATTCCGGGAAAAATGAAGCAATCAAGAGTAATCCCATCCACTATACGAACGGATGTGCGAAGTAGCCACCACAGGAGTCAAATGCCCATATTGTCGCGCTTTTCTATTCAGCTCAGCATCCAAGATAAAAAATAAGTAGCGGGAACAGGATTCGAACCTGCGACCTCCGGGTTATGAGCCCGACGAGCTAACCACTGCTCTATCCCGCGTCAAAAGATGTCTGTTTGCCGTTTCGATCAAATTATGGTGGTAAATGATTTGGTAGCGGGGGGAGGATTCGAACCTCCGACCTTTGGGTTATGAGCCCAACGAGCTAACCACTGCTCCACCCCGCGTCACTTCCTTCGGCCCACATAGAAT
>WNFB01017172.1_pt1 | contig 12743 bp, 12 predicted proteins | sample 5400501 | NCBI WGS metagenome assembly WNFB01 (sample SAMN13153341, study PRJNA577476) | soil metagenome | isolation source: 200 cm saprolite under Douglas fir tree site 2 hole 1 | place: USA:California | collected 2015-04-18 | reverse complement strand
TGCTTCCCTGCTGGTCGTCGGTCATGGCATATTCAATCAACTGGTGGTGTGGGAGTTGCGGCGGAGCGGGTGGCGCGGACCGAGGCGATCGGGAAGGAGCCCGTGGGCGAGCGCGGTATACCGGAAGGACGCACCCTAAGGCCATAGTTCTTTAGGCCCTGACAGAACAACTTGAGGAACAAAGGATTCGAGAACTCGGGAACAAGGAGTGGGCTGGTTGGCTGGATACCGTAGTGACTGAAAAAGCGATGCACTGCCTCATATTCGTGCTCCTGGAAGCCGTAGTGTTCGACCCGTACGAGCCGTGTAGGAACCAGCCCTTCGGGAACGACGAGATCCTCATATGACTTCCGCACGCTTACGACGATCCCAAGCCATGGCGAGCGAACTAGAGCTGTAAGCATTCCCGAAAGGTGCTTCTGCCAAAGCCCTCGCCCTTCTCCTTCATTCAAAGCGTCAATAAAAATCAAAAGGCGACACCGGCTGGCTTGGGCTGCTGCTTCCAATGCGCCAAGGAATTCATCTTTTGTACAATCAAGCCCAAGCAGTCGGACAATTTGCTCCCAAGGCTCTTCATCGCTAAATTGCTCGCCATGCAGCAGGATACGTGGAATTCCTAATTCCAAATCTCGTCGCGCAACATCGCATAGCAGATGCGTCTTACCTTGACCCGCCGTTCCTGCAAGCAGCATCGCAGGCATATTTGACAGAGTTGCCCGGTCACTTTTACAAATGTCCCCAAACTCGTCCAGTGTTCTTTGAAACTCAAAAAGGTCATGCAAATCGTGTCCGAAGTCCCTAGTCGGTCTCTTATCGCTCTGACTCTTAAGTTCTGGTTTGGTTTTCGCTTCCTCCCGAAGTTGCCGCAATCTGTTTTCAATTCGACTACAGATCTCCTGGGAGCTTGAAGTCAAGTTGTACATCTCGACCCATGCAATTGACTCGGTGACGATCGAAGAAACATAAGGTGGAGGATTGAGAAACGCCGCTTCACAAAGCGGCCAGAGCCTCCGTATCGTGTTATCGAGTTCTTGAAACTCGGCCTCGCATTCGGTCCGAACTTCTCTCGTACTCAGTTTTGAGTACGATTTTCTCATCGCTCCGTATAAGCGGGTGGCCTCGTCGTAAAACTGTGGAGTGCGACCTAGAGCATCGAAGCATTTTGAGATCGGGAGTTCCACATTTAGCTCAGGGGTGTATCGATCTCGTGCATTTGCAATCGCTTCGTCAAGCCGCTTACGAAACCATACCAAGCTCAAACGCTCTTCATTGAACCAGAACCAGTGGCGCCCTCGATGTTCTTCTCGGCTCAGTTGAAGTGCAATCGCACTCTCGTCCCAGTACTCGAACTCGACGGCCATCTTCTTAGTGGCAGCCCATTTTTTCCATTTGTCTAAGTGTTTGTTCCATTTATCAAGAAAACTCTTTTGCCCTTTCACTCTCGGATCGGGCAGATTAATGGGGAAACAGACGGTGTACTTCGTCAAGCGTGGATGTTTCCCCAAAGCTGTTCTCACCGAGTCATCTACCTCGGCCCATTGTTTCGCATTTGGCGGGGAGAGAAAAAATTTCGCTTGCCAGGCCCACTCGTCTCCATTGGAAAGCCGCCAAAAACATTCCACCCCTGCGTCTGGCGTTCCTTTACGAAAGAATCTCGACCCAGCCGCAGGCGGTTCGACCGCCGCAAGTTGGCAGCACAGTTCCTCAAACGCCAATTGCTGGGAGCCGTTCCAAGGCCGGAGTTTATGCCAGTGAAGCGCCATTTCTTTGAAAAAACCGTCTCGCCAGCTTCTCTGCAGCGGGAACTGTCCAGATTACCGAACTCGTTTTTTGCTGAGGAGAGTTACAGCATCACTTGTAAAGGTTGAAGGAGCCAGGATCGCCAATCTTTCATCACTACTTTCAGGCAGCGTCAGGATAACCTCATCCCGCCATCGACGATAATCATCCGACCTGTCACGTAGGACGCGAATCGATTTCATTCATCATGGCCGGCCAACCCTACCGGATTTCCCTCTTCAATGAAACGCCGAAAACGTGCTACCATGTGCGACAACCGAGCAATTGCAGTGGGCGAGAACGAATGGCGACCTCTCAACCAAGGTCTTCCTGACCGGACAGAGGTGCGGGCTATCGCCATTCATCCTCACAACCCACAGGTCGTCTATGTGGGCACCCAAGACGGCCCTTATCGCAGTCTAGACGGCGGCGACCATTGGGAACGCCTCAATTTTCCAGACAAGGACCTGGTGGTGTGGTCGATTCTTTTCCACCCCAAGAATCCCCAGATTCTCTACCTCGGCACAGCGCCGACGGCTATCTATCGCAGCGACAACGGCGGGGACAGTTGGCAGCGTCTCCCTATTATCGAACCGGCGGGAATGGTGCGTATGGGGTTCCCCTGCCGCATCATTCGCCTCGCGGCTGATCCGCACAAGCCGGAGGAACTGTATGCAGGGATAGAAGTCGGCGGCGTGATCCGCAGCCTGGATGGCGGCGAGACCTGGAGCGATTGCACGAAGGAATTGCTCAAGTTCACGGAACAAGAGCATCTCAAGAGCCAGCTTGCCAGTGATACGGAGATCGAGGGCATGATGGACTCCCATGCATTGAGCGTGAGTCCAGCGCGGCCTGGGGCAGTGTTCCTGGCGACGCGCATGGGTCTCTTTTGTAGTCCTGATCGCGGAGAGACGTGGCAAGAGATGGAAATCTGGCGGCACTCCCCTCTGGCGTATGCACGCGACATCCAGGTCGCGCCGCATGATCCTACCACCCTCTATGCCGCTCTCAGCGACGCCGCCATGGGGAAAGCAGGTTCTCTCTACCGTAGCCAAGATCTTGGACAAACCTGGCGGCGTTTCGATCACGGGGTCACGGCACGCAGCACGATGATGACTGTAGCTCCCAGTCGCCAGAACCCAAAGGTTGTGTACTGTGCCACCCGCAAGGGGCAGGTGTTTGGGACACAAGATGGTGGTGGCACGTGGACCGAGTGCTCACTGCCAGCAGCACGGCAAGACGTTTATGCTCTGGCGTGCGGATAGTTCCTATAGGCTGGAATGAGCGCAGCGAATTCCAGCCTCTCCTGTCCAACGCACCGGCAGTCTCATTCGATCCTGTCCCCATCGAGTTCGTCACCAATGCCCCCTGCCCAATCTGGCAGATAGAAACCAAGACGAACATATCGGTGAAATGTCGAATATTGCCAATCCGCCACCCGCCTGACGTACCCGTGCTTCACAGGATTGTAGAGAATGTAATCAATATGCCGTTGATAATCCAAATCGTCGCGGATGGCATGTTCCCAGTAGCGGCACTGCCAGATCTCTCGTTCTCCCTTGCGTATCCGGGACGCGGACCGTCGTTCGATCTGAGGAAGTGCCCGGGAGAACGAGACCTTGATCAGGAACTACCGCGTGGGGAAATCATCATCACCTTCGGGTAGTGTCCATACACAATGCCAGTGATCGGGGAGGACCACCAAAGCATCCAGCCGGAAAGGATGCGCTTGCTTAACTTTGAGGAATGCCGCTCGTAGGGCGTCGATGTAATCAACGAGATACCGATCAGTGCGACAGGCGAGCGCGGCGGTGAAGAAATAGCAGCCTCCCGCAAGCCGGTAGCGAATATATCTCCGCATGGCAAGTTTACGGCTGGAATTCGGTTCCCTCATTCCAGCTATCCTAGCTTCTTCCTCACATCACGCCCACGTACGTTCCAGAAACGTGAGCACCGCCTGGTTGAACGCCTCCGGCTGATCGATGTTCGCCGCATGCCCGGCGTCGGGAATGACGATCTTCGTCGCACCAGGGATCTTGCTGGCCATGTAGTCCGTGGCGGCGAGGAACGGCTCATCCTTGGCGCCGACGAGGACGAGGGTTGGCACCTTGATCGAATCCAGGGAGTTGATGACACGCGCGTCGCGTTGGGCCAGCATGCCGCGCGCCGCGTGCGCCAACCCCTGTGCTGAACGATGATTACTCGCTAACACTTCAGCGCTACGCCCCAATGCGGCAAGCCCTTTGGTTTCATACTCTCGCGCGGTTGTTTCAGATCGTTTGTTCCACCCCCCACGCGGCTCATCCCTTTTATATCCTGGTCCGGTGTCGAGGAGCATGAGCGCCTTGACGCGCCCCGGATGCGCAAGATGAAACGCGAGCGACATGTATCCACCGAGCGATAAGCCTCCGATCACTGCTTGCTCAACACTATAGGCGTCGAGCAAGGCGGCCATGTCAGCAACGGTTGCCTCTTCCGAGTACGCGGTCGGGTCGTTCGGACTGTCCGACTGCCCGTGACCGCGCATATCCCAGAGGATCAACCGGTAGCGCGGCGAGAGCGCAGCGATGTTTGGCTTCCACATTTCAGCGGTCGCACTATAACCGTGCGTGAGGAGCACCGTCGGGCCTGAACCATGGATTTCGTAATAGATATTCACGCCGTTTCTCTCGAGAGTTGGCATCGTTGGCCTCCATGCAATTAGGGTTACGTTCGTCTGAACTCTTCTTCTCCCCCGCTACCCCGCTAGCATTCCCGTGAAAGAACATCAATGGTCGGGCGAGCCTGGACGACTCTGGTTCTTCTTCGGTCGTCTGTTGGCCGCAGGATTTCCCAATTGCGTGCCTGGTCTCGTTCTCTTGACAAGGGAGAGCGAATCCCGTATCGGCACCCCAGGAGACCTCGCGGGCCAGAGGAGCAATCGCCTGACCCGCTATATCACGCTTACGAAAAGGAGGAGAGACAAACTCATGGCAACAAACCCGCAGGAATGGCGGGAAGAGACGGTGCGGGTCGCCGGCACCGATCTCACCCTGCTTCAGAGCGGCACGGGTAGACCACTGCTCGTGCTACACGAGGAACTCGGGCATCCGGGTTGGCTGCGCTGGCATAGCGAACTCGCGCGTAGTCGTACTCTGCTGATCCCGCATCATCCCGGCTTTGGTAAGTCACCCCGGGTCGAGTGGGTGAGCAATATACGCGACCTCGCCGGCTTCTATGCGCGCGTGTTGCGCGAGCGCCAACTCAGCCCGGTCGATGTTATCGGCTTTTCCCTGGGCGGCTGGATCGCCGCCGAAATGGCCGCTTGCGATGCCGCCCAGTTCCGCCGCATGGTATTGGTGGCGCCGACTGGTATCAGACCGCCGGAAGGCGACATCATGGACATGTTTACCGTGACTGCCCGGGCCTATCTCGACGCCAGCGTGCACGATATCCCCAACACGCCCGAGTTCGCCAAGCTCTACGGTGGCGAACAAACTCCCGAACAGTACGAGGCCTGGGAGGATGCGCGGGCGGAAACCGCGCGAGTGGCGTGGCAGCCATATATGTTCAACCCAAGCCTCGGTCCGCTGTTGGAGGGGGTGGTGGGTTTACCGACCCTACTAATCTGGGGTAAACAGGATAAGGTCGTACCGGTCAGCGTGGCGGAGGTCTATAAGAAGTCCATAGCCGGGTCCGAGTTGGTGGTGTTTGACGGCTGTGGCCACCGACCGGAGGTCGAGAAGCAGGCGGAGTTTAGCGAACGTGTCCAACGTTTTCTGGCCTGAAATAGGCTAAAGGAGGAATAACTATGCATATCATGTCGTTCTCGGAACGGGCATATATCCATGTACCGGAGGACGAAATTATCAAAAACGGCAGTAGCTATTTCGGCGTGCCGAATACGTACTTCGACCCGCAGAAAGGCAGCAAGCTGCTGAACGAGTATCTGGACGAGCGCGTCTACGCCGAGGAGTTGGGGTTCGATGGCGTCATGCTCAACGAGCATCACCAGACTCCGTTTTGCATGGGGTCGGTGATGGATGTCGAGGCCGCAATCCTTGCGCGCATCACCAAGAAGGTAAAGATCGTGCTGCTGGGCAATCCGCTGCCGGTAGCTGATCCCCTGCGGCTGGCCGAGGAGCTAGCCATGATCGACATGATCTCCGGCGGGCGGCTAGTGCCGGGCTGGGTGCGCGGCGCGGGCAGCGAGCAGATTGCCAACAACATCAACCCCGCCTTTAATCGTGAACGCTTCAACGAAGCCCACGACTTTGTCATCCAGGCATGGACGAAGCCGGCTCATCAGCCCTGAGACGGTGATCTGGTGCGCGAAGCACCGCTACCCCTACGTCGCCCTGGCCACCCAGGTCGAACCGACGGTGGAAATGGTGAACCTCTACGCCGACGTGGCCGCACAGGAGGGCTATCAGGCGGGGCCGGAGAATTTCGGCTACCTGCAGAACGTGTGTGTAGCCGAGACGGAAGAGAAGGCCCAGGAACTAGCCCGGGGGTTTGTCTACGGCGGCGGGTTTGGCGCGTTCGCTCGGGCCGAATGGATGTTTCCTCCGGGATACAACTCGAAGGAGGCGACCAAACGCCTAGCGAAGGTCTTCACCGACCCGCGGACTGGGGCGGAAATCATCCGTTTCACGCCGGGGAAGATCGATGTTGAGGAAGTGAAGCGCAGCATAGACACAAACTTTAAATCCACCCTGGAGAGTGGACTGATCATTGCCGGTACCCCCAAGACGGTGCTGAAGCGGATTCGCTTCATGCTGGAAACGCTACGGCCGGGGATCTTTGGCACCTGGTACCACCATGGCCCGATGAGCTTTGAGGACCGCAAGACCTGCCTGCGGTTGCTAGGACAGGAGGTGCTGCCGGCCATGCGTGAGATGGCGAAAGAACTGGATCTGCCGGGTCCTTATGAGCAACAGCCCGGCATCCGGCCACTGCCGGCGTCTGGCAAACGGAATTCGGTGGTGGGCGTGACCGCAACGGCAGCGTAAGACAAACTCAGGAGTCCTTTTCTGGAACGAGAGGGGCAGCCCTGCGGGGCTGCCCTTTTTTTCTCAAAGGAGAAGCCTCAAGGGCAGAGATCGGACTCTACGAAGCAATGCGGACCTTGCGCGCGGTACGCCGACTGCGTCCGGACCCGATCCCTGGCGACGTGCTGCACCGTGTGTTGGAAGCGGCCACCTGGGCGCCGACCGGAGGAAACCGCCAACCCTGGCGCGTCATTGTGGTGAAAGAGCGCGGGCGCAAAGCGCGCCTCGGCGCTCTGTATGCCGATCGGTGGGCGGTGTTTGCTCAGATGTATCGAGGACGGCTCGCGGACCTACCCGAAGCCGCTCGCGTGAAAACCCAGCGCATGCTCGGCGCAGGCGATCACCTCGGCGCCCACTTTGCCGAAGCGCCTGCCATTCTCGTCTTCTGCTTCAATCCGAAGGAGATGGCGATTACCGATGCCAAGCTCGACCGTGTCTCAGTGGTCGGCGGCGCGTCGATTTATACTGCGGTGGAGAACCTGCTGCTCGCCTGTCGTGGCGAAGGGCTGGGCTGCGTTCTCACCACGCTCCTGTGCGAATGTGAACCGCAAGTGCGCGAACTCCTCACCATCCCTCAGCCTTGGGGCACAGCCGCTGCCATCCCGATCGGCTATCCAGTCCTGCGCGGGCACGGCCCAATCTCGCGGCGCCCGGTCGAGGAGCTGGTCTTTAGCGATTCCTGGGGGACGCCGCTCACCTAGTGAGATTGATGAGTTCCCTCCCTCCAAAGCTGGGCTCAGGCCGCGCGAATACGTTGAATGCTGGCGTGCCTCTGGATTCTCATTAAAAAGGAGGAAGCATGCAGTGTCCACAGTGTCAGCATGAAAATAACGAGATGGCCAAGTTCTGCGAAGAGTGTGGGACTAAGCTCGTTCGGGTGTGTCCTGGTTGTAGCCACGACGTGAGCCCAAGGGCAAAGTTTTGCCCTGAATGTGGGATTCCACTCTCAGGGCAGCCTCCAGCTTCTCAGACGCAGGACTCTCGACTCCAGACCTCAGACGCTGCTAGACCCCGGCCTTCGGACCCTGTCCCGGTCCTGGGCAGGCATGGGACTCCTGAAGCTGAACGCCGCCAACTCACAGTGATGTTCTGTGACGTGGTGGGTTCGACCGCACTTTCGGAACAGCTTGATCCCGAAGATCTACGCGAGGTCATGCGAGCATATCAGCAAGCGTGTGCCGAGGTCATCGCCCGCTGCGAGGGACATATCGCGCAGTACCTGGGTGATGGGCTGCTGGTGTACTTCGGTTATCCGGCGGCGCACGAGGACGACGCCCAGCAGGCCGTGCGTGCAGGGCTGGAGATTGTAGGGGCAATTCATGAATTGCCCCTACAAAACATCCGGTTACAACACCCCATACAGGTACGCATTGGCATTCACACCGGCCTGGTGGTGGTGGGAGAGATGGGCGGCGGAGCAAAGCGTGAACTTTTGGCGCTCGGTGATACCCCCAACATTGCTGCCCGGGTGCAGGGAATCGCCGCGCCTGATACGGTGGCGATCAGCACAGCCACCTATCGACTGATCGCGGAGTTTTTCTCATGCCGCAACCTTGGTCCCCACACGTTAAAAGGAATCTCGGCTCCGCTGGGGGTGTACCAAGTACTAGGCGCAAGCGGTGTCCAGAGCCGCTTTGAGGTGGCGATCAGGACCGGCTTAACGCCCTTGGTAGGCCGGGACGAGGAACTGGGGCTGCTGCTGCGACGCTGGGAGAAGGTGAAAGAGGGCGAGGGGCAAGTGGTGTTGCTCAGTGGGGAGGCAGGCGTCGGCAAATCGCGCCTGGGGCAAGAACTCAAAGAGCAGGTGGAGAGAGAGGGGCATACACGGATCGAGTTTCACTGTTCGCCCTATTACCAGAACACAGCCTGGTATCCGGTGATCGAGCACTTACAGCGGTTGTTGCAGTTCAAGCGGGAAGATTCTCCCCAGGAAAAGCTGGCCAAGCTGGAGGGAGTGCTTGAGCCATACGGGTTTGCCCTGCCAGAAGTAGTGCCACTGTTCGCCTCGCTGCTCTCTCTGCCGCTGCCTGAGCGCTACCCCCCGCTCACACTCACGCCGCAGAAGCAGAAAGAGAAGACCCAACAAGCTGTTCTGGCCTGGTTGCTGAAGGAGGCGGAGAGGCAGCCGGTGCGCTTTGATGTAGAAGACCTCCACTGGGCTGACCCCTCCACGCTGGAACTGCTGGGCCTCTGCATCAACCAAGCTCCTACGGCCCGTCTGCTCGTCGTGCTCACCTTTCGCCCAGAGTTTATCCCGCCCTGGCCCCCGCGCTCGCACGTGATTCAGATTACTCTCGGCCGCTTGGTTCGCACCCAGACAGAGGTGATGATCGAGCGGGTCGCGGGTGGCAAGGCCCTGCCGGCCGAGGTGCTCCAGCAGATCGTGGCCAAGACCGATGGGGTGCCGCTGTTTGTGGAAGAGCTGACCAAGATGGTGGTGGAGTCGGGATTGCTCAGGGAAGCAGATGGCCACTATGAGCTGACTGGACCGCTGCCTCCGCTGGCTATTCCCGCTACGCTGCAAGACTCGCTAATGGCCCGGCTTGATCGACTAGCCCCGGTCAAAGAGGTGGCTCAGTTGGGAGCCGCTCTAGGACGGGAGTTTCCTTATGAATTGCTCCAGGCCGTCTCGCCATTGGACGAGACGAGTTTACAGCAGGCACTGGCCAAGCTGGTGGAAGCCGAAGTACTGTACCAGAGAGGGCTTGCGCCGCAGGCAAGGTACATCTTCAAACATGCCCTCATCCAGGATGCGGCTTATCAGTCCTTGCTCAAGAGCAAGCGACAGCAGTATCACCAGCAGATAGCCCGGGTATTGGAGGAGCGATTTCCTGAGACCAGAGAGACCCAGCCGGAGCTGCTGGCCTATCACTGCACCGAGGCGGGGCTCACCGCGCAGGCCATCCCTTACTGGCAGCAGGCAGGGCAGAAAGCTGTTGAACGCTCGGCCAATGTGGAAGCGATCAGTCATCTCACTAAGGGGTTGGAGTTACTCAACGCCCTGCCAGATACTCCCACGTGGGCTCGGCAAGAACTGGACCTCCAGACCACCCTTGGCCCAGCGTTGATGGCGACCAAGGGGTATGCTGCCTCGGAAGTAGAAAAAGCCTACGCCCGGGCACGGGAACTGTGTCAGCAGTTAGGCGAGACCCCCCAGATCTTTACCGTCCTTCGGGGGTTGTGGGGGTTTTATATTGTGCGGGCGGATTTACAAGCAGCACGGGAACTGGGGGAGCAGTGCCTTGCCTTGGCCCAGCGCGCAGGCGGCCCCGCTCTGTTCTTGTGGGCCCACTATGCGCTGGGGATGACTTTGTTCCACCTTGGAGAGTTTGCCCTGGCCCGAGAGCATTTAGAGAAGGGGATGGCCCTTTATGACCCCCAGAAACGCCGCTCCCACCGTGCCTTGCAGGACCCTGGAGTAGCCTGCCGATCCTATGCGGCCCTCGCCCTGTGGTTTCTTGGCTATCCGGACCAAGCCCTCAAGAGGGGACAGGAGGCGTTCACCTTAGCCCAAGAGTTATCCCACCCCTTCAGCCTAGCCTATGCCCTAAACCTCACTGGTATGGTCTGTCAGTTTCGCCGGGAGGCGCAAGAAACCCAAAAGCGGGTAGAGGCGGCGATTGCTCTCTGTAGGGCACAAGGGATTCCGTACTGGTTGGCATATGGAACTATCCTGCGGGGCTGGGCGCTGGCCGAGCAGGGACAAGGAGAGGAGGGGATTGCACGAGTACGTCAGGGCCTAGCCGCCTACCGGGCCACGGGGGCAGAGATAACCCGGCCGTATTTTCTTGCCCTGCTGGTCGAGGCGTGCGGAAAAAAAGGACAGGCCGAAGAGGGGCTAAGCGTACTGGCTGAGGCCTTGGCGGTAGTGGACAAAACTGGGGATCGTTTCTCCAAGGCGGAGCTGTATCGGCTGAAAGGGCAGCTGACGCTGCAAAAGTTTCAAGTTTCAGGTTCCAAGTTTCAAGTGCAAAACAGTCCGGCGTCCGGCGTCCGAAGTCCGGAGTCAGAGGCTGAAGAATGTTTTTTGAGAGCTATCGATATTGCCCGGAAGCAGCAAGCGAAATCGCTGGAGCTGCGGGCGGTGATGAGCTTGAGCCGGCTGTGGCAGCAGCAGGGCAAGAAGGAAGAAGCTCGCCAGATGCTGGCGGAGATCTATGGCTGGTTCACTGAGGGATTTGATACGAAGGACTTACAGGAGGCCAAGGCGCTGCTCGCAGAGCTGTCGTGAAAGGGGAGCAACGGCCGGCGTGAAGAGGAAGCGCCCCCAACACACGCTCACGCACGCAAACACGGCGACAGACACCCCGAACAGGTTGGCGAAATCCCACTTGACCAGCTTGACGACTACGCCGTAATCCCTGGCAGCTCACCGCATCCCCCCCAACCTCCACAAGGGCCGCCATGATGAAGATGAGCCACGCCATGATGGGCATGGCCGTCTGCCTCCCCTCCCGTGCGCCCAGTCCTCACGGTGTACCAAATCCCCGCGCGGCCATCCAGCAGCGGCTCGGCGAGCTGGAGGCGATGCGCGGGGAATTTAAACGCCAGCGCTATGACGATGTGCATTCGGCGTTTGCGGATGGCGCGTTATTGGAGGTCATGCTGCAGGAGTTCCTGGGAGGGTTAGTGAGCGCGGATAATTTGTGGCGCACGATTCAGCAGCAGCACCAGGTGTCCCGCATCCGTTCGGACCCAATTTTCGGCAGTGGTGAGTTTGGACGTCCGGGTAGTATTTGGCAAGTGGCGGGTTGGGCGGCGGATGTGGCGAAAGGTGGCTTTCGCACAGGCGGTGACTTCTAAGCTCGTATTTTGCCAGATCGTTGTCGTACGGAGCTGCTGGATCAGCGTGGCCATGACCGTGCGGTAGGCGGTCAAGGTGCGGATGGTCGCCGCCTCATCGTCACCCATGAGGCGGCTATAGCCTTTGACATCGGCACTGAGAATGGCGGTGAGCTTGCGTTCCATACGCACTTCCCCGAGGGGCTTATCCTGCTGACCTCTCCTGTTTGTCAAACGACGCAGAGGGCATAGCGAGGGCGGTGGCTCACTTGACGAATGCCGGTACCTGGCTCTGCAACCAGGGGTCGTAGCTCTGGGCAAAGACGATTCGCTCGTTGAGTGATGGGTGGTCATAGAGCCAGACCTTGATGAACGGGCTCGGGTCCGGGTCAAGCAGGTCGATCTCACCAAGAACCTGGAAGGCCTCGGCCGCCGCTTGCTGAGAGTCAGGGACCACCCCGTGGATGACCTCCAGCCCATAGACATCAGCCTCGTGCTCCACGTAGCGACTGTGGGTATTGATCAGCGGGGCAGCCAAGAAGAGGAAGAGCGAGAAGAAGAACAGCAGCACGGGCAGCGAGGCCCAGTCGTCCACGTCGCGGATGGCCCAGCGCTGGCCCCAGCGTCCGAGCGCCCAGTGCATGCCCCGGTATCCGAGATAGAGCAACACTAACAATACAACCCAAAAGAAGGCGATGAGACGCGGGATGTGGCCGAGGACGTAGTGGCCCATCTCGTGCCCGAACACGAACAGGATCTGCGGGGTGGTCATTTTTGTGATAATGGTGTCCCACACCACTATGCGCTGCGAGGCCCCCCAGCCGGTTACGTAGGCGTTCACCGACTTCCGTTTCTCGCTGGCCTTCATCTCGAACATCCGCTCCCGCGGGATCGCCAGCCCACCGCGCTCCACCACCTTCTCGATTTGCGTGACCAGCGCCGGCTGCGTCTGCGCCAACGGCGTGAACTGGAAGAAGAGGGGCTCGATCACGTATGGTCTGATGAATATTAAAAACTCACCTTACGCGGCCAGCTGAGGTGGGCTCAGTTGCCGCAAAGCAAAGAAGGCCGAGTGTAAAGCGTTGAGATACAGCTTAGACTTCAGCGCGAAGTGGTTCAGCTTGGTCTCCACTCGCAGCCGTTCCAGTTTGA
>WNFB01004242.1_pt1 | contig 12743 bp, 12 predicted proteins | sample 5400501 | NCBI WGS metagenome assembly WNFB01 (sample SAMN13153341, study PRJNA577476) | soil metagenome | isolation source: 200 cm saprolite under Douglas fir tree site 2 hole 1 | place: USA:California | collected 2015-04-18 | reverse complement strand
ATCCATCCTTGATTCGCCGCGGGCGTCGCCCCGGTGATCGGTCCGTTGGGGCACGGATTGGCAAGGTTGACGTCAACCGCATGGATCCTCGCAGCACGCTCTACGTCGGCGTTGGTAGGGAGCAGCGGGGAGTCGCGAATGGCCACGCGCACAGCCTCGTTAACGGCTTGATTGAGGGTGATGTAGATATATACGACCCGCCCGAAGTCGACGATGCCGAAAATGAGGAGCAGGAGCAATGGCGCGACGATTGCGAACTCGACCATCGATTGGGAGCGCTGGCTTCGCACGAGCTTGGTGCTCTGACGTGCCACGTTAAAAGCCGCCGATGATCATATGGGTGTTGACCGCGAGGTGGATCGAGTTACCCAGCACTCCTTGCATAAAGCCGGTCGCGAACCCGAAGCTCATGACCAGAATCACGTTGACGTCCTGGCCCTTGAGGCTGTTGTTGGTAGGGGCTGAGGTCAGGTCAAGGCCGGGCGCGCTCTCGTAACAGATGTAGAGCAGTGGCTGATTCAAACCTCCCGCTGCATACGCATCGACGGTATAAGGCGGGTTGTACTGCGAGTTGCCGTCAGACGTGGTCGGGCAGGTAGTGCCGGTGGGGTTTTGAAGCAATGATGCGGGCAAGCCCGAGTTGGTCAGCACGCCGTCGACCGCGATTTTGATTGCATCGTCGTACAGAAACGGGTTGTTGCCTGCTTTGGGGTCGAACCAACTTGCCTGCCGCGCTCCTTCCCTGGTTGCACCCGCCAGGCCGACGTCGAAATAGAACACACGTCCGAGGTCGGTCAGCCCCAGCGCGAGCAACAGCAACACGACAGCGGCGAGGCCAAACTCGACCGAGGACTGGCCCTGCTGAACATGAAGACGCATCAGTGGATGACGCCGCTGTGCATGAGCAGGATCAACGCGGGGCCGAGAAGGATCACCCACAGCGTCGGGAAGATGCACCCGACCATCGGAATCAGCATCTTGAGCGATGCCCGGGCGCCACGTTCTTGCGCAGTCAAGAGGCGCTTGAGCCTGATCTCATCCGCCTGAATGCCCAGCACCTTGACAAGTCCGGATCCAAGCTGCTCGGACTGGATTACGGCCTGAACGAAACCGTTGAGCTCCTCGACTCCGCAACGCCGAGCCATGTCGTTCAGCGCTTCCAGGCGCGCCTTGCCGAGCCGCACTTCCTGCATCACCCTCACAAACTCTTCAGCCAGCGCGTGGTCAAACTTCCGCCCAACCCTCTCCATCGCAGCTTCAAACGTCAGCCCGGCTTCCCCGCATACGACGAGGACGTCGATCACGTCGGGCAGCACGAACCGGATCTCATCGCGCCGACTCTTCACCCTGCGGCGAACCCAGAGCGTAGGTAGGTAGAGGCCGACGACGGCCCCGACAGCCGCCCCAAGTGCGATGAATATGCGCGAACCGGTGAGCAGGCCGATGCCTATTCCCCCGATGCAAAGCAGACCCGTAGCGACGTACCGTATCGCGACGAAGTCGCTCGTGCTCAGGCCACCGGGCCGGCCCGCAAGGTACAGGTCGAGATTGATACGCTGGCGGGCCTTCTCCGGCATCGTCTGCTCGAGGAAGCGCCCAAGGCGCTGAAGCGCCGGCCTCAACACCCGTTCGCCGAAGGGTGCTTGCAACTCCAGCTCGACCAGGGAAACAGAGAGCCCATTCTCGTAGGCCCGCAAACGGCCTTCGACAAGATCTGCGTTGGTGGGTGGCGCCGGGGTCAGGCTCCAGGTAGCAATGAAGGCGCCGCATGCAGCGATCGAGCCCAAGGCCAGCGCCGCATACAGGGTCGTCATGGCCTAAACCCGGAAATTGACGATGCGTCTGATGAAGAAGTTGCCGATCGCGACAGACAAGACCGCAACGATCAAGAGTTCGATCCCGAGGCGGTCCTGGAACATGGCTCGGAAGTAGGTGGGCGTTATGAAATAGAGGATCGTAGCCACGATTACCGGTAGGAGCGTGATCACCCACCCAGAAGCCCGGGCCTGAGCGGTCATCGCCGAAATCTGGCCCTTGATGTGGACGCGCTGGCGGATCGTGTGCGAGATGCTGTCGAGGATGCGCGCGAGGTTGCCTCCAACCGAGGCCTGGATGGTGATGGCGGTGACGATCAGGTCGAGATCCTCGCTACCGGTGCGCCGAACCATGTTCATCAGCGCGCGCTCGGTTGCACTGCCGATGTTCATTTCCCTGATGACACGGCTAAGCTCATCGGCAATCGGTGCGACGGTATTGCTCGCAACGGTTTCCATTGCCTGAGGCAGGGAGAGCCCCGCCTTGAGCGCATTCGAGAGCAGGCTCAACGTGTCAGGCAGCTGGCGGCTGAGCGCCTTCAGCCGCCTGGCTTGGCGGTACCTCACGTATCGCATGGGCACGAGATAAGCTCCCACGGCCGAAATCACAAACTGGGGCCCGAAGCCGAAACGAAGCAGAGAAATGAGGGCCCCGCCGATCAGGAACGCGACCTGGATCATGACGAACTCGGAGGGGCGCCACTTCAGGTTGGCTCGAATCAGGTGCTCCCCCAATGTCAGCCCACCATTGAGGCGGCGGCGCTGGCTCGACCTATCCGCCAGCGCTTCGAACGGCTGAGTGACGCGCTGACGGATCGTTGGCGGCCGGAGGTCGGTAGTGGTGGCGATGACTTTGTTGAGCTCGTCTGCTTCGTGCACCCGTCGTGGCAGGGCGAGCGCGATGCATGCGATTAGGACGCCCGCAGCCGCCAGCGCCGAGAAGAGGACGATGTCCAACATCTCAGGCCAGCGCTCCCCCAGTTGATGGATACGGATCGAAGATGGTGCCGGGCAATGTCTCGCCACGCTCGGCGAAGTGGTCCATGTGCACCGAGCGGTTTCCGGTCGCGCTGTGGAATCCCTGGACGTTGCCCTCTTCGTCGACGCCGGTCTGGCGAAATTGGAACAGCTCATGCGTCTGCGTCTCACCGTTGGTGAGCCCGGTCACCTCGCAGACGCTGACGATCTTCCGCGCTCCGCCACGCACTCGCTGGGTCTGGATGACCACGTCGATCGCGGACCCGATCTGTTTTTGAATGGCGCGGGATGGGAGGTCCGTGCCGGCCATCAAGACCATGGCTTCCAGGCGGCTGATAGCGTCCTGCGGACTGTTGGCGTGGACAGTGCTCATCGAGCCCTCGTGACCTGTGTTCATCGCCTGGAGCATATCGAGCGCCTCACCGCCGCGGCATTCACCCACCACGATGCGGTCCGGGCGCATCCGCAGCGCATTGCGGACGAGGTCCCTGATCTCGATCGCGCCCGTGCCTTCGACGCTCGGCGGCCTGGCTTCGAGCCGGATTACATGCGTCTGTCGCAGCTGAAGCTCGGCTGCATCCTCGATGGTGACAATGCGTTCGTCGGCTGGGATATATCCCGAGATGATGTTGAGAAGCGTCGTCTTGCCTGACGACGTCCCGCCCGAGACAAGAATGCTGAGCCGGCTCCGCACGGCCGCCTCCAGGAATCGCATCATGTCGGCCGTGGCCGACCCCATTGCGAGCAGGTCCGCAGGCCGCAACTTTTCACGGGAAAACTTCCGGATAGTCATGCACGGACCGTCGAGGGCGAGCGGGGGCAAGACGACGTTGACCCGCGAGCCGTCGCGCAGACGGGCGTCGCACATCGGTGAGCTCTCGTCTACACGGCGACCCACCGTGCTCACGACTCGGTCAATCACTTGGCGCAGCTGAGCGTCGCTTTCGAAAACTACAGGGCTGAGCATCACCCGACCGCTGCGCTCGACGAACACCTGGCGCGAATGGTTGATCATGACCTCGGAAATCGCGGGGTCCTCCAACAGCGGTTGCAGGGGGCCCAAGCCGAGCACCTCGTCCAGAAGTGCATCAAGCAGGTGCCCGTAATCGAGCCGAGTGAGTGCGATCGACGAGGTGCGGACATACTCCTCAGTCAAGCTTGCGATCAGCTTGCGAACCCCGTCTCTGTCGCCGATGTCTATTTCGTCCGCGTGCCGCTCGACGAGTAGGGCGTGGACGGCTGATTTCGTACTGGCAATCGTGTTGGGCCCGCGCACTTGCTTCTGTGATTCATCCGGTGTGGGCGTAGACGGAGCCTCAGCTGCGGGTTGCCGTCCCGGGATAACGCTCAGGCCACGTTCGGGGCCACCCGCCTCGGTTACCTCGGAGCGCTTGAGAGCGTCGAGCCTCTCTTTGAGCGCCATCAGCCCTCCTGCCTGCAGGCGCTCATCGCCGACCGAGTCTTCGCAGAGCGTCGCGAGCGCTGCGCTGCACACGAGGGTTGCGATCCGTGAGGCACGCCTGAAGCTGCGGCCCTGGCCGGTAGGCGGGAATCGCGCCGAGTGCTTTGGCGGCAGACATTCGAACCCACCAGTCCCTATCCGCGAGCGCAAGAGTCAATTCCAAGACGCCGGCCGGGGCGCCAAGCCATCCAAGTGCGCGGCAGCTGGCTATGCGCGCCCGACGCGACCCGGACCGCAACTGCAAAATCAGCGCGGCGGTCGCAACGCGGCGCCCACGTAGACCTGCAGCCATTGCCACAGCGGGCTGTTCGCCACGCCACCCCGACCCACCAAGCACCCCCTCCAGGTAAAGGTCGGGGGCAGCGCGGGCGAGCGCCAGGATGAGCGATGGTCTCGGGCCGAGTCGCTGGATCGCCATCAGGAGCGCGTCGGCGCTGCGAACGCCTCCAATCGTGGCCAGCGCATGTCCCGCCGAGCTACGGACCGTCGGCTCTCTTGACCACAAGAGCGGGGTGATCCAGGGAACTAACTGTTCCATTCGCATCGCGCCTGCGATACGCGCGCTCCTCGCCCTGACGATCGATTCGCGTGACGCGAGTCCGTCGATCACCGCGTTGTCAGCGCCGGAGCGTCTCATGGCGGAGGCGAGTCGGCGAAAAGGATCGCTATCAGGATCCAGCGGCTTGACCATTTCGAGCAGCAATAGTGAGGTGTCGATCTCGCGGTCTTTCAGTTCGATGTTCAGGAACTGGCTCTTGCCTACGGTCACCTTGCGCAGATGACGGCGGATCAGTGCCCGGCGGATGGCGAGCCGGGTCGGCTCGAGCGGGCGGATGTTGACTACTCGCGTCAGCAATCGTCGGCTCCCACCGCCGATGGTGCGGCATCGATTTGAAGCGGACGCCGCGTGTCGTTGCCATGTTTGCGCTCGAGGATGTCCGCCAGCGCATGCGCGCCGCGCGTGACCTCGCTACGAGGGTCGGTAAGGCTGAGGATAGTGCCCGTCAAAGCTGCCTCATCTGGCTTCGCACCATCGAAAGCGACTTCAACATCCACGCTGCGCTTGAGCATTCGCTCGACTGCGGCCTTCACAACTGCCGCTTTCGCAGAGCGGTTGTTCAGCACTATTGTCAGCCGGTCGTCTGGTGTGCCGAGCTTGTGCAAGATGTCTATCGCATCGGCCGCGCTTTTGACTGCAGACAGCTCTGGAGCTGCGACCACGATTACGTGCTGAGTGAGATCGAGCACAGCCAATGTTGCGTCATCAATGGCGATGCCCAGGTCTACAACGACGTACCGGAATGTCTTGCGCAGGACGCTGATGGCACGAGCGATAAGGTCAGGCGTGACCCCGTCGGATTCTTCTGGGCGAAGCGCGCCCGGAAGGATCATCGGCCCGCCGGCGTGGTAGAGGATGGTGCTCAGCAGCGATTCCTCGAACGTCTCCGGCGGCGTGGACGCCATGCGCGCGAGGCAACTCGTAGGGACCAAGCCGGCGAGCAGGGCTGCGTGGCTGTATGGGAAATCCAGGTCGACTAGAACGACCTGACCCGGGTGGCGTCGCGACAAACAGCCGACCAGGTTAAGCGCCAGGCAGGTCCCACCCGACCCGCCCTTTGGCGAATACAGGCCGACCACTGTCGCTTCACCGAGGAGCATGCCCCAGGTCGCCTGCACAGCTGTATCCGCGAACGTTCGGTATCGCTGGTGCGCCAGCCGGCGCAGCTCTTCGAGGAAACCGCTATCGCGGCTGACAACTGAGCTCAGTGTCTGCCAGTCGAGTGCTATCAGCCTGCATTCTGTTTGCGCTATCACCGATGCTTGGTGTTCACGGCCCAGCACGCTGGCGGCTTCTCCGAAAAAGTCGCCAGGGCCGAGCACGGCAACGGTGACGGCATTGGGCGGGCGCTCAATGATCACTCTGCATGAGCCGCTCGCGATGAAGAAGATAGTGTCGCCCCGCTCGCCTTGATAGATGATCGCGCCGCCGGCCGAGATCATGATCTGCCGCACACGGCGCGCCAGCTTCCTGATCGTGCTGTCAGGGAGAGTGAAGAAAACGGGAGCCTGCTCAAGGACGTCGACCCGCGTGAGCATGGCGTGGAACGGCGGCCAGCTGCTGTCGGCCTGCTGGCGGGTGCTGGTGAACGGTCTGGTACGCCTCTCGCCGTTCAGCACCGGCGGAGGATTCTCGGGCCCAATCCCACGCGAGCCCGGGGCCGGGGCGCCAGTTCTCATCGCCCCTCCTCCCTGCATGCTTGAATGCTCCCTAGCCCTTCGTGAACGCCCATCGCGCATCCACCGGTGCCGGTCCCACGACAGCCGGCATGCTGGTTGATGGGCAGGACGAGTCAGGCGAGACGGGCTTCGAGTCGTAGTCCTTATAGGAAAGGAGGACATATTTCAGCGTGACGTTCGTAACCAGCCATTCCAGATACTGGGCGTCGCATTCCGAGACAACAACGGTGATGCTGCTGGAGACACCGATCGGCTGGCCTTCTTTTGGACTCAAGGACGGCGGCCCGACGCGAATCACATGCAAGTTGGTAAATACGGTTCGCGTCGCCGTATGCGGATTCGAAGGAGAGAACAGAGATGTGTTGACGGTCGCGATGATGTTTATGTAGTCGCCTGGCGCCACGTATCCAGCCACACCCTGGAGCTCGCCAGAGGGCAGCGTCATCGCGACATAACCCTCGGGGATGGGCAGATAGGCGTTGTGGCCGCCTTGAATCTGGTCGGGATTGCTGGCCACGATGTTGGCGGTAAGTGCCTGGCCCTTGTAAATCGTCACCACGGCTGAGTAACCATTGAGGTCCTCCAGGCGGACAAAGGCGTGGGGCGGCAGCGACGAGGCGGGTACCTGACCAAGCGACAGCATGGCGATCGTGATCGGCTCTCGCGCCTGGATGTCGACCGCGGCCAAGACCACGGGGACCTCCTGCCCAGTCAGTCCGCGGTTCGCGAAGACGATCCCAAAAGCGAACATCGCTATGAAGGCAAGCAGGGCCAGTCCGACACCGAGCAGAAACAGCGGGGTTCGAACGCCGGCGTTGGGCCGGGCCGGAGGCGGGACGGGAAATGGGAGCGCCATGGCTAGAGCTCCGTGGGCGGCGCCGTGACGGCGTCACGCCACCGTCTTCCATCCCAGTATTCGTCCAGATTTGCGCCTGGCACAGCGGGCGTCGGAACTAGATTGTCGCCCCGGCTGAGGACGAGGGTGCCTGCAAGCACGTCGTGAAGTGCCTGCTTTCGCCGTGTGAAGGCCGCCATCATCCAGCCCGCCATCAGGCTCGCGCTCGAGAGCGGCTTCAGCCAGTACCGGGCAGTCGCACGCCAGAAACCGATCGGGTCGCCGTGGAGGTCAGTGACGTAAATCCCCAAGGCGTACTTGCCCACCGTTCCCTGCATCGGCGAGCTTTCGAAAAGAGCGAAATATGCCCATGCCAGGGCGGCCGATACCAGCGCGAAATTGATCAACCCAACAAGGATGCCCACGATGCTGATTTCGCGAGGACCCATCAGCACGACTCCGACGGCCAGAACACCCTCGACGACGTAGATCAGCGTGAGGTCGATTAGGTAGGCTGCCAAACGCAGCCAGAAATCCGCGTAATCGGGCCCGGGCGCCATCAATCCCACCGTTTCCGCAGGCCAAGCCGGTGCCATCCGAGGGGCTGGGCTCACGTTGTTGGGGGAGGCCCCCACGCGTGGTTTCCCCAACGCCAGACAGGCTTTGAAAACTCAAGCACCAATCCCATCCGCTCCCTTCCCAACCCCAGACGATGCCTTAATGAAGGCTGAAGTTCGTCCGCGGAAACCCAACTATGGTCGCACTTGATGCGGACGTCAAGACTCTCGTTGCGCCGAGGTGGGTTGGGCGCCGATTGGTGCAAAATTCCCCCTCACACCACCGGACGTGGTCGTTGCGTTCAGAGCGCGGTCTCGGTGCCTTCCTCAGGCCTAGACAAGCAAACGTCTCTTAGGCATGAACGGCGTTCGGACGACCTACGTCGCGACAACAGCCGGAAAGGTCGAGCACCACGAGACCAGCCTGATCGACGCAGCGCGCATGGAGCCGGCTGCAAGGCTCTTTTCTGGCTGGGTTGGTGGACCCAGGCTTATGCGGCGCGAAGACATTGACGGTGGTGTTGGCTCCGGCGGTGTTGGCTCCGGACCAGGTGTCTGAGTTCACCTGATCCCGGACCGGCAAGTCATAGCATGTCTCAGGTGATACCGGACCGCCACTGGAGGTGGCGGCATGCACTGCCACGGTTTCTGGTCGAAGCGGTCGTCCTAGGCAAACAGAGCCCGAATCAACTCGTTCGTAAGCACCCGATCTCGCGCAGTTGGTTGGTGCGTACCTACGGAAAGCAGGTGAATCGATAGCTCGCCACTTTGGTCAGCCCTACCAACAAGATGACGCGCGTGAGGGCAGTTGATCTCGCTCATCGCCAGAAATATCTGTGCCGAGTAATGAATCAGGCGCGGCATGTCCCGAACTCTACGAGTCGACCGACCGCAGGTCGGCCAGATGTTCAAGTCGGAAGGCTTGGGAAAGGCCAATCCTGCCGGCGGGCGTGATCAGCACCCCACGCCCATGAGAACGGCGGCGGATCCAATCGCGATCAAGAAGGGCGGTGGTGATAGCGGCGCCAAGGGCGCCACCGAGATGCGGCCGTCGCTCCGTCCAGTCCAGACATGAGCGCGCAAATACTCGCCTCTGACTCCTTAGCGCAGTGACATCCACGCCGGCTACACGAAGGGCGCGCTGCCCCGATGCAGTGACGGAATATCCAGGCATACCTCGCACGAGCCAGCGGCGTTCGAGGAAGGCGTCGAGAAGGGCTACTCCGAGGCGCCCGGCGAGATGGTCATAGCAAGTGCGAGCACTGCGGAGCGCCTCTGCCTGGGACGCCGCGCGCAGGGACGACACCTGGGTGGTCGGACAAATTTGCGCAAAAGCCTCCAACGCAGTAGCCACCTGCTTGTTGGCCAACTCGTAGAAGCGATGGCGACCCTGCGGCCTCACCCTTATGAGTTGGCCATTGACCAAAGCTGCAAGGTGCTCACTCGCGGCAGGTGCTCTTACCGATCCGACAGCAGCCAGTTCGTGCGCCGAAAGCGACCGTCCTTCAAGCAAAGCCTCGACCATCGCCGCTCGTGCTGGAGAGGCCAGAAGCCGCGCCACGGCTGCGAAATCTGCTCCCACGATTAGATCTTAAGCCGGGACGTTTCGGTCGCTGCCGAAATGTTGCAGATCTATCCTTCGCTGGCAATCATTCGCACGTTGATCCTGAGGAGGCCCCCGAACCAAAGTCGCGATGGAGAGGCGCCGACATGGTCGTAAACGGTTAGCAATAGGACCGAGGAGGACTTTGCTCACGATCGCCTAGGTTCAAAGGGGCACCCTACGAGAAGGTTCAGCCCCGGTATCGCGGGGGTAGCTAATTGGAGTCAACCGCGGCCCACCAAGGCGATTGCAGCTAGCGATCAGATCTCCGCTGATCGATGAGTTTTGGGGCGGTGAGCAGTCTTACGTCTTAAAGGGGCCTGTACGGGCCTGTCACAGGAGGTGCAAAGGTGACTCCCCTGCTGAAGGAAGAGTCTCGATGCCATTACCTTGCGCGAAATTGTCTCTCCATCCATGCGATCCACTCAGGCACACCTGGTGATCTTTGACTGGCTGGTCTGATTTGGCTCGGACATCGCGCGACGGGTGTCCGTATCTGTCTGGCCGATGTGAAAGGCGCGACGCATGATCGATGCGACGAGGGGTTTCAACGCCGTCGTCACAACTGGCATCTATTGTCGGCCCGGTTGTATTGGGCGTCCGAACGCTGGGAACGTTCGCAAGTTTCAACTAGCCGCAGCGGCAGAGGCTGCGGGTTACCGCGCATGCTTGCGCTGCCGACCCTACCGCTTTGAACCCACAGTATCCAGCCAGACGCCGGCACTTGTGTGCCGAGCAATGCGGCTCATCCTGGGGGGCGCCCTCGACGACCGTAAGTCTGAACGCGATCTGGCCGCTCGCTTGGGCGTATCTGCGGGGCACTTGCGGCGGATGTTCAGAGATCACGTGGGTACAACGCCGGACCAGCTCGCTCGGTCAAGACGCGCCCATTTCGCTCGACGCCTGCTGGACGAGACTGACTTCACGCTGACTGACGTCGCCTTGGCGGCTGGGTTCGGCAGTGTTCGCCAGTTCAACCGAGCGATGAACGAGATATTTCGTGCCACCCCGTCTCAGCTGCGGGCTCGCCGCAGACGTGGTGATCGTCTGGTGGCCGGGGGCTTCGCGATGCGCTTGCTCTTCGAGCCTCCACTGGATTGGGAGGCGTTGCTCGGCTATATGAGGGCACACGCCATCAGCGGCGTCGAGACAGTTTCGGATGGTACGTATCGGCGAACGATTGAGATCGACGGTGATCCTGGGGTTCTTGAGTTCTCGCGCGAAGGCCCGGACCACCTCGTCCTTCGGGCACACCTACCGCATTGGGAAGGCCTCATCCACCTGGTGGAGCGCGCGAGGCACGTCTTCAACCTCGACGCGGAGGCTGACGCGGCCCGAAGGCAATTGGCCTCTGACCCCATGATCGGACGGGTCTTGGCAAACCATCCCGGACTTCGTCCGCCGGGCGTGTGGGACCCGTTCGAGATCGGTATTAGAGCAATCCTTGAGCAACAAGCCGAAGCCGGCGTGGGCATAATCATGGAGCGGCTCGTCGCCCGCCATGGAGTCCTTGTGCCCGGTCTTCAAGGTGTCGGCCTTTCCCATTTATTCCCGGCGCCATCCATATTGGCTTCAGCGGGCCTAGGCGGGCTCGGCTTGACGCCCAACAGCATCTCAACAATCCACGCGTTTGCTCACTCCGTTGCGGACGGTGCTCTCCAACTTGACTGCAGTACTGACCTCGACCGCTTCGTCGACTCGGTGAGGAGGGCTGTGCCAGGCCTTCAACAGTGGTGGGCGGACTACATCGCACTGAGACTCGGTGAGCCGGATGCGTTTCCGGCCAGCGATGCGGGAATCGAGCATTACCTTTCTCGTGGCACTAAGAGGCCGAGCGTGACGTGGAAGTTCACGGCCGCGACAGCCGACCAGTGGCGGCCGTGGCGTGCGTACGCTGCAACCGCAATGTGGTTCGACGAGCACCAGCCCGTGGATCAATCCATTGGGGTGTAGCCCGGACCGGCCTGCGCCCATGCCACGCTCGCCTGCGGCGTAGCGAATGGAGGGCGCCCTATCTGCGGAGTCAGCTTCCGACGCAATCGCGCCCGAATTTAACCGGTTCTCTTTTTGGGTTGAGAACGGGGTTTAGACGTCGGCTGCCTTCGCCCGTTGAACTCCCCAATAAGCCACCGACACCACGCCAAATAAGCCTGTTCGTAGCCGATCCCCTTAATTAGCGTCGCGTAGTTGCCGAACGTGGGGGCACTCACCTTCGCCTTTGGCTTCGCTAGCTCAGGCTCGAGTTTCGCCAACATGGTTTGGTATTGGCTCAGGCGCAGCGAGTGAGTCAGCTCCAACTCGCGATAAAGTGCAATGGCCGACTCGGGCTGGAGCATCCAAATGGAGTAGGTCTTGAGCGCTACTTCGTCGTGGGGTTCAATCCTGGCTGGCTGCTCCGAGACCCACTTTCGCAGTTCAGTTCGCCCAGCGCGGGTAATCGTATAAACGCGCCTTCTCCGACCAGCTTCTGGTTTGCCGCTCGTAACCAAGCCTTCCGTGCTGAGGCGGCGTAGCTCCGGATAGATCTGGCTATGTCTGGCCGTCCAGTAGAACCCGATCGGCCGACGAAGCCGCAGGGCGATGTCGTACCCGGACAGCGGTTCTCTGGCCAAGAGCCCGAGAATCGCAAACCCGAGCGTGTGCACGGCCGGTATTGTCCCCGAGTCGCGCAATCCACGCGCGCCGGCATCCGTCGGGACCGGCCTGGACAGCCCGCCGGCAGCCACGAGCCGGTCAAGTTGCCTAGAGCATCGACCCGGTTATCGACGCATCCTCGTTCAACTGGGTGGGTGACGGCTTGCGCGACGCGATCGACCCGCGCGGTGGGGACTACTGCTGCCAGCCGTTAGGCGCTGACCATCAATAGCGTATCCGTGGGTCGAGAACCGGGTAGAGCAGGTCGACGGTCAGGTTGGCCAGGCCGATCAGGATCGCATAGAACGTGAAGACCCCGATCACGATGTTGTAATCGCGGCTCAATATGCTCGTCACGAACTCCTGGCCCAGCCCCGGGATCCCAAACAGGAACTCGATCACCACCGATCCGGTGATGATGCCGGTGACCAGCGGGCCGAGGATGGTAGCGACCGGGATGAGGGCGTTCCTCAGCGCATGACGCAGGATGACGACCCGGGCGCTCAAGCCCTTGGCCCAGGCGGTACGCACGTAGTCCTGGCGAATCGTCTCCAGCATGCTGGCCCTGGTCAGACGGGCAACGATGGCGGCATAGGGCAGCCCGAGCGCGAGCGCCGGGACG
>WNFB01005917.1_pt1 | contig 12744 bp, 8 predicted proteins | sample 5400501 | NCBI WGS metagenome assembly WNFB01 (sample SAMN13153341, study PRJNA577476) | soil metagenome | isolation source: 200 cm saprolite under Douglas fir tree site 2 hole 1 | place: USA:California | collected 2015-04-18 | reverse complement strand
TAGCGCAGCTCGTTGGCTTCGCCGGTCGGGCCGGGCAGCGCTTGCGGAGCGAGCGTGCGGCGCGCCTCCGCGGCGTAATAGCGGCAGAAGTCCACCGCCTCGCGGACCTCCGCGACGGCGTCCTCGAGCGTCTTGCCGCCTTCCGACTGCAGCAGCGCGATGAGCCGCCCGCGCTGCGCCTCCAGGAGATCGCCGGCACGTTCGAGCGCGGCGGCCCGCGCGTCGATTGGCCGCGCCGCCCAGGCGGCGAAGCCGGCGGCCGCCGCCGCCATCGCCGCCGCCGCGTTGGCCTCGTTCCCCTCGCGCACGCAGCCGATCGCCCTGCCGTCGATCGGCGAATGAACCGGACGCTCGAGGCCGGGAGTTGCGACGCCGTCGATCAGCGGCGCTGCCGTATCGGGCGTCGGCGCGCCGTGCACCGCGGACAACAGCGCGGCAAGGTCCGCGCGGTCGCCGAATTCGACGCCGGAGGAGTTGCGCCGATCGGGAGCGTAGAGATCGCGCGGCAACGGGATCCGGCGGTGGCGCGCATGCCGGGCGTCGCCGATTGCGGCCTGCGGGCGCTCGAGGATGGCGGCGATCGGCACCGCGGGATCGGCCGCTGCCGAAACGAAGGAGGAATTCGCCCCGTTCTCCAAGAGGCGCCGCACGAGATAAGCGAGCAGGTCGCGGTGGCCGCCGACCGGCGCGTAGACCCGGCAGGCAGCCTCGGGGTGATCGGCGAGCAAGAGGTCGTAGAGCGCCTCGCCCATGCCGTGCAGGCGCTGGAACTCGTAACCTTCGACCCCGCCGGCATCCTCGATCACGCTCGCCACCGTGAGCGCGTTGTGGGTTGCGAATTGCGGAAACAGCAGCGGCCGGGCGGCGATCAGCTTGCGCGCGCAGACGGCGTAGCACAGATCGGTCATCGCCTTGCGGGTGAATACCGGATAGTCGGCGAGCCCGCGCTCCTGGGCGCGCTTGACCTCGGTGTCCCAGTAGGCGCCCTTGACCAGGCGCACCATCAGCCGGCGGCGGAGTGCCGCGGCGGTTTCGCCGAGCCAGTCGATCACCGCCGGCGCCCGCTTCTGGTAGGCCTGGACCGCGAGCCCGAAGCCTTCCCAGCCGCGCAGCGACCTGTCGGCGAGCACCGCCGCGATCACGTCGAGGGTGAGCTCGAGCCGGTCGGCCTCCTCGGCATCGACGGTGAAATTGAGATCGTGGGCGCGCGCCCGGTGGGCGAGCTCGCGCAGCTTCGGCACCAATTCGGCGAGCACGCGGGTGCGAGAAATCGCCTCGAACCGCGGGTGGAGGGCGGAGAGCTTCACCGAAATGCCGGGCCGGTTCGGCAGTGCGGCTTCGCCCGTGCTTTCTCCGATCGCATCGATGGCGCGCGCATAGGAGGCGAAATAGCGCTCGGCGTCGGCCGCCGTGCGGGCACCCTCGCCCAGCATGTCGAAGGAATAGCGCAGCGCCCGCTGCGATCCCGCTCGCTCGAGCGCTTCCTCGATGGTCTGGCCGAGCACGAAGTGCGAGCCCAGCAGCCGCATCGCCTGGCGCGTGGCCGCGCGCACGGCGGGAAGGCCGAGGCGCCTGATCAGCGTGTCGAGGATGCCGTCGGGCGTTTCGCCGGGATGGATGATGCGGGCGGTCACCCCGAGCGTCCAGGCCGAAGCGGAAACCAGAAGGGCGTTCGACCTCACCTCGCGCGCGCCCCAGTCGCCGGTTGCAAGCTTGTCCTCGATCAACCGGTCGGCGGTGACGGCATCGGGCACCCGCAGCAGCGCCTCGGCCAGCACCATCAAGGCGAGGCCCTCCTTGGTGGACAACGAATAGGCATGCAGGAAATCCTCGATCCCGCCGAGCCCCCCTGCCCTCGCCCGGATGCCCTCGATCAGGCGGGACGCGCAGGCGTCGATCCGTCGCTCGGCGTCGGGCGGACGAGAGGCCTGCCCGAGGAGGTCGGCCGCGACCGCCTCGTCGGGCGGCGCGTAGCGGGCGGCGAAGACCGGCGCCGCATCCGAGCCGAGGGGAACCTTCGTATCTTGGGTCATGACCGGTTCAGGCATTGGCTCAGGCTCGCCGCCCTCAACCTTAACAGCGGTTCACGTGGCCCCGACCTCAATTCGCGCGGGATTAATTGACGCGCGGGGACAAATGGGGCGCGCGCGGTGTTCGCGATTCTATCAGGGCACAGGCTCGATCGGCGATCTTGTCTTGCGCTTTGCATCGTCATGCTCTTTATCTCACCGTCCCAGCCATGATCGCGGCGGGGCGGTGCGGGGGCCGAAGTAGAAGGACCAGGCATGGGCCGCCGTGACCTCGCGCGCTTGGGTCAGCCGACATTCCTGCTCGCGGCGGCGCTCGCGCTCCTTGCCGCCCGGCCCGCCGCGGCGCAGACCCACGTCAAGTTCTCCCTCGACGGGCGCCTCGAGGGACTGGCTGCGACCTTTTTGCTTCCCCAGGACAAGGGCTACTTCAGGTCGGAAGGGCTCGACGTGACCGTCGACGAGGCGACGACGGTGCTCGAGCCGATCACCCGTGTCGCATCCGGCAGCTACGAGATGGCGCTGGCCGACATCAACACGCTCATCAAGTATCGCGACCAGCACCCGGCGGTGCCGATCAGGGCCGTGTTCATGCTCTACAACAAGCCGCCCTTCGCGATCGTGGGGCGCAGGAGCCGCGGCATCACCGAGCCGAAGCAGCTCGAGGGCAAGAAGCTCGGCGCCCCTCCCGCCGGCATCACCTCGAGCGAATGGCCGCTGTTCGCCAAGCTCAACCACATCGACGCCTCGAAGGTGACGATCGAAAACATCGGCATCCCGGTGCGTGCGCCGATGCTCGCCGCCGGCCAAATCGACGCCGCGCTCGGCTATTCGTTCCGCCTCTACGTCGATCTCAAGGACCGCGGCGTGCCGGTCGACGACATCGTGCTGATGCCGATGGCGGACTACGGGCTCAAGCTGTACGGCAACGCGATCATCGTCGATCCGAAATTCGCCGCCGACAAGCCGGAGACCGTCAGGGCGTTTCTGCATGCCTTCCTCAAGGGCCTGAAGGAGACCGTCCGACGACCCGCCGACGCGGTCGAATCGGTCGTCCGACGCGACGATACGGTGAAAAGGGAGGTCGAGCTCGAGCGCCTGCGCATGGCCATCCGCGACAACATCGTCACGCCGGAAGTGCGGGCCAACGGCTATGGCGCCGTCGATCCCGCGCGGCTTGCGGAATCGATCGACCAGCTCGGGCTCACCTTCAGCTTCAAGGCCAAGCCCAAGGCGGAGGACATCTTCGACGCCTCCTTCCTGCCGCCGGCCGCCGAGCGCCGGGCGAATTAGAGCATTTTCAGGAAAAGTGGGAACCGGTTTTCCGTCCGAAAATGCGACCACACTAAGAGACTGGAGTGCATTCAGTTTCCATCGAAACTGAATGCGCTCTAATGCCCTGATCCGCCGGCCCCGGCCGCCGCCAAGTCGACGCCTCCGGCGCGGACCTCAAGCTGCGGGCGCAAGACCGCGGCAATGTCGTTGCCGAGCTCCTCGAGCGCCGCCCGGTTGCCGCCCTCGCGCAGATAAATGCCGCAATAAAGCTCGGGCAGCTCGGGCAGCGGCGCATCCTCCCAGATCGCGAGCGCAGTCTGCAGCACGCGGCTGCGCGGCAGCACCATGACGCCGAGCCCGGCGAGCACCGCCGCCTCCAGGCTGGCGATGCTGCGGGAGGTGAATACGAAGTCGCATTCGCGCCCGACGCGGTGGAGGGCGTTCACCGCGGTGTAGCGGCACGAGCAGTCCTCGCCGAACGAGACGAGCGGCACTGCGGCGTCGGGGTCGAGCCGGGTGGCATCGCCGCGCACCCAGACCGCCTGGTCGACCCACAGATGATGCGCCTCGATCGACGGCTTCGAGGTGGCGATCGCGACGCAAAGATCGAGATCGCCCTGCCGCAACCCGTGCAACATGTTCTCGAGGCTCGCGGCGCGGACCGTGAAGCGGATATCGGGCCAGCGCTTGCGGAATTTCGCCAGGGTCGCCGGAATTTTCACGCCGGCGAAGTCGCCGGGAATGGCGACGCGGAAGGTCTGCTCGATGGGCTCGCCGCCATTGAGCTGCGCGATCTGATCGTTGATCGAGAGCATCCGGCGGGCATGAGCGACGACCATCTCGCCCCGCGACGTCAGGCTCACGCCGGGTGCGCTCTTGTCGAGCAGCTCGTAGCCGAGCAGGAATTGCAGCCGCTTGATTTGCGCGCTGACCGCCGGCTGCGTGACGCCGAGCGCGTGCGCCGCCTTGGTGAAGCTGCGCTGATCGACGACGGACACGAGCGTCCGCAGGAGTTCGGTCGGAATATTGATCATGCCCCTTGCCGTTCTCGCATCCTCGATGGTCCGCCGCCGCGCAGACGCCGCGTCGGCTGCTCGCGCGCGGATCGCCCGGCCGACCCGCGCCGCCCGCAAGCGCGATTGGGAAAATCCGCACGCCCGGAGGTGAATGCTTGTGCCCTACTGCGCCCAAGTCAAGGCCGCAAGCGGGGCGCGACAGGCGCCGTCGGCGGGGCCGGAAGCAGGAGAAATATCGCGCCATTCGCCCCGTTCGCCCGGGGACGCGTCAGGCGCCGGCGTTGCGAGCCGGCCGCGTTACGGTAGAGTAAGGTTCCGGGACCAGCAGCGGGCTCGCGTTTTGCCGAAGTCGGCCGCATGAAATTCCTTCAGCTCTACATCCGCGTGCTCGAGCTGCTCGGGCGCGAAGCCCGCCTGGGCTTCATTCTCGCGATCGCCAATCTGGCGCTCGCCTCGGCGATGTTCGTGGAGCCGATCCTGTTCGGGCGCATCGTCGATACGCTCGCCAATTCCCAGACCCGCGCCTCGCAATTGGCCTGGACCGACCTGACGCTGCTGGTCGGCGCCTGGGTCGGCTTCGGCCTCTTCATCATCGTCTGCAGCACGCTCGTCGCGCTCCACGCCGACCGCCTGGCGCATCGCCAATACCAGGTGGTGCGGACCATGTTCTTCGAGCACGTGCTGCAGCTTCCGCTCACCTATTACACCGGATCGCATTCCGGCCGGCTGGTGAAGGTGATGATGACCGGGACCAATACGCTGTGGGGCTTGTGGCTCTCCTTCTTCCGCGAGCACTTCGCCAGCTTCGTATCGCTTGTCGTGCTGCTGCCGCTGACGCTGGTGATCAATTGGCGCTATGGCCTGCTCATGATCGCGCTCTGCGCCGTGTTCGCGACCCTGATCGCGCTGGTGGTCGCCAGGAGCGAGCAGCTGCAGCGCCAGGTCGAGCGCTACTACACCGACGTGGCCGAGCGCACCACCGACACGCTCGGCAACATCGCGCTGGTGCAGAGCTTCACCCGCATCGAGATGGAAGTCTCCGGCATGCGGAAGATGGGCGACGAGGTGCTGAGCGTGCAGATTCCGGTGCTGTCGTGGTGGGCGGTGACGACGGTGATCACGCGCACGTCGACCACGCTGACCATCCTGTCGATCCTGCTGCTCGGCGTCTGGTTCTACCTGCACGACCTCACCACCGTCGGCGAAATCGTCATGTTCATGAGCTTCGCCACCATCCTGATCGGCAAGCTCGAGCAGGCCGTGCACTTCGCCAATCGGATGGTGATGGACGCGCCGCGGCTCAAGGAATTCTTCGAGGTGCTCGACACCGAGCCGGCGGTGCGCGACCGCTCCGATGCCGTCGAGCCCGGCCGGCTGCGCGGGCTAGTGGAGTTCCGCGACGTCTCGTTTTCCTATGACGGCAAGCGGCCGGCGGTGGCGGATCTCAGCTTCGCTGCACTGCCCGGCGAAACGGTCGCCCTGGTCGGCGCGACCGGCGCCGGCAAGTCGACGGCGCTCGCCCTGCTCCATCGCGCCTTCGACCCGCAATCCGGCGCGATCAAGATCGACGACGTCGACATTCGCGCCTACACGCTCGCCGGCCTGCGGCGCAACATCGGGGTGGTGTTCCAGGAGGTGCTGCTGTTCGATCGCTCGATCGCGGAGAACCTGTGCGTCGGCAAGCCCGACGCGACCGAGCAGGAGCTGCGCGCCGCCTGCGAGCGCGCCCAGGTTCTCGACGTCATCGAGCGCCAGCCGCAAGGCTTCGCAACCAGGGCCGGCGAACGGGGACGATTGTTTTCCGGCGGCGAGCGGCAGCGGCTGTCGATTGCGCGGGCGCTGCTCAAGGATCCTCCGATCCTCATTCTCGACGAGGCGACGAGCGCGCTCGATGCGCTCACCGAAGCCAGGGTCCAGGCGGCGCTCGCCGAGGTCATGAAGGGCCGCACCACCTTCGTGATCGCGCACCGGCTCGCCACCATCCGCGGCGCGGGCCGCATCCTTGTTTTCGACGGCGGCCGCGTGGTCGAGACCGGAACCTTCGACGAGCTGATGCGGCTCGGCGGCCGTTTCGCCGAGCTCGCCAAGAGCCAGTTCGCGGCGGTGGAGACGGCGAGGCCGCAGGTCGAGCACGACGCGCCGATCGAAGCGGTCGCCGGCAATCGGTAGCCCGGCGGCAGCGGTGCAGCCCGCGAATTCACCGCCGATCACCCTTCACGGTCCCCTGGCAATCCCGATGCATGAATTCCGGTGGCGCCAAGCTCATCCGCTCGGGACGGTCTTCGTCCTCGCCCTGCTCGTTCGCCTGATCAACCTCGCGCTGCTCGAGGGCGACGCCTCCTTCTTCGCCGAGCAGGACACGTTCGGCTATTGGGCGCTCGGGACCGAGCTGACCAAGCCCGGCGGCTTCTCCTCGACGTTGATGGCGATGACCGACCGCATGCCGCTCTACCCGCTGCTGGTCGCCGGCGTGCAGGCCGCTTTCGGCAACGCGCCGCGGATGGTGGCGCTCGTGCAGGCCGTCATCGATGCCGGAACCTGCGGGCTCATCGCCGCCCTCGGGGCGCTCGTCTCGCCCCGCATCGGATTGATCGCCGGCGTGCTCGCCGCGCTGTCGGCGACGCTGATCGTCTTCAGCACGCAGGTCCTGACCGATACGCTCTTCCTTTTCTTCTTCACGCTGATGCTGCTTGCGGGAGCGCATCTCCCGACGCGCCCGACCGGCGCGCTCGCGGCGCTCGCGGGTTTTGCGGGTGGGCTCGCCGCCGCCACCCGGCCGGCGGTGGCGGTGCTGCTGGCAGCGGGAGCGCCGCTCGTCTTCGCCATCGCGCTCGCGCAACGACGCGGCTTCGTCCGGGCGCTCGCGGCGGCGATATTGTTTTCCCTCGCCGCCGCGCTGCCGATTGCCCCGGTGCTGTTGCGCAACGCCGTCCATTACGAAAGCTCGGGCCTGACCTCGCAGACCGGCGATCATCTCGCGTTCTGGATCGTGCCGCTGGTGACCGAGCGCGCCGACGGCACGCCCTACCGGACGAGCGTCGACCGCATGGCGGCGCTCTACCAGGAGCGGCTGTCCGAGCGCGGCACGGACGGCAATCCCTTCCGCCGCGCGGCGGTGCTGACCGAGCTTGCGCGCGAGCAGATGGCCCGCCTGCCGCTCTCGGCCTATGTCAGGGCCTGGCTCGAAGGCATGGTGGTGAACCTCGGCGCCCCGGCGCTGCTCGCCGACCCGCGCGTGCGCGCGCTGCCCAAGCCGAGCTTCTTCGATACGCCGGGGGCAAGCCTGTGGCAGAAGGCACGCGCCTATCTGCTCGACGATCCCGGCCGTTATCAGCTCGTGCTGGTCGTCGGGCTTCTCGCCACGCTGCCGTTCGTCGTGCTCGAGGCCGCGGGCTTGGTCATGCTGGCGCGCACGCGGCCGTGGGCGGCCCTCTTCGCCGGCGGCGTGCTCGCCTACTTCCTCCTGCTCAACGGGCCGGTGGCGACGGCCAAGTACCGCCTGCCCATGGAGCCCGTGCTGATCGTGCTCGCCGCGATCGCATTGGCGCGGCTGGCCCGGCGAGGCAGCGCGAACGAGGAGACCCCGTAGCCCGGGTGGAGCGGTAGGGTGGGCAAAGGCGCGCGTCTTGCGCGCCGTGCCCACGCGTCTTGGCGGGGCGCGCTTTTGCCCATGCGTCGTGCATGCCCAATGGCGATCTGGCGGCGTCTCTCACGCGTGGGCACGGCGCTGCAATCCTCGGGTCGCGAGAGCCGAGTGTTTGGCCCGCGCCTTTGCCCACCCTACGCGGCACGCCGAATTCAGTTTCACGATGTCAAACAGCCCGGCGAGTGGCGAATAGAACCCTGTCGCCCCTATTCGCTACTCACGCCTTCTCATTCCCGCGACGCGTTGCGCCCGGGGTTTGCGACTTTCCTTCGCCCACCCCGAGGGGTGGCGGAGCGGTGTCCCCGCCGCTGCTTGAAATAGGGCAAATGTTGCCCTATTTTTCTCGTGTTGGGCGGGAGCGCGGATGCCGGAAATCGAGCGGTTTGGCGCCTTCAAGCTGCTGATGTTCTTCCACGACGAGAACCCGCCGCACGTCCATATCAAGGGCGCCGACTTTGCCGCGAAGATTCGAATCTCCGAATGGTGACTTGCTCCCCGGCGATGCGCCGAACGCGACCTTGAGGCAGGCTCGGCGCTGGCTCGAAGAACATCGATCGGAGCTATTGGAGCTGTGGAACGAATTCCAGAGATGATCGGCATGGGCGACGACATGGCGCGAGTCTTAAGCGTGCGCGCGGGCGGCGACGGTGTCCTCCGTATTCGCTTTGCCGGAGATCGGCGTGAACGCGAGCTCGATCTGACGGGACTGATGGCTCGCAGCCCGCATTTTGCGCCGCTTGCGAAGGATCCCCGGACGTTCGCCAAGGCGGCGGTCGTCGAGGACGGGCTTGGGGTGGCTTGGCCCGTCCGGACCAAATGGGGACGCCTCGACCTGTCCGCGTCGACGCTCCGGCGGATCGCGGAAGAGCAGCAGCCGATGACCGGCGCGGATTTTGCGCGATGGCGAACGGAGCTGGGATTGTCGCTGACGGAAGCCGCCGAGCTCCTCGGCGTCGGGCGGCGTACCGTCATGGGTTATTCGAAGAAGGCCGAGCTGCCGTCCATCGTCGCCATCGCCTGCCGGGCACTGGCCCGCGACAAGAATCTGTTGGCGGCGCACTACGTGCCGGCGAGGAAACGACCTGCGGCGTGACATCGCCCCCGCTGCACGGTTGGGCCTTCGACCAAGTGCGTTGACGCCCACTCTACGTGCCAAGCATGGGGCGATTACTTGATCCGCTCGAGGATGCTCACGTAGTTGGCGACCGCGGTGCCGCCCATGTTGAAGATGCCGCCGAGCTCGGCGTTCTTCACCTGCATGTCGCCGGCGGCGCCCATGAGCTGCATCGCCGCGAGCGCGTGCATCGACACCCCGGTCGCGCCGATCGGATGGCCCTTGGCCTTGAGCCCGCCGGACGGGTTGACCGGCAGCGGCCCGCCCTTCTCGGTCAGGCCCTCGGCCACGGCGCGCGCGCCCCGGCCCTCCGGCACCAGCCCCATCGCCTCGTACTCGATCAGCTCGGCGATGGTGAAGCAGTCGTGGGTCTCGACGAAGGAAAGATCGGTGAGCGCGAGGCCGGCGCCGGCGAGCGCGCGCGTCCAGGCCTCGCGGCAGCCTTCGAGCTTGAGCACGTCGCGCCGCGACATCGGCAGGAAATCCTGCACGTGCTCGCCGGCGCGGAACGCGACCGCCTTGCCGAGCTTGAGCGCGGTCGCGACGTCGGCAAGGACGAGCGCGGCGGCGCCGTCGGAGACGAGCGAGCAGTCCGTGCGCTTGAGCGGACCGGCGACGCGCGGATTCTTCTCGCTCTCGGTGCGGCAGAACTCGTAGCCGAGGTCCTTGCGAATCTGCGCGAACGGGTTGCCGACGCCGTTCTTGTGGTTCTTGGCGGCGATGCGCGCGAGCGCGTCGGACTGGTCGCCCCAGCGCTGGAAATAGAGAGAAGCGATCTTGCCGAAAATCCCGGCGAAGCCGCCGTCGATGTCGGCCTCCTCGCGCACGTAGGAAGCCTTGAGCAGGTTGCGGCCGATCTCGGCCGCGGGCGTCGTCGTCATCTGCTCGGCACCGACCACCAGCACGATGCGCGCGGCCCCGGCGGCGATCGCCTTGAGGCCCTGGTGCACCGCGGCCGAGCCGGTGGCGCAGGCATTCTCGACCCGGCTCGCGCGCTTGAAGCGCAGATCGGGCGAAGCCTGCAGCACCAGCGAGGCGGTAAAATCCTGCGGCGAGAAGCCGGCGTTGAAATGGCCGAGCACGATCTCGTCGACGTCGCGCGCCTCGACCCCGGCATCGGCCAGCGCCTCACCCGCGACCCGGACGATCAGGCTCTCGACCGTCTCGCCTTCGAGGCGCCCGAACTGCGTGTGCGCCCAGCCCACGATGCAAGCCGTCATGGCCGCCTCCTGTCGCAAGCCTCCGGCGGAGGCTCCTCGGTTGCAGAAGCGATTTCCGACGATTGTGCCGTAAACGCAACACCGGCGCCAAGGCGCCGAATTTTGGACGTTTTCTCCCGACATTAACGGCCGACCCCCGGCCCGGGTGGTCGCTCCGGGGGGTTCTCGCTTTGCCTTTCACCCGCCTTCGGCCTAAACCATGCTTCTCGGCCTCCGGAGCGGTTCCGAGGCCCGCCCAAACGATCGGACCCGAGCCCGTGCTGCTCTCGACGCGTTTCTTCGTCGTCCGGACCTTGATGTGGGCGGCCCTGGCCGGCGCCGCAACCGCCTTGCCCGCGACGCGGGCGGCGGCGGAAGCCCTGCTGGTGATCGAGGCCGAAAGCGGCAAGGTGCTCTACGCCGAGCGCGCGACCCAGCCCTGGTACCCCGCGTCCGTCACCAAGCTGATGACCGCCTACGTCACCTTGCGCGCGGTCAGGGAAGGCCGACTCGCGCTCGACACGCCGCTCACCGTCTCGACCAACGCCGTGGCGCAGGCTCCGGTGAAGATGGGGTTCGGGACGGGAACCGGCTCGATCGAGAATTTCGCCGAGCTGATGAATCGCAATGCCCAGCGCCTGGGCATGATCCAGACCAGCTTCGTTAATCCGAACGGGCTGCCCGCCGACGACCAGATCACCTCCGCCCGCGACCTCGCCATCCTCGCCCGCGCGCTCATTCGCGAGATGCCGGAATACGATTATTACTGGCACCTGCCCGGCATCCGCATGGGGAAAATGGTGCAGCGGAACTACAACACGCTGATCGGGCGCTACCCCGGCGCCGACGGCATGAAGACCGGCTTCATCTGCGCCTCCGGCTTCAACTTGGTCGCCTCGGCCACGCGCGACGGCCGGCGGATGATCGCCGTGGTGCTCGGCGCTCCGTCCTCGGCGGCGCGCGCCCTGAAAGCCGCGCAGCTGCTCGAGCGCGGCTTCAACAGCAACACCGGCCTCGCCTGGCTGATGCCGACGCTCGGCACGGTCGAATCGCTGCAGCCGGTCAACGCCGAGCCTCCGAACCTGCGCGACGAGATGTGCGGCGGCCACCGCAAGCGTCCGGCGACCGAGGACGAGGACGACACGATCACCGCCAACAGCAGCCCCGACTCGCCCTACGCGGTCTTCCTCTCGAGCCTGCGCCCGAAGAGCAAGGGCGGCGCGCTGCTGCAGGAAGACCATATGGGCGAGCCGGTCCTGGTCTATACCGGAACCAAGCCCCCGGCGCCCGGGACCGTGCAGGCCGGATGGAGCGAGCCGAAGGCCAAGGCCGGCAAGAAGAAGACCGCGACCGCAAGGCTGACGCCGGCGAAGGACAAGAACGGCCCGAAGGAAGGTGCGTCCTCCGCCGCCGCGCCGCCCGGGGACGGGGCTGCGGCGAAGCCGAAGCCGAAAAAGCCCGCGGCGAAGCCTGCGCCCGCTGCGGCGACGCAGCAGACCTCGCAGGCGAGATGACCGCGCTTGGCGCGACGCGCGGTCCGGCCGAACCCATCCCGCTGACGGTGCTGACCGGCTTCCTCGGCGCCGGCAAGACCTCGCTGCTCAATCGCCTCATCGTCGACCCTGCGCTCGCCGAGACCGCGGTCATCATCAACGAGTTCGGCGATGTCGGCCTCGACCATCTTCTGGTCAGGCCGATCCGCGACGGCGTCGTCCTCCTGCAAAGCGGCTGCCTGTGCTGCACCCTGCGCGGCGACCTCGTCGACGCGCTGGAGCAGCTGTTGCGCGACCTCGACAACGGCCGCGCCGTGTTCCGCCGCGTGATCCTGGAAACCACCGGCCTCGCCGACCCCGCGCCGGTGCTGCAGACCGCGATGGCGCATCCCTATCTGGTGATGCGCTACCGGCTCGACGGGGTGATCACCGTCGTCGACGCGGTGAACGGGGAGGCGACGCTCGATGCGCACCTCGAGTCGGTGAAGCAGGCGGCGGTCGCCGACCGCATCGTGCTGACCAAGACCGATCTCCTCGCCGCACCGGAGCTTGAGCGCGGCAAGGAGCGCCTCGCCGCGCGGCTGCGCGCGCTCAATCCGGCCGCGCCCATCCTCGATGCCGCGGAGGCGACCGCCGCGCGTCTCCTCGCCTGCGGGCTGTTCGACCCCGAGCGCAAGATCCCCGACGTCAAGCGCTGGCTCGCCGCCGAGGCCTACGCCAAGTCCGGTCATTCCGGGGCCGGCCGAAGGCCGGAGCCCGGAATCCATAACCACAGTCACGGCCAACCTCCGGGACCTGGGGTTATGGATTCCGGTCCGCGCGCCAATGCGCGCGACCGGAATGACGAGAGCGGGAGCGATCATCACCACCACGACGTGAACCGCCACGACGACCGCATCCGCGCGTTCTCGCTCGCCGCCGACGCCGCGATTCCCGCCGCCGTGCTCGAGATGTTTCTCGACCTCTTGCGATCG
>WNFB01004241.1_pt1 | contig 12744 bp, 10 predicted proteins | sample 5400501 | NCBI WGS metagenome assembly WNFB01 (sample SAMN13153341, study PRJNA577476) | soil metagenome | isolation source: 200 cm saprolite under Douglas fir tree site 2 hole 1 | place: USA:California | collected 2015-04-18 | reverse complement strand
GACGTCGGTCACATTGAGCGAGGCGATGCCTACGGCCGGATTGATTACGACGCTGCCATCTGGGAGCTGTTTGACCCACACCACTCCGTTCGAACTAAGTCCTGGGTCATAGCCGTGGATCTGTTGACCCGACGGGTCAAGGACGTCCACTCATATGAACCCAAAGGTCGCGTGATGGGCCCGCCCGTCCACGCCGACGTACTCGCCTAACATAAAGCGGTTATCCCCTCGGTAAACGAGCCGGTTGCCGTTGCCGTCAGTCCCCATTCCCTGGAAATCGATCACCCCAACGAAACCATTGAAGTCAGTAATCAACGACGCCTCGGACGAGGGACCGGGAAACAGGAAATGAAAGGTGCCGAAGGGAAGCGCGGTGGTCAGGGGAATGGGATTCGGCTGGGCTGCGTCGGCAGAGCCCAGCGCCGGTTTCGGAAGGATGAGGTTTTTGCCTAGCACCAGCCCAGCTCCGGCAACGCCAGCCGTGCGTTGGAAGAAGTTGCGCCGCGTGAATCCGCATCGTAGGCCAGTCCGGAGGAAGCCATCGATTTCGTTTATCATGGTGTTCTCCTATCACTCCTGGGCAGAGCGTAACCGACCCGCTCGGTTGCCATGACAAATAGACCAAGGGAAGGGCCGAAAGACCGAATGAATGTTTTGCGACCTGGTGCATTCTGTGCTTTCTTTCTGCGCCTGCCAAGCTCAGATTGGGTAATGCCAGAGGGAAACCATTCTTGCGCATTTCCTTCGCTTGCACACGCCGAGTTCGGTTACGGATGCGCGGCCGATTAGCCGCGCCGAGTCCAAGGGCACAGATGCCCGTTCTCATCCAGAACCGGCCGCAAAGCTGTGCCTACTAAAAACCCGGTCCGCATTGAAAACCGCATTGAAAACATTGAAAACATTGAGGTTGACCGCTTACGCTGTTAGGCTTGCGGTTTTGACCTCGTCTCACGGATGAGCTGGATCGCCTCCAGGTGTTTGGGCTTCCGCTTCCTGATATCGATGGACGGCAGCGCGGGTCGGAGCGATCAGAAGGAAGTATGGCCGCCCGCGTTGAGTCTCGCACTTTGGTAGTCGGTTCCCTGGGTTGGAACGTAATAAAACCGTAACAAAACCCTTTGCGCAGCCTATCTAACTGCAAGAAAACAGGTTCTACTTGTTGAGCGAAAGCAGATGCCCTGAATTGATGTAAGGCTATGGAAACCACGGGAATAGATGTAAATCATGGTAAAGGATCCGTCTGCCTCTTAATCAGTAGGTTGGGGGTTCGATTCCCTCACGGCTCACCAAACCATTGCAGGCAAGGTACTTACGTCCAAGAAGGAACCCTCGACCTCGGCTAGTTTCCGGCTTCAGAATTCTATGGCAGTAAATTCAAGTCGCTGAAAATCAATCACTTATAGCCGGAGTAGAGCAACTGCTCGAGAAGCAGTTGGTGGGGCATGCATCCCACGGATGATTCAGCATAACCTTCTGCACCAATGAAACCTATGCGCGGGACTTAGAGAGATTGACGTTCAACGAAATGGCAAACGTAACAAAACAGTGCCTCTGGACACTGCCGTAACGGAACTCAAATGTGCACTGACACTTAGGAGCCACGCTGGGTGTCATTTCTCGCGAATCATGAGCCAGCCGAGGCTGCTTTCCGACCAAGGGGTGAGGGGTTCGAGTTTCCCTCGAGGGGACGGCGGCGCAAGTGCCGGTTCGCCAGACGATTTCGTCTAATCCCCACAGATTCAATACGAACGGAATTCTTGGTGTGGACAGGATCGAGGAGTCTGCGGAACGCAAATATCGTTTGCCAACGTAATTAACTTGCGCGAACATTAAACGCCTTCTCCGGAGGGGAGGTCTATTGGCCGAGCCGCAGAGAGAAGCGCTGATCCAGGTCCGCAAATTGACGGTTCATTACACGTCGGCTGACGGAAGAGAAATTCCAGCGCTCAATCAGGTCGATTTCACGATACAGCCAGGGGAAGCAGTCGGAGTGCTGGGCGAGTCGGGCTGCGGAAAAACCACGCTCGGCCTTTCGGTACTCCGTTTGCTTCCAGCGAGCGCGCGCATTCGAAGCGGCTCGGTCCTTTTTCACGGCCAGGAAATTCTGCAAATGACAGAAGACCAACTGCAGAAGCTCCGCGGAGCAGAAATCTCGATGATCTTCCAGGAGCCCGAGATTGCATTGACCCCGGTGATGCGCGTGGGAGAACAGGTCGTAGAAGTAATTCGTGCCCACCGGCCCGGGAGCCGTGAGCAGTGCCGCGCTCAGGCGAAGGAGTTACTCAGCCAACTCGGCTTTTCCGATGCCGACCGAATTTACTCAGCTTATCCTCATCAACTGAGCGGAGGGCAGCGCCAGCGCGCCGTGATCGCCCAGGCCATCGCGTGCAAACCTTCGCTTGTCATCGCTGACGAGCCTACTACCGCGCTCGATTCCGCCGTCCAAGGTGAAATCTTGGCCTTATTTCGCCATCTCCAGGAGCGCTACCAAATGGCCCTTTTGATCATCACTCACAACCCGGCGATCCTCGCCAAGATAACTAACCGAGTCCTGGTGATGTATGCTGGCCGCATCGTCGAAGAGGCTGCGACATCGGATATTTTCCGAAAACCCCTTCACCCTTATACTCTGGGCTTGATGCGATGCCACCCCCAGCTTGACGCGGAGGACTCTTTCGGCCCGCGGAGGCCATTGCACAGTATTCCCGGCCAGCCACCAGAGCCAACACAGGCAATGCGCGGTTGCTCTTTCGAGCCGCGTTGTCCTGATCGAATGGACCGCTGTACCATTCGCGAGCCCGAAGAGGTACAGGCAGAAACTTCACTGAGGGTCCGCTGTTTCAAATATGGCGGCTGACTATACAGTCCAAGGGTCCGAACCGGAGCCCATTTTGCGCGTTCGTGGTCTCAGCAAGCAGTATGGGCAGCGCCACGGGTTCAACCGCCAGAAATTCCTGATTGAAGCTCTCAAGGATGTGGAGTTTGTGATTCGCGCCGGCTCGACGCTGGCCCTCGTGGGCGAATCGGGCGCGGGGAAATCCACGCTGGCGCGATGCCTGGCGCGCCTCGAAGACCCGGACTCGGGTGAAATCTGGTATCGAGACAAGAATCTTTTGGCTATACCGGCCCAGGAAATGCGCTGGGTGAGGCGGCAGATTCAACTGATCTTTCAGGACCCCACGTCGGCCTTGAATCCCCGATTCTCCGCAGTTGAAATCGTTGCCGAACCACTCGCCATCCAACGCCAAAGCACGGAAGAGGAACGCCGCCGGCGAGCTTTGGAGGCTATGGAACAGGTGGGATTGCCACGCGATTGCGGAAACAAATCACCGCTGGAACTTAGCGGCGGCCAACGGCAGCGGCTGGCTCTGGCGCGGGCGCTGGTGCTGGAGCCGAAATTCCTCATTTTGGACGAAGCCCTTGCAGGGCTCGACCTCTCGATTCAGGCGCAGATTGTGAACCTATTGCTCGAACTCCAGATTTCGCGCGGCCTGACGTATCTCTATATTTCACACGATCTCACCATGGTGGGCCGTATTGCGGACCACGTTGCGGTGATGCGCGACGGGAGGATCATCGAGTGGTCTCAAACTTCTGATTTCTTCACCAGCCCTCGGCATCCTTATACTCAAGAATTGATCGCCTCGATTCCAAGAATCGAATCTCGAGCTTGAGGGCCGCGCCGAACCCGTCCACGAACTTGCGCTACTTTTTTCGCAGATTGAGCCACGCCCTCTTCCTTCTCCTCGGAGTCTCCGTACTTTCATTTCTCTTTGTCGAGCTCGCGCCGGGAGACTATTTCGAACGGATGCGGCTGAATCCGCAAATTTCACGGGAGACCCTGGCGTCGTTGCGGTCAAAATATGGGTTCGATAAGCCTATCGCGATACGATACATGCGCTGGGCGCGTTCGACATTCAAGGGGGAGTTCGGCTTCTCCTTTTCCTATAACACGCCCGTGGCGCCCCTGATTTGGGAGAGGGCGACCAGCACGCTGGCGCTAACCGGAACCGCGACGCTGCTCGCGTGGCTCCTGGCGATCCCCCTCGGGGTTTGGGCGGCTTCGCGGAAGGGCCAGTGGCTCGACCGCGCTCTCGCAGCAGGGACCACGGTACTGCTGGCAACTCCCGACCTGGTGATCGCTCTCGCGTTGTTGTTGTTCGCGCTTCGCACGGGATGGTTCCCGACCGGCGGCCTCCATGCCTTGGACATCGCCCGGATGAATTGGTGGGGGAAAGCCAGGGACTCCGCGTCTCACTTGTTCCTGCCTGTGGCGTGTCTCGTGCTAGGTGCGCTTCCGACATTGGTTCGACATACGCGGGCGGCGTTGCTCGAAGTCCTGGATTCCCCGTTCGTCCGCGCCGCTCGTGGGCATGGAATCCCGGAACGGCGCGTCTTATTCCGTTACGCATTGCCGGCGGCGGCGAACCCGCTTATTTCTCTTTTCGGAGTCTCGCTAGGAACTCTGTTGAGCGCGTCATTGTTGATTGAAGTCATCATGAGCTGGCCGGGAATGGGGCCTTTGTTGGTGGAAGCGATCCTGGCTCATGATGCTTATCTCGTTATCGGCGCAGTCATGCTCTCGACTGTTTTTCTCGTTGGAGGAAGTCTCGTGGCGGATCTGCTTTTGTATCTGGCGGATCCGCGAATACGACTGGGGTAGCGTGTGATTCGACACGGAAGGCTTTGGTTCGTTGTGACATTTCTCGCGGCCGTGCATTTGATTGTGCTTCTGGCCGGCTTCTTCGCTCCGTACGATTTCGCCAGCCAAGAGAGATCGCTGCCGTTTGTGCCGCCCAGCCGTCTCCATTTCGTCGATCCTGAAGGCCATTTTCACCTCCGACCTTTTGTTTACATGTGGACTCAGCGGCCGGGAACTTTAGGAGCTTACGAAGGAGACCGAAGCCGACTCTTCCCCGTGCGCTTTTTCGTCCGTGGGGCGCCGTACAAGATCGCCGCCGCATTCGTCTCGTCTTGGCACTTGTTTGGCGTCGAAGAGCCCGCACGCATCTTTCTGGCAGGCAGTGACGAGTACGGCCGGGACGAGTTCTCGCGACTGCTTTACGGAGGGCAGATTTCTTTGTTCGCGGGGTTCGTAGCTGCGGCGGTTTCGCTGGCTCTGGCGCTGATATTGGGGGTCCTCGCCGGCTTTTACGGTGGCTGGCTCGACGATGTCGTGATGCGCTTCTCGGAGCTTTTTCTGGCTTTGCCCTGGCTTTACCTGTTATTTGCCGTCCGAGCTTTCATGCCCTTGCACATTGCGCCGGCGCAAGCCTTCATGTTGCTCATCGCAGTGATCGGATTCATCGGGTGGGCTCGGCCGGCGCGCTTGATTCGTGGCATCGTATTGAGCGCGAAAGAGCGTTCTTATGTCCTCGCGGCGCGCGGCTTTGGGGCGTCTGATCTCTACCTCATGCGCCGCCATGTGCTCCCCGAGACTTCCGGCGTGCTGCTTACCCAAGCGGCGCTCTTAGTCCCGCAATACATCCTGGCCGAGGTCACGCTGTCCTTCCTCGGCTTAGGCGTAGGCGAACCCGTGCCCAGTTGGGGCAACATGCTGGCCAGCTTGCAAAAATATTATGTACTTACCTCGTACTCGTGGATGTTCGCTCCGGGACTTGCCTTGATACCGGTGTTTCTGCTTTACTACGAGCTTTGTAGTGTCCTCCAGGAGCGGATTAAATTTGTACGCTTCTGACTTCTCCCGAAATGCCAAGGTCAAGGTGACCCGTCCGACCTCGAAGGCCGCGATTATAGTAGTTTCACTTGCGTTATTCGCCGCAGCCTGCCTTCTAAAGCTACAAGCAGCTTCGGCTCCAACCCCTCAGCCTCTGCGTCCGGGCGAAGAAGTTCTTATTACCGAGGGTGAAATTGGCCGCTATGGTGGTCGATTAGTCGCGTCGCTCCACTCCGAGCCCAAGACCCTGAATCCCGTCACGGCTATTGATCTTCCTTCACAGCAGGTCATCGGCTTGATGGCCGCAGACCTGATTCATATCAATCGGTATACGCAGCGCACCGAACCTGCCCTGGCAAAGTCTTGGAAGGTCTCTGCTGACGGGCGAACTTACACCTTGGCGCTACGCCGTGGGTTGAGATTTTCGGACGGCCATCCCTTTGACGCCGACGATGTGGTCTTTTCATTCCAAGTGTTCCTGGACCCAAAGGCCCACTCCGCGCAGAGTGACCTTTTGACCGTGGGAGGAAAGCCGATCGCGGTACGCAAAATTGACGCCTACAAGGTCGAGTTCGAGTTGGCGCAGCCCGATGCTGCGGCCGAGCGCCTATTCGACAGCGTCGCCATCCTGCCCCGCCACTTGCTCGAAAAGGCGCACCAGGAAGGGAAAATCGCCGAGACTTGGAGTCTGACCACATCGCCCGAGCAGATCGCGGGCTTGGGACCGTTTAGGCTGAAGGAATACGTCGCCGGCCAGCGCATCGTGCTCGAGCGAAATCCGTACTATTGGAAGGCTGACCTCCTGAGCGGTCGCCTCCCCTATCTCGACGAAATAACTTTCCTGTTCGTGCCGAGCGAAGATGCTGAAGTGATTCGCTTTCAGGCCGGGGATGTCGATGTGATCAGCCGCCTGAGTGCGGAGAACCATTCAGCCTTGGCGCGAGAACAAAAGACCAAAGGCTTTCAACTGTATGACTTGGGCCCAGGTCTGCAGTACGAATTCATGTTTTTCAACCTGAACGACATAACTGCGAAGGGGGCTGATGAGATAACCCGGAAGCAGGAATGGTTCCGGCAAATCAATTTCCGACAGGCCGTCTCGGCGGCGATCGACCGCGAAGGAATTGTCCGCCTCGTCTATCAGGGCCACGCTGCGCCTCTCTGGACCCAAGTCACGCCCGGGAACAAACTCTGGATAAATCCGGTGATTCCTCACCCTCCCCGCTCCCTTGAAAAGGCGCGCGAGTTACTCAAAGCGGGGGGTTTTTCCTGGAAGAGCGACGGCGCGCTGGTCGACGCGCGAGGCCAGGCCGTTGATTTCACAATCTTGACCGCCGCTGGGAATGCCCAGCGGATGAAAATTGCGACCATCATCCAGGATGACTTGAGCCACCTCGGAATGGGCGTGCACGTTGTCCCGTTCGAATTTGGAGCGATGATGAATCGAGTCTTTCAGACGTTCGATTATGAGACCTGTGTTTTGGGGCTCCTGGGCAGCGACGTAGACCCGAACCCGGAAAGGAACGTGTGGCTTGTGGACGGCGGCCTGCACCTCTGGAAGTTGCACAGCACGACGCCTCCTGCAGCCTGGGAGACGGAAATCGACCGCTTGATGCGCCAGCAACTTACTACGTTGAAATACGAAGAGAGAAAACGCATGTACGACCGGGTCCAACAGTTGGTGGCTGAGAATCTTCCGCTCATTTGCCTGGTCAGCCCAGACGTCCTGGTGGGAGCCAAGACGAGCCTGGGCAACTTTCGACCCGCCAATCTGAACGACTACACGCTTTGGAATGCGGAGCAGCTTTTCTTGCGCCAGGAGGAACCGGGCAAGCCCCGATGACCAAAGCCCAGACGAGCGCATCCGGGGCAAAGGACCTTCTGTGGCCGAATTCCCGGTTGGTGCAGGAATGCCTGAAGGGAAACGAAGCAGCCTGGTCAGCCCTGATCGACAAGTTTAAGAATCTCATCTACTCGATTCCCCTCCGATACGGCCTGCCTCCCGACGACGCCTCCGATATTTTTCAGGCGGTTTGCCTCGAGCTCCTTTCGGAACTGCCCCGGCTACGGGAGCCCCTAGCTCTCCCCGCGTGGTTGATCCGGGTTACTTACCACAAATGCTTCCACTGGAAACGGGACCAGCAACGGTACTTCGCCGCCGATTCTCGAGAAGCAAAAGACGAACCCGAGGGAGATCCTCGCGAGCTCCCTCAAGAAGTAGTGAGCCAACTTGAGCGCGAGCAGGCCCTGCGCGAGGCTTTAGCAGGACTGTCGCCTCGCTGCCGGCAACTCGTCGAGATGCTCTTTTTCGAAAGTCCGGCTCGCCCATATCGCGAAGTTGCCAGAATGCTGGGCATCGCAACCGGCTCGGTCGGGTTCATCCGCGGCCGCTGCCTGGGTCGGCTGAAAAAGCGCCTCGAAGAAGCGGGCTTCGCTTGAGTTCGGAAATCAAGAAAAACGGCCACCTCAAGCAGCTCTTCGGAGAGCTCGCGAAGCTCACGGACGCTCCGAGCCGGAAGGAATTTCTGTCCCGTCATCCTGAACTCCGCCAGGCGGAAGTGGTCTCGCAGCTCGACGACGCCGTGAGCGAGCAACTGAGGGTTGATCTGCGGGGAGCTCTGGCGCTCGCCGAAGCCGTGGTCGAGATCGCCCATCAAATGGGAAACAACGAGGCACTGGGGCGTGGCCTTCGGGCAAAGGCCAACGCCCTTTGGTTCATGGGCGATAGCAAATCTGCCGTGGAACTCCACGAACGATCGCTCAGACTTTTTGAGGAGCAAGGCGCGACGCTCGAGATGGGACGGACGTTGAGCGCGTCGATCCAGCCGCTCATTTTGTTGGGCGAATATGAGGGGGCTTTTTCGGCGGCGGAGCGGGCAAGGGAGATTTTCAAAAGCCAGGGCGAGGTGGTGCGCCTGGCGCGCCTCGAAATCAATGTCGCAAATATCTATTACCGGCAAGACCGTTTCAATGAGGCGTTGGCTGGTTACGAGCGGGCTCTCGAGGGTCTTCTGCCGGACAAAGACACCGAAGGCATCGCGGCCTCCCTGCACAATATCGCGGTCTGTCTGATCAGCCTGAACGACTTCCACCGGGCCGTCGCCACTTATGAGCGAGCTCGAACTTTTTGTCACGACCACGCCATGCCGCTCGCCGTCGCTCAGGCCGACTACAATATCGCTTATCTGCACTATCTCCGAGGTGAATACAACCGCGCCATCGACTTGCTGCGAACCACTCGTGAATCCTGCCTGAAAGTCGGCGACGCTTATCACGGCGCGTTGTGCGACCTCGACCTCTCCGAAATCTACCTCGAACTGAACCTGAGCGAGGAAGCCGCAGAGACGGCCCAACAAGCCTTTGCTCAATTCGAGCAACTCCAGCTGCGCTACGAGGCCGCCAAATCGCTGACCAATGTCGCCATTGCCTTGGGGCAGCAGGAAAAGGCCTTTCAGGCCCTCGAATCCTTTGCCCAGGCGCGAGGCAGGTTCATTCAGGAAAAAAACCATGTCTGGCCGCCCCTGATCGACTTGTATCAGGCACTTGTGCTCTACAACGAAGGCCGCCTCTTTGAGGCGCGCAGGCTCTGTTCGGCAGCGCTGGAATTCTTTCAGCCGTCAAGAATGCCCGGTAAAGCCGCCCTTTGTCGTCTGCTGCTGGCCCGACTGGCTTTGCGCGCCCAGGACCTATCGGCCGCTCGTCAGGAATGTCAGTCCGTCTTGGATCAACTCGCCCAACTCGAATCACCCGTTCTGACTTACCAGACAAATCTTTTAATGGGCCAGGTCGAAGAAGCGACCGGCAATCTACAAAATGCCTATGAAAAATACCAAGCCGCTCGTGAGGCTCTCGAAACGCTCCGAGGCAGTCTGCGGCGGGAAGAGCTGAAAATTGCCTTCATGAAAAACAGGTTGGAGGTTTACGAAAGCCTGGTGAACATTTGTCTGAGCCGCGACTCTAATCCGGCCTCAGCGGAAGAGGCTTTGGGGTATATGGAACAGGCTAAGTCCCGCACACTTCGAGACTTGATCTTTCAACGAGGTCAACCCTTGGCCTCCACTGAACCGGCACAGAGCGAGTTGGTTCGTCGAATTCGCGGCCTGCGGGAAGAACTGAATTGGTACTACCACCGGATCGAACTTGAACAGCTCCGCCCAGGCGATCAAAGACCCAAGATGGTCGAAGAACTCCAAGCCCAGGCGAAAGCCCGCGAAAAGGAATTCCTGCGCGCTCTGCGGCAGATTCCTTCGCCGGAAAGCGAAGATCCTGGGTTCGGCGGCTACGAGCCTGTGACTCTGGACTCGATTCGTTCTGCTCTTGCGGCCGACACGGTCCTTCTCGAATATTTTCGCGTTCGAGAGCACATCGTCGCCGCTTTGATCACTCGCGAAACGCTCGAGGTGATTCCTCTTACGCTGGCTTCGCGGGTGGGCAATCTCCTTCACTTGCTCCAATTCCAACTTTCCAAGTTCCGGTTGGATCCGGCCTACGTCCGGACATTCGCAAAAACACTCTTGAAAGCAACTCAAAGCCACCTGAAAGATCTCTATCAGGAACTGATCGCGCCGCTGCGCCAACGTCTTGATCGGCGTCACCTGGTCGTTGTGCCGCACGAAGTGCTGCACTATCTGCCCTATCATGCGCTTTTTGACGGCGCAAAATACCTGATTGATTCCTTCACCATCTCGTACGCGCCCAGCGCCGGTGTTTACGCTCTCTGTCCCGAAGAGCCAGCCCATCAGAGCGATGCCTCTTTAATTCTTGGCGTTCACGACTCTGGCACGCCTTATATCCTGGACGAAGTCCAGTCGGTTGCCACCATCCTTCCGCAGCCGGAGTTATTCGTGGGTGCCGACGCCACAGAGGCCACGCTAAAAGAAAAAGGACCACGAAGCCGGTTCATTCACATCGCGACTCACGGCTATTTCAGGAAGGACAACCCGATGTTTTCGGGGATTCGGCTGGGGGGGTCCCACTTGAACCTTTACGACCTTTACTTTCTGAAACTACCCGCCGAATTGATTACTCTTAGCGGGTGCGCGACGGGTTTGAGCGTAGTGGCGGCAGGAGACGAGTTGTTAGGCCTGGTTCGGGGTCTGCTCTACGCGGGCGCCCAGTCCCTGCTGCTCACGCTGTGGGATGTCCAAGACAAGAGCACAGCCGAGTTCATGAAATCATTTTACGGGCGGTTCCGAGAGCATTCGGACAAGCGCATTGCCCTCCAAGCCTCAATGCAAGAATTGCGCGAGCGTTATCCGCATCCCTATTACTGGGCGCCCTTCATCCTCGTGGGTCGGGTTTTCGCCTCCTGACAGATCGCCAAGATACCTTGCAACCTCTCTCATCTTGACTTGACCGCAAGCGAAGCATCTAGCCTATTCGTACAAGACGAGAGATGCTTTGCTGCGCTCAGCACAGGATGGCCTTTTCGGCAGCCTGCTAAAGCAGAAAAACATTATTGGCCTCCTATATTTTTCCCGCTGGAACTTACCCTTATTCATTAAAGGGACAAAACGCCACCGAGCAAGGATCTGAAGCTGTTACGGTGGTCAACCTAAGCAGAGAGACGAGCGATGAAACATTTCGCGTTAGAGGATTGGGCGGACTTCATGCGTGAAGTTGTGGAACCTCTTCAAAGAGCAGCCATGCAACGCCACCTCGATGAAGGCTGCAAGAGGTGCTTGAGGGCGGTGGCTGTCTGGCAGAGTGTTTTGGATGTAGCGCGCCAGGAGGCTAACAACCAACCCCCCGAAACCGCAGTCCGCGCGGCTAAGGCGTACTACGGCGTTTACGGTCCGGAGGAGCGTCTTTCCGGGGCTGCGAAAATCTCCGAGTTGATATTTGACAGCATTCGCCAGCCGCTTCCAGCAGGAGTCCGTGCTGCCGGGGTGGCTTCCCGGCAGCTCCTCTACAGGCTTGGGAGGACTTTGATTGATATGCGATTGGAGGCCGGGGACAAGCCAAACCGGATTTCTCTGGTGGGACAAGTTCTCGACTCATCTCAAACCGATCGCGGCGTCAGCGATATCCCCGTGATCCTTCTTTGCGGCAGTGAGTCGATGGCGCAGACAGTCACCAATCAATTCGGCGAATTTCACCTGGCTCTTGACGCCGCGCAAGAGCTCCACCTTCGGATCGGAAAGGGCGAGCCAGAGGCCATTCTTATTCCCTTGCGCGCCGTCGGCCTGGCAAGCGATCAAACGCCAGGCCCGGACAGGACAGTTTGATGCGCTTATCTAGCCTAGCTATGACAGTCATCCTGGGGTGTACGGAAGTACTATGGACTGGCGATTGAGAAAGCCCGAAAGTAGAAAACCGTGCTCGAGGCGCGCCAGCCTCCGGTCATGGGGCCATGAAACCAGCCAGATCGAAGGGTCGCGGACGACGAGGGGTCGAGCGACATACGGTCTGCGAATGGAACAGGAGAAGGAGCCATGAAGCGGCATATCGTTTTAGTCGTCCTGATGACTTTTGCACTTTCCACCGGGGCGGTGGCGGGCAATAACCAGGTTATCGTCCGCGACACCGGCGGTCTGACTGCCCTGCAAAACAGTTGCCTGACGGTCGGATGTACCGTCAACTATGGCCTGGATGGTAAGCAGGGACAGTTGTTCCTGGTAACGCCGACTCAAACGACCTGCAGCGGTCTTATTGGGTGTCTTCTAGATACTACATTTAACCTCCTCGATTTCATCGCCAACCTCCTCCTCCAGCCCGGCGTGACCAACGCTGAGCCGGACCAAATACTCAAGGTTTCGGGTCTTACAGCTCCGAGCGGCCTGTGGGATAACACACCCGTGAAGTACTACGGCAATACGGTGTGGGATGGATATGTCCATCAACCTGCCGCATATATTGTTCGCCTGCCTGACGAGCAAAGTATATATAGAAATGTAACGGGCTCGGGAACTGTTGCAGTGATTGACACCGGCATCGACCCGACCCATCCGGCGTTCGGCGGCGTGCTTGTCACCGGCTACGATTTCACGCGCAACACGTCGGGCGGCTCGGAGTTGGGCGACCTCAATCAGTCCACCATGGCCGTCGTCAATAACGCCTACCCAGCG
>WNFB01004239.1_pt1 | contig 12746 bp, 7 predicted proteins | sample 5400501 | NCBI WGS metagenome assembly WNFB01 (sample SAMN13153341, study PRJNA577476) | soil metagenome | isolation source: 200 cm saprolite under Douglas fir tree site 2 hole 1 | place: USA:California | collected 2015-04-18 | reverse complement strand
GTCTTGGTCAGCGTCCAGTCGCCGGGCACCGCGAGCGCGGGACGAGGCAATAGCAGCGGCGCGGCGATCGACGCCGCCACCAAAGCAGCCGCGATCAGTCTGCACCGGCCGAAGAACACGGGCATCCCCTTGTGCGGTCGGAACCGCGCTGAAGCCCCAATACCCGCCGCGACCCCACGAGCCTGGAATCGGTCGCCGTCGGAATCTATGGGCGGCGCCCTGCGGTCCACAATTAAATGCCGCGTTTACACCGGTGGCACAGCGTGATTTCCCCGAGATGTGCCGAAAAGGTCACAAATCCAGCGGCCGAACGTCGGAGTCGTGAATAACTCCGTAACATCGTCTTGGTGGCAGAGGTCACGCGAACAACGGCGTCCCCGGCACGAAGGCGTCAAACGCGGCCAGCACCTGGGCGCGGAAGCGATCGGCTTCCATCAGCATCTCGTGGCGCGCGCCCGGCACGATGAGGTGCGAGCCGGCGCGCAGCCGCACCGCAAATTCGTCGATCGCGGGCGTCGATACGATGTTGTCCTGGCCCGCCGCGATGATCAGGATCGGCTGCCGGATTTTCCCGGGATAGCCGGGCTGGAGAATCTCGCTCATCGCGCGGAACGCGGCGTCCGTCCAGGCCACCGTCGGCCAAGCGATCGCAAGCTTGGGCTCGGCCTCGACCACGGCGACGTTGCGCGCATAGCGCACGGGATCGGACGTGAGCAGATTACCGAGGAACGGGCGCTGCTGCATCACCGTCGCGTCGCCGCCGGGAACGTAGAGCGAGCCGAGCCCGAAGAGCCGCATCGTCTTCACCAGCGTGCGGGTGGCGGCGGAGCGCCGCATCCCCGGCAACGCGATCATCGGCGACAACAGCACCATGCGATCGAACCAGCGGCGCCCGGCATGGGCGGCCCGTAACAGGACGGTGGCGCCCATCGAATGCGCCAGCGCAAAGACCGGCGGCGGACAGTCCGGCAGGACCACCTCGTTGACGAAGATTTCGAGATCGATCAGGTACTGGTCGAAATTCCGAACATAGCCTTTGCGCGGGTTGCGCAATGCCCGGTCCGACATGCCCTGGCCGCGCCAGTCCAGCGTCGCGACCGCGAACCCGCGCGCGCGCAGGTCGCGCACCGTCTCGAAATATTTCTCGATGAACTCGGCGCGGCCCTGGAACAGGCACACCGTGCCCTTGCGCCCCGGCGGCGGCGCCCAGCGCGCAAAGCGCAGCGCAACCCCGTCGCGGGTCTTGAGGGTCCCGGTGACGACGTCAGAGGGCACCGGGTTGGCGGGAATGGAAACGAGGGTCATGACCGGCGGGAACGAAAGGCAATACGACGGACGGGGAGCGAGCAGGTTTAGAGCATGCCTGCTCCGCTGTCCTCTGTCTTCTCTCGGCCGTCGTCGGTGCCTGTCTTCGGCATAGAAAAACGTAATGATTTCAATACGCTAAATCCCCTTGCGGATGAGGGAACCGATCCCCACATCGATTTCGTGCAGGCCCTTCGGGATGCACAAGCAACCGGTCCGGCCCTTGCGGGCGGACCATCCGCATATCGCTCAACGGAGGTTATGCCATGCGAACTTTCGATCTTGCTCCCCTCTATCGCTCGACTGTCGGCTTTGATCGGCTGTTCTCGATGCTCGATGGCTTCGAGGCCGCCCCGGGCTATCCGCCCTACAACATCGAGCGCACCGGCGAGAACGCCTACCGCATCTCGGTAGCCGTGGCCGGCTTCGGCGAGCACGAGCTGTCGATCGAGGCGAAGGAAAACACCCTGACCATCAAGGGCGAGAAGCAGGTCAAGGACGAGACGACCCGCGGCGAGGTGCTCTACCAGGGCATCGCGGCGCGCGCGTTCGAGCGCGTCTTCCAGCTTGCCGACTACGTCCAGGTCAAGGGCGCGACCCTCGAGAACGGGCTCCTGCACGTCGATCTCGTGCGCGAGATTCCCGAGGCGAAGAAGCCGCGCCAGATCCCGATCGGCAACGGCCAGCCCAAGGTGGTCGAGGCCAAAGCGGCGTGACGATACGGTCCGACCGGCTGCCCGCGTAGCCGGCGCGATCGGATCGATCGGAGGGAGCGCCCCGGATTCCGGGGCGCTTTCATTTTGTGCGCGCCGCAAGGAGGCTGAGCAATGCCGGGCGGCCCACGCCCCGCAATTACTCGGCCTGCTCGACGGACGACGGTGAAGCTTGCGGCGGTGTGGCCGGCGCTGTTGCGCTGGCGGTCGATTCGGCGGCCGGCGATTCGGCGGTCGCCGCCATCTTGGGCCGCGGCCGGGGCAGCGGCGGATGTCCGGCCTGCACGGCCGGACGCGGCGGCGAAGCATGGCCCGGCGTCATCGGCAACAAAGCGGCGCCGTTCTCCGGCGGACCGTCGACGGCCGGCGGCAACATCCGCGAGCTCGGACCGTAGCCGTCCGGAACCATCGCGACCCGCCCGGGCGGCCGCCTGTATGGCGGCGGCATCGGCGGCGCGGCATAGCGCGGCGCCAGCGGGACGACCCGCACGATGCGTCCGAGCCGCGCGTCCACGATCACGCGCACCTCCTGGCCGGCGGGATCGACGGCGCGCAGCGCGTAAACCGACCCGCGGCGCGCGGCGGGGCTCAGCGGCTCGAGCCCGGTCGAGCGCACGATGGTGATGATTTCGTGCGGCGGCAGCGCCGCATAGGCCGGATGAGCCGGGGCGGGATATGCAGGCGGCACCGGCTGCGCCAAAATTCCTTCCGGCGCCGCAAGCGAGAAGGCCAGCACGCCCGCGCAGAGTGCGATCTTCCGTTTCAAGACATACCCCCGATGTTCCACATCGAGCGCAGCATGAACCTGGCTGCGCGTGCATCTCTCCGCAACGATAACCCGGAATGGGGCGGAGCTTTGGCGCGGGCGTGACATCAGTGCGCGCTCAAGCATGCGCCATGGCCACGAAGCGATCGACCTCGGCGGCGGCGGTGGCAAACGAGGTGACGAGGCGCACCAGCGTGGCGCCCGACGGCAACACCGTACCGTTGGGCAGCGCGTCCGTCGCCCAGGGATAGTAGCTCGCGCCAGCCGCCTTGAGGCGCGCGTCGATCGGCTGCGGCAGGACGACGAACACCTCGTTCGCCTCCACCGGCCACACCGGAGCGAGACCCGCGGCGGCGAGTCCGTCCGCCAATCGGTCGGCCATGGCATTGGCGCGGCGCGCCAGCTCGAGCCAGAGGCCGTCGGCGAGATAGGCCTCGATCTGCGCCGCGACGAAACGATGCTTGGAGATGAGGTGGCCGCCGCGCTTGCGCCGCTCCGGCATGTTCGCGGCGCGGGCCGGATCGAAGAACAGCACCGCCTCGGCCGCCAGCGCGCCACCTTTGGTGGCGCCGAACGAGAGCGCGTCGACGCCCGCCATCCAGGTCGCTTGCGCCGGCGAGGCGTTCATGCGCGCGAGCGCGTTCGCAAGCCGCGCGCCGTCGACATGCACGGCGAGCCCGTGGTGGTGGGCGATCTCGGAGAGGGTGCGGATCTCGTCCGGGCGATAGACGGTTCCGGCCTCTGTCGCCTGCGACAGCGACAGCACCGCCGGGCTGACGTGATGCGGGCCGCCCCATTGCCCCCGCTCGAGCGCCCGCTGCAACGTGTGCGGCGCGATCTTGCCGGCCGTCCCCGCGAGGCCGACGAGCTTCAGCCCGCCGCCGAAAAATTCCGGCGCCCCGCATTCGTCGGTCGCGATGTGCGCCTCGTCGTGACAGAGGACCGCGCCCCAGGGCGGGGCGAGATGCGCGAGCGCCAACGCATTCGCCGCCGTGCCGGTCGCGGTCAGGAACACCGCCACCTCGCGCTCGAAAATTTCGCCGAACCGCCGCTCGACGCGCTCGGTCCAGGGATCGCGGCCGTAGGCGAGGGCGGCCCCGTCGTTCGCCCGGGCAATGGCGGCGAGGATGTCGGGTGCGATGCCTGCCGCGTTGTCGCTGGCGAAATTCATGGGAAGTCTCCCCGACCGGCGGCGCCCATCATGCTGGCCGGGGAAAAGCCACGTCAATCGACGGCCGGCGACCCTGGGCGGCGCTGCCCACCGCTCCCCGGAAATGCGGGTGAGCGGTTTTCAGGCACCGGGAAGCCGAAACTTTGTCGGGACAGCCGCATTTTCCCGATAGGCGGACCCTTGTGTTCATGAGTAGAATTTGGCAAGGTAAACTAGGACAGTATTGCTGTCCCAGTTGGCGGGCTCGCCCAGTGTCCTGACCGGCAGGTCATCCGGCCCACATTGGACGGGAGCGGCGGTGCGATCGCATCGCTCACCGCCGAAGACGAGCGGCCACGCGCTTGCCCCGAGCTTGCGCAAGAACGCCTTGGGCAGAAGGCCTCGGGCCGGATGCCTCGGGCGAGGAAGCGGGCGACAAGGCCGCCAATGCGCAGCGGTGCCCTCGACGCCGTGACGCCGATCGGGCGCTGCGGATACTCAAGGTGCGCCGATCGTCGATCGGCAGGCGGCCGGTGTGAAACGCGAGGACGAGCATGGGCGCTGATCGTGACGGCGCAAAACGGGTCGAGGCCGCGCGGCGTGCGCGGCGCACGGCTCGATTTGCCCACAGCGCAGACCCCGGACTGCCGCGCGCGGACGACCTTGCGCACTCGGCCCCAGGCATGACCGCGCAGGGCCTCTACGATCCCGCGCTCGAGCGGGATTCCTGCGGCGTCGGCTTCATCGCCGACATCAAGGGCCGGAAATCGCACAAGCTCGTCGAGGACGCGCTCGCCATCCTGTGCAATCTCGAGCATCGCGGCGCGGTCGGCGCCGATCCGCGCGCCGGCGACGGCGCCGGCATCCTGGTGCAGATCCCGCACAAGTTTTTTGCGAGGCAGGCGGACCGGCTCGGCTTCAGCTTGCCGAAGCCCGGCGAATACGCGGTCGGCGTCCTCTTCATGCCGCGCGATCCGGACTGGCGGCAGGTGATCCGCGACATCTATTTGCAGATGATCAAGCGCGAGGGGCTGACGCTGCTCGGATGGCGCGAGCTGCGCACCGACAACTCCACCCTCGGCGAGTCGGTCAAGCCGACCGAGCCCGTGCACCTGCAGGTGTTCATCGGCCGCGGCCGCAAGATCAAGAGCGAGGACGAGTTCGAGCGGCGGCTCTACATCCTGCGCAAGTCGATCTCGAACGCGATCTACACGCGCAAGGAGCGCCGGCTGTCCGGCTATTACCCGGTGTCGATTTCCTGCCGCACCGTCGTCTACAAGGGCATGTTCCTCGCCGATCAGCTCGCGACCTACTATCCCGACCTGCGCGACAAGGACTTCGAGAGCGCGCTCGCGCTGGTGCACCAGCGCTTCTCGACCAACACGTTCCCGGCCTGGTCGCTTGCGCATCCCTATCGGATGATCGCCCACAACGGCGAGATCAACACGCTACGCGGCAACGTCAACTGGATGGCGGCGCGTCAGGCCTCGGTGTCCTCCGAGCGCTTCGGCGAGGACATCAACAAGCTCTGGCCGATCTCCTACGAGGGGCAGTCCGACACCGCCTGCTTCGACAACGCGCTCGAATTCCTGGTGCAGGGCGGCTACCCGCTCGCGCATGCGGTGATGATGATGATCCCGGAGGCGTGGGCGGGCAATCCGCTCATGGACGAGGAGCGGCGCGCCTTCTACGAGTACAACGCCGCGCTGATGGAGCCGTGGGACGGCCCGGCCGCGATCGCCTTCACCAACGGCCGCCAGATCGGCGCCACCCTCGACCGCAACGGCCTGCGCCCGGCGCGCTACTTCCTCACCCGCGACGATCGCATCGTCATGGCCTCGGAGATGGGCGTGCTGCGGATTTCCGAGAAGGACATCGTCAAGAAGTGGCGCCTGCAGCCCGGCAAGATGCTGCTGGTCGATCTCGACCAGGGCCGGGTCATCCCGGACGAGGAGCTCAAGGCGACGCTCGCCAAGAGCCATCCCTACCAGGAATGGCTCGAGCGCACCCAGATCGTGCTCGAGGAGCTGCCGCCCGCCCCGGACGAAGCCCCCTTGTCCAATCTCGAGCTGCTCGATCGCCAGCAGGCCTTCGGCTATACCCAGGAGGACCTCCGCATCCTGATGGCGCCAATGGCCACGCAGGGCGAGGAAGCGGTCGGCTCGATGGGCAACGACACGCCGATCTCGGCGCTGTCCGACAAGCCGAAGCCCCTGTTCACCTATTTCAAGCAGAATTTCGCGCAGGTGACCAACCCGCCGATCGATCCGATCCGCGAGGAGCTGGTCATGAGCCTGGTTTCGATCATCGGGCCGCGGCCGAACCTGTTCGACCTCGAGGGTAGCTCGCATCTCAAGCGCCTCGAGGTGCGCCAGCCGATCCTGACCAACGCCGACCTCGAGAAGATCCGCGCCATATCCGAGGTCGGCGACGGGCATTTCAAGTCGCGCATCCTCGACACCACCTGGCCGGCCGAGCACGGCGCCGAAGGCCTCAAGGAGGCGATCGACACGCTTTGCGTGCGCGCCGAGGCGGCGGTGCGCGAGGGCATCAACATCATCATCCTGTCGGACCGCCGGGCCGGCGCCGACAACGTTCCGATGCCGTCGCTGCTCGCCTGCGCGGCGGTGCATCACCACCTCATCCGGCAGGGCCTGCGCACCTCGGTCGGGCTCGTGGTCGAATCGGGCGAGCCGCGCGAGGTGCATCACTTCTGCTGCCTCGCCGGTTACGGCGCCGAGGCGATCAATCCCTATCTCGCCTTCGAGACGCTCCTTGCGATGAAGGACGATCTCCCGCAGAAGCTCGACGAGAAGGAGATCGTCAAGCGCTACATCAAGTCGATCGACAAGGGCATCCTCAAGGTGATGTCCAAGATGGGCATCTCCACCTACCAGTCCTATTGCGGCGCGCAGATTTTCGACGCGGTCGGCCTCAAGTCGGATTTCGTCGCCGAATATTTCACCGGCACCGCGACCCGCATCGAAGGCGTCGGGCTCGCCGAGATCGCCGAGGAGACCGTGCGCCGGCACCGCGACGCCTTCGGCGACGCCCCGATCTATCGTCACGCGCTCGACGTCGGCGGCGAATACCAGTTCCGCGTCCGCGGCGAGGACCATGTCTGGAACGTGTCGACCGTGTCGGCGCTGCAGCACGCGGTGCGCGGCAACCTGCCCGACCAGTACCGCGCCTATGCCAAGGTCTCGAACGAGCAGTCGGAGCGCCTGCTCACCATCCGCGGCCTGTTTCGGATCAAATCGGCGGCCGACGACGGCAGGCAGCCGGTGCCGCTCGAGGAGGTCGAGCCGGCCAAGGACATCGTGCGACGCTTCTCGACCGGCGCCATGTCGTTCGGCTCGATCTCGCGCGAGGCCCACACCACGCTCGCGATCGCCATGAACCGCATCGGCGGCAAGTCCAATACCGGCGAGGGCGGCGAGGAGTCGGACCGTTTCAAGCCGCTGCCGAACGGCGATTCCATGCGCTCGGCGATCAAGCAGGTCGCCTCCGGCCGCTTCGGCGTGACGACGGAATACCTCGTCAATTCCGACATGATGCAGATCAAGATGGCGCAGGGCGCCAAGCCCGGCGAAGGCGGCCAGCTGCCGGGGCACAAGGTCGACAAGATCATCGCCAAGGTGCGCCACTCGATGCCCGGGGTCGGCCTGATCTCGCCGCCGCCGCACCACGACATCTATTCGATCGAGGATCTGGCGCAGCTCATTTTCGACCTCAAGAACGTCAATCCCGAGGGTCTCGTCTCGGTCAAGCTCGTCTCCGAGGTCGGCGTCGGCACGGTCGCCGCCGGCGTCTCCAAGGCGCGCGCCGACCACGTAACGATCGCGGGTTTCGAGGGCGGCACCGGCGCCTCCCCGCTGACCTCGATCAAGCACGCGGGCTCGCCCTGGGAGATCGGGCTCGCCGAGACCCACCAGACGCTGGTCGCCAACCGGCTACGCGGGCGCATCGCCGTGCAGGTCGACGGCGGCATGCGCACCGGACGCGACGTCGTCGTCGGCGCGCTCTTGGGCGCCGACGAGTTCGGCTTCTCCACCGCGCCTTTGATCGCGGCGGGCTGCATCATGATGCGGGTGTGCCACCTCAACACGTGCCCGGTCGGCGTGGCGACCCAGGATCCGGTGCTGCGCAAGCGCTTCGTCGGCCAGCCCGAGCACGTCATCAATTTCTTCTTCTTCGTCGCCGAGGAGGTGCGCGAGCTGATGGCCGAGATGGGCTTCCGCACCTTCGCCGAGATGATCGGCCAGATGCAGATGCTCGACCAGCGCCAGATGGTCGAGCACTGGAAGGCCAAGGGGCTCGATTTCTCCAAGCTGTTCCACAAGCCGCAGGCGCCAGCGGGCGTGAAGATCCACAATTGCGAGCCGCAGGACCACAAGATCCACGATATCCTCGACCGGCGGCTCATCGCCGACGCGCGCCCCGCGCTCGATCGCGGCGCGCCGGTCAAGATCGTGACCGCGATCAGGAACACCGACCGCGCCACCGGCGCGATGCTCTCGGGCGAGGTCGCCAAGCGCTACGGCCACGAAGGGCTGCCGCACGACACCATCCACGTGAAGTTCACCGGCACCGCCGGCCAGAGCTTCGGCGCCTGGCTCGCGCGCGGCGTCACCTTCGAGCTCGAAGGCGACGCCAACGACTATGTCGGCAAGGGACTGTCGGGCGGGCGGATCGTCGTGCGTCCGACCGCCGATGCCGGCATCGTGCCGGAGGAATCGATCATCGTCGGCAATACCGTGCTCTACGGCGCGATCGAGGGCGAATGCTATTTCCGCGGCGTCGCCGGCGAGCGTTTCGCGGTGCGCAATTCCGGCGCCATCGCCGTGATCGAAGGCGCCGGCGACCATTGCTGCGAATACATGACCGGCGGCATCGTGGTGGTGCTCGGCCGCACCGGCCGCAACTTCGCCGCCGGCATGTCCGGCGGCATCGCCTATGTGCTCGACGAGGACGGCACCTTCGAGTCGCGCTGCAACATGGCGATGGTCGCGCTCGAGCCGGTGCCGTCGGAGGAGGAGGTCAGCGAGCGCATCTACCACCACGTCCACGATCTCGGGTCGCACGGGCGGGTCGAGGTGCTGGAAGACCTGACCCGCCACGACGCCGAGCGGCTGCACCTGCTGATCGGCCGGCACGCGCGGCTCACCGGCTCGCGGCTCGCGGCGGACATCCTCGCCGACTGGAAGAACTATTGCCCGATGTTCCGCAAGGTGATGCCGCTCGAATACCGCCGCGCGCTGGCCGAAATGGAGAAGGCGCGCACGATGCAGGCGGCCGAATAGCGTATGGGCAAGATCACCGGCTTTCTGGAGTTCGAGCGCAACGACCGTCACTACCAGCCGGTCGAGGAGCGCATCAAGCATTGGGGCGAATTCGTCCTGCCGCTGCCCGAGGAGGAGAACAAGAAGCAGGCGGCGCGCTGCATGGATTGCGGCATTCCCTATTGCCACACCGGCTGCCCGGTGAACAATCAGATCCCGGACTGGAACGACCTGGTCTATCGCGGCAACTGGCAGGAAGCCGCGCGCAACCTGCACAGCACCAACAATTTCCCCGAGGTCACCGGGCGTATCTGCCCGGCGCCGTGCGAGGCGTCCTGCACGCTCAACCTCGACGACAATCCGGTGACCATCAAGACCATCGAATGCGCGATCGCCGACCGCGCCTTCGAGCAGGGCTGGGTGAAGCCCGAGCCGCCGCTCTTGAGGACCGGCAAGAAGGTCGCGGTCGTCGGCTCGGGTCCCGCCGGCATGGTCTGCGCCCAGCAGCTCGCCCGCGTCGGGCACGACGTGCACGTGTTCGAGAAGCACGCCAAGGCCGGCGGCCAGCTTCGCTACGGCATCCCCGACTTCAAGATGGAGAAGCATCACGTCGACCGGCGCGTCGCGCAGATGGAGGCCGAGGGCGTGACCTTCCACTACGGCGCCCATGTCGGCGTCGACCTGCCGGCCGAGAAGCTGCTCGCGGAATACGACGCGCTGGTGCTCGCGGGCGGCGCGGAGGAGGCGCGCGACCTGCCGATTCCCGGCCGCGAGCTCAAGGGCATCCATTTCGCCATGGACTTCCTGCCGCAGCAGAACCGGCGCGTGAGCGGCGAGCCGGCTCCCGCCGGCGAGCCGATCCTCGCCCGCGGCAAGCGCGTCGTCGTCATCGGCGGCGGCGATACCGGCTCCGACTGCATCGGCACCGCGTTCCGCCAGGGCGCGCTGTCGGTCGTCAATTTCGAGATCATGCCGCAGCCGCCCGTCAGCGAGAACAAGCTCCTGACCTGGCCGGAATGGCCGCTGAAGCTGCGCACCTCGCCGAGCCACGAGGAAGGCGCCGAGCGCGATTTCGCGGTGCTGACGAGCAAATTCTCGGGCGAGAACGGCGGGGTGAAGAAGCTGCACTGCCTGCGCGTCGACGGCCGGATCAAGCCCATTCCCGGCACCGAGTTCGAGATCGACGCCGATCTCGTCCTGCTCGCCATGGGCTTCGTGCATCCCGTGCACGAAGGCATGATCGCCTCGCTCGGCCTCGAGCTCGATCAACGCGGCAACGTGAAGGCCGACACGCTCGCCTACCAGAGCTCCAATCCGAAGGTGTTCGCGGCCGGCGACATGCGGCGCGGCCAATCGCTGGTGGTGTGGGCGATCCGCGAAGGCCGCCAAGCCGCGCACGCGGTCGACAAGTTCCTGACGGGATCGACCACGCTGCCGCGGTGAGCGGGCCGGCCTCGCCCCGTCCCGGCGTCAAGGGATGACGGCCGGAGTGCGAGCCTCACGGCCGCAGCAGCAGCTTGCCCAGCACCGCGCCGCTCTCGAGCATCTCGTGCGCCCGTATCGCCTCGGCGAGCGGCAGGCGGGCATGGATGCGCGGCCGAAGCTTACCGGCGGCGAGCATGTCGATGAGGGCGCGCATGCCGGCGCGGCGCTCCTCGACGAGGTGGTCCCAGGTGTGGATGGTGAACTGCCGCACCGCCGGCGAGTTTCCGCTCGCGCGCAGCGTCGGCTGCAGGTCGAGCTGCGCGCTTCCGCCGAGCGCGCCGTAGAGGACGAGCGTGCCGCAGGGCGCGAGCAACGCGATGTTGTCGGGAATGCTCGGCCCCGCGACCGGATCGATGATGGCGTCGACGCCGCGGCCGCGCGTGATCTCCCGGACCCGCTCGCCGACCTTCTCGTTTTTGCGGTCGATGGCGTGATCCGCCCCGAGATCGCGGGCGAAGCGCGCCTTCTCGGCGCCGCTGACCACGCCGATCACGGTGAGGTCGGCCGCTTTCGCGAGGTCGATCAGCGCATTCCCCATGCCGCCGGCGGCGCCGTAGACGAGCACGCTCTGGCCCTTCCGCAGGCGCAGCGCATCGTTAAAGATGTGATAGGCGACCTGATAATTGGCGAGCGCCGCCGCGGCATCGAGATCGACGCTCGCCGGCAGCAGAAAGGTCGCCTCGACCGGCGCCGCGACGTATTCGGCATAATGGCCGCCGCGGTGCGGCCGCTCGCGCGCGCTGGTGTAGACGCGCTCGCCGGGCCGGCGGGCGGTGACGCCGGGTCCGACCTTCTCGATCGTGCCGGAGAGCTCGGTGCCGGGCGTCGCCGGGAGCGGCGGCATGAAGCCGTAGGTGCCGGCGCGGATCAGCACATCCGGGACGCCGACGCCGATCGCATGCGCCCGAATCAGGACCTCGCCCGGCTTCGGCTCGGGGACGGGCACGTCGAGACACTGCAGCACGCCGGGCGGACCCGGTGCGCGAAACTGGATGAGCCTCATGATTGCTCCCTCCAAAAGCGGCACCGGACGGCCGAGGCGCGCGAGTGCGTCACCTGGCAACCGGCCTCAAACCACTTCCTGATGGGTGCCCGGGTCAAGCGGGCATGACAGGTCGGAGGCAAGCCCAACCTGATTTTTGAGTCAGGCGCGTCGGTCGCTTCGAAAAATCGGCTCAGTGCCGCTACCGGAACAGCCCCTGCAGGATCTGCAGCGGCGGGCGCGGCGCGTTCGGGTTGGGGCGGGCGCGGCGCTGGACCGGCGGCTTCGGCTCCGGATTTTCCGTCGCTGGAGCGGTCTGGGCGGTCTGCGCGTCGGTCGCCGGGCGCTGCTGCGCGGCCGGGGGCGGCGCCGCCGCCGCGGGCTTCGACGTTTTCCCGCCGGCGGGCGGGGCGTTCGCGGGCGGCGTCGCGGGCGCGGCCGCGGCCGGCTCCGTATTAGCGGGGCCGCCGCGCGGCCAGTTGAAATCATCCGCCCGTCCGCTCGGGGCGGCGACCGGCTCGCCCTTGGTCAGCACGCGGGTGACGGTCGGGTCGGCGGCCGCCCCGGGGCGCGCCGCGCGGGCGCCCCCGAGCAGCTCCTCGGGCGAGACGTTGACGGCCGTCAGCGGCACCACCGGTCCGGCCACCGGCCGTTGCGCGGGGCCGCCCGGCTTCGCCGCCTGCGGACCCGGATCGACCGGCACCGGCAGGGCGACCGGCGTGCCGCGGCTCGCGATGCTGCGCTCGACCTCGCGCTCGACGTAATGGGCGAGCTTGCGGGCACCGAACTTGGTGAAATAGACGCCGTCGCCGCTGCGCAGCCGCCGGGTCTGTCCTTCATAGTCCGGTCCCTGCGGCGAGAAGCGGCCGGCCTCGTCGACGAAGCCGTCCCAGATGTCGACATAGACGATGCCCGCCTTCTCGGCCCGGCTGCGGTAGATCTCGTTGAGGTAGCTGGAATCGGCACTCGCCTTGGCCCCGCGCTGCGACGGCAGGCCGACCCAGAAAACGGGAACGCCGGCGCTCTTGAGCGCGGCAATGGTGGCGTCGATGCGCTTGATATA
>WNFB01004238.1_pt1 | contig 12746 bp, 11 predicted proteins | sample 5400501 | NCBI WGS metagenome assembly WNFB01 (sample SAMN13153341, study PRJNA577476) | soil metagenome | isolation source: 200 cm saprolite under Douglas fir tree site 2 hole 1 | place: USA:California | collected 2015-04-18 | reverse complement strand
GGATATGGTGCGTTACCGGTTTCGCGCTCAGCTGGCGGCAAAGAGCGCTAATCGCCGGGGTGCGAGCTTGATATTGGAATCTCTGTGAAAGCGGCGAAAAGAAAGGTCCTCATGAAATTGAGCGTACTTGTAATTTTCTGTCTTCTTGTTTGTTCCTACCCGCTTTTGCCGGCAACATCAGAATCCTCCCAGGGATTCGATATCGTCATCACCAACGGCCACATCATCGACGGCTCTGGCTCGCCATGGTATTCCGGCGATCTCGGCATCCTGGATGGGAAAATTGCTGCCATTGGAAACCTGGCGGCTGCTTCTCGCAAACGTACCATCGATGCGCGCGGGAAGGTAGTGGCGCCCGGATTCATTGACATGCTTGGCCAGTCCGAGCTGACGATTTTGGTTGATCCCCCGCTACCGTCGAAAATCTTTCAGGGAATCACCACCGAAATAACTGGTGAGGGCGGATCAGCAGCTCCCCTGAACGAGGCCATGATCCAGGCTGACCGATCCAGTTACGAGCACTTAAAGATCACTCCCGACTGGCGGACCTTGCGCCAGTATTTTGCGCGCCTCGAAAAACAGGGCATGGGAATCAATCTCGCAACCTACGTAGGCGCGACACAGGTCCGTCGCATGGTACTCGGGGATGCAGATCTGCAACCCACGGCGCAGCAACTGGAGCAGATGAAAGCTCTGGTGCGTGATGCAATGAAGGATGGCGCGGTGGGCGTCTCTACTTCGCTTGAATACGCACCAGCGCCTTACGCCAAGACCGGAGAGTTGATCGCACTCGCCGGCGAAGCATCGAAGTTCGGCGGCATTTATGCGACCCACATGCGCAACGAAGGCGATGCAGTGCTCACGGCCATTGATGAAGCCCTCCGTATCGGCCAGGAAGCTCATATCCCCGTCGAGATTTGGCACATTAAAGTGGCAGGCAAAAACAACTGGGGACGTATGCCTGAGGTCGTCGCCAGGATCAATAGTGCGCGCAATCAGGGCATGGATATTACCGCGGATACTTATGCCTACACCGCATGGTTCAACAGCATGTCAGCCTTCATTCCGCCCTGGGCGCATGATGGCGGTGACGCCAAACTGATCGATCGCTTGAAGGACCCCGCGACCCGTGCCCGCATCCGGAAAGACATGCTCACACCTTCAAAGGAATGGGACAACGAGTGGCAGGAAATTCCCGGCCCAGAAGCGGTGATGATCGGCGTGGTGCAGAATCCCAAACTACTGCCGATGCAGGGCAAGAGACTTACCGAGGTTGCCAAAATCTGGAATAAGGATCCGATGGATGCGCTGTTCGATCTGCTGATCGAGGACAATGCTTTTGCCAACGTCGCCGTATTCGGAATGTCCGAGCCGGATGTTGTACTCGCGTTGCAGCAGCCTTGGGTTGCGATCGACAATGACTCCTCCGGCGCGTCTCCCGAAGGAATTCTTGGCCAGGAACACCCGCATCCACGCGCCTACGGTACCTTCCCCCGCATTCTCCGAAAGTATGTGCGGGAGGAGAAGAAGCTCACGCTGGAAGACGCCATCCGCAAGTTCTCGGCGCTGCCTGCACAACGCATGCGTCTGGCCGACCGCGGCGTACTGAAGGCAGGTATGTGGGCCGACGTCGTCATCTTCGATCCCGCTACCGTACGCGATATGGCCGATTTCGAAAATCCCAACCAGTTGTCCCAAGGAATGGAATTTGTACTGGTAAATGGCGTGCCGGTAATTGAGCAAGGCAAGATGACGGGCGCACTGCCGGGAAAAGTATTGCGAGGATCGGGATACACACCCTGAACGCCGTGCGATGCGCTACTTTTGGGTGATGGTTACCTCATGTTGCCCCACCACGGCGGTGTCAATCTTGTTGGGCAAGGCGAACTGCGAATCGATCCCAATCCCCGGATATCGGGGCTGAACGTACTTCTCTACAAACAGTTCGAGTGCGAAGTGGGGAATTTCCATGCCGTCGAGAGAAACTGAGTCCACGTGTACAAATCCCTGGTGACCGGCGCCGTGGGCATGGGTGACTACTAGAACATCATGTACGCCGCTAAAAATGGCGAGCAGAGGATTCGAACTGTGTTGTCCCGCCTTGAACTCGTCAAAATCCACGCGACAGCTTGCCGTGATCCCACCGGGCTCGCCCTGAAGCCTGACAGACTGAACTCCCGAGGGGAAACGCAATCGTCCGGAAGCCAGATAAGCATTCGCCTCGGCTTCTGTAATTTGAGTTGGCGTTGAATCAGGTTTGGACAACGCGCCATTCTGCTGAATGTGGCTCAGCTTACGCTCAATACTCTGAAGAGCCTGGCTCGAAGCTGTTGACCCGGTTTGCGAGCTGTATGGTCCGGCGCTGGCGGCAAGCTTCCCGAAACAAAATAACCCCGCACCCAACAGTAAAACAAAAAATAATCTCATGGTTTGAGCGCGGCTTCGGTCTCCGGACGCGTAATTACTGACACCCGCGGTTCGGCGATGGTGCCTGTAACGTTGAATCCGTGTACCGGATCATGAAGCAGCCGGATATTCAACTGGGGAGACGCGATGCCACTTACTTGATAGATGCCGCTGGGAGCCTCCAGTTTGCCTTCCTGGATCTCCAACTGACCATTCCCCAGGTCAATACGCCCCTTAAATCGTGACACCTGAAGCGGCACACTGCCATTGGTAAACAAAACGTGGGGCAATGTCCCTTCCAACATTTCAAAGTTGATAGTCCCGCTAGCCGACTTCAAAAGATCGGTGCTCGAATACCCGCTGACGCTCAGGCGATAAGAAGCGGTTGCCGTGCCTGTGATCCACCCGTCGTGCATCAAGGTCGCAACTTGCGCCAATGAGACATGTTCCAGCGTGCCGCTACCGGAATAGACCGGCGGGTTCGCCGTGAAATCGGCGTGCCAGTCGCCATTATGCTTCCCGCCCAGCAACTCGGCCCGAAGATCGGAGGCCTTCAACTGTCCCTCTTTAAGTTCCACGTTCGCGGACAGGCGCTCGCCAACCAGGTTTTGTAGCAAGAGTCGATTTGCCGTGAGGGTCCCCCTGGCGTCCACGGCGCTCAGGACTGAAGCGCCAGGCTGTACCGCAGTGGACAGCAAGCGGTACCACGGACGCTTCCGCGGATGCAGACTCAACAATTCGTTCCAATCGTCGGCAACGATCTGATCGGCGTGCAGATCAAACTGAACAGGACAGCTTTGAGGCGAAACGCAATGACGCGGCAGGTGTAGCGATCCGGTCCACTCGCTGTTTCCAAGCGAAGCCTTAAGGTTCTGGATTCGCACTGTGTCTTGCTCCAGCACCACATCGCCCGCAGATATTTGAAGAGGTGCATTCAGACCGCGTAATTCTGCACGAACTGCATTTAACTGCGCCGTCCCGGTGATTTCTGGCGAGGCGAAGCCCGACCATCCGCCGGCAATTCGCAAATCGAGTTTCAACAACCCGTCAGCCGCCGCCTGAGAGGCCGGCAAGCCCAGGGTCCGGGCTAACTGCAGCACGCGTTTCAATTGAGCATCCCCTTGCAGCGACAAGCTGTAGCCCGATGTCGAAATCCAGCCTCGTGCCGTGGCCGGGAGCGTGCGCCCGAGCATCACTGTGCTGGGACCCAGTTGCACCTGGATTTCGTCGGGGACCCGTTCGACTTTACGACTTCGATCCGGCACAGTCTTCTTGCGATTGGCCTCGGCAGTCTCCTGCCCCGGAATGGAAAAAGATACGTTTCCCAGATCTAATTGCGTATTGGTGCTGGTCGACTGAAGACGAAAATTGCTGGTCTCGCCGCGGCCTGATACCCCCACGCTGCGCTTCACTTCGCCGGAGGCGTGCATGGTGAACTTCGCGTCAAAGTTGCCGCTCGCCAGAAGATCCTCCGGCAAGTCTTTTTTCGCATGGCGGACAAGTGTCATGACAGCCTGAATAGGGACTTGTTCGATCGACAAAACCAGATCGTAGTCGTGGGGCGCGAACAATCCGGCCACCTGGCCTCGCAGCAAGATCGCACCGTCTCCGACGGGAACGTCACAGAGGATGCGTCGGAAAGTGCGGTCCGCGGACCTGTAGTGTGCCTCGCAGCGTGCCGTTAGCCGAAGCTCCTGACCGCCCATGATGTCGTAACGGCGGAAGTCCTGGAGCGAAAAGTCGGTCCGGATATCCAGATCTGACGGCCTGCCCTCGAATACGGCAGATGCACTCACCCCGCCCCGCCAACCTTTGTCCTTTCCCGATAGTAGCTTTGTCATCTGTCCCAATTGGGGCTGGTACCACTTGAAGCTGAACTGAAGCGGCGTATCGCGGAGACTTGCCGCCCTCTGCCAGGTGCCGGTGAGGGTGAAAAGACCGGTGTCGGTTAGGTTGAAATCGGTGCGCGTAGGTCGCGCTTTTAGCCGCACTCCCCAGGAATTCTCGGAGTCCTGCCAAAGGGCCAAATCTGCATCCATTAATGCGTAAGCCTTCTTCTCCTGTCCGAATTTAAAATTGATACGAGCCGCGCTTGCTTCAATGTAAGGAAAGCCCGGACGTGGCTCGACCAGTGTCTTGCTCGTAGGCGCCACCGCCGTCTTCGCCGTCCGTTCCACTAAATTCTCGATGTTCCAATGTCCCTGGTTGTTGCGCACCAGGTTGATGCTGGGGTCAGTCAGGCTGAGGCGCGAGACCTCGAGACGGCCGCGCAGCAGAGAACTGAATCGTAGAGTTGCCGTCACTTCCTGCGATCGAAGCTCAGGTTCGGCGCTGAACGAAGGGTCATCGTGAACTACAAAGTTCTTCAGATCAAAGCCAGGTTGAGGAAGAATGCGGATATGCACCGCATCAATCTCGACCTGCCTTCCCAGGGCTGCGCTGATCGATCCGGCAATGCGCGCCTTCAGACGCGCCCCACCCGGGCGAACCAGGAATAACGCCAGCAGCAGCAACAGTCCCACGCCCACCCAGACGCGTCGCTTGGGATGCACCAGTCTCATTGCACTGCCTTTAAAGTCCGCCGCCAACGAGTCTCATCGAAGAAGTGAATTACTACATGGGCCAGGAAGCTCAGACGCTGGCTTATTTGCGTCTGTTGGTACTGATCAGCAGGGGTCTCAAACGACCAATAAATAAATAGCGGTCGTCCAATCACATTCTCTCGTGGAACAAAACCCCAGTAACGGCTGTCCAGGCTTACATCCCGGTTATCGCCCATGGCAAAGTACGCTCCCGCAGGAACCACGATGTCGTCTCCTTGGATGTGCGACTTCATGATGAGTTGCCATTCCGGGTTTACGCCGTAAAAGTCGGATGGAGGCACTGCCGGGAAATTATCCCGATAAGGGTTGTAGCTATCGGCTTTATGTATCACATAGGGTTCGTTTAGCTTTTCGCCGTTGCGATATACGACGCCGTCCCGAAGGTGGATGCGATCACCAGGAACGCCCATGACCCGCTTAACAACATACAGTCCCGGTTCCGCGGGCGACAGGAACACCATAATGTCCCCATGCCGTATTTCACGATAAGGAAGAAGGGGCCCGATCCAATGCGTCTTGGGCGCAAATTGCACCCGGTTGACGAAAACGTGATCGCCGATCAGCAGCGTGTTTTCCATTGAACTGGACGGGATTTCGAAGGCCTGCACTACGAATGTGATAATGAATAGACCCGTCACTAGAACTGCTGCCAGCGAGGCCAAGAACTCGACCGTAGTTTCGCGCTGCCTTACTTCCTGCTTGTTCTCTTTTTTGGCCACTTGCATTCGTCGCGTTAACAGACGCGCTCCTAATTAACCAATCGAAACGTGCGGTCCCATCGAGTAATCTGGAACAAGTGAGTTACCGCATAAGCGAAGTGGTAGAGTTTATCACTCGGCGAAGCAGGCACTGTGATGTCGTTATCGAAGCCTCGCACCGACCAGTAGATCAGCAGCGGCCTGCCGATGATATTTTCGCGCGGAACAAAGCCCCAGTAACGGCTGTCCAGACTTTCATCGCGATTGTCGCCGAGAACAAAATAGTGTCCCTCAGGCACGATCAACGTGCCATCCTCTACGAGTTTTCGCATCTGCAGCCACCAGCCCGCCTCCAATCCCGGGGCCGGAATATCCAGGCGCGGAAAATCATCCCGGAAAAGGTCGCGCACCGGCGAACTGTATCGGACGTACGGTTCTTTCAAGGGATTCCCGTTCACCCACACCTGCCGGTTAAGCATTCGCACCCTGTCACCTGGGACGCCTACCACGCGCTTCACGAAATGCTGCGAGGGACGAACGGGATAGTGGAACACCACAATGTCGCCGCGCTGAATCTTGCGATACGGCATGATTGCATCCCAAACGCCGGCTTCGCCGTAACAAAATTTGTCCACCAGCAGGTAATCCCCGATCAACAGCGTGTTCTCCATAGATTCGGAGGGAATCTGGAACGCTTGGACTACGAAGGTAATGACGAACGTTGCGATCACCACCGTGGCCAGCAGTGATTGCAGCGAAGCCGGCCAGTCAACGCTAGCCGACGTGGGCCGGGCAACGATCACGGCTTCACTGGCTGGCACTGCTTCTGCCTTTCCGTGCATGCTTGCTCACCACGATCCGGGGCAGAGATGAAAGGTACTCGAGCACCTGACGGGCCGCATCCTGTTCCGCTCGTTTTTTTGTAGATCCCTCGGCGCGCCCCACGAACTCTGGTTTGCTCTGCCCCCCGGCGGACTGTAATCGCGCTTCTACGGTGAACGTCTTGCTGTGCTCGGGGCCGGCTTCTTTGACCAGCACGTAGGAGGGCTGGGGCTGCCCCATTGCCTGCAGCGTCTCCTGCAGAGCTGACTTGAAATCGGTTACCGGCAGGCCGCTGGCTGCGAGATCCATGCGCTCCAATTCCGGTCCAACAATGGAACGCAGAATGAACTGGCGCGCGGCGTCCAGCCCGCCATCCAGGTAGATTGCCGCCAGCACCGCTTCCAGGGCATCGACCAGCAGGGCCGTTTTGCTGCGGCCACCGCTTTTTTCCTCGCCTCGACCTAAGCGCAGGTAATGTCCCAAATCCAATTGCTGCGCAACTCTGATCAGGTGCCTCTCGCTAACCAAATGGGCACGCAACTTGGAGAGCTGTCCCTCGCGAAAATCGGGCAAACGTTGAAACAACTCCTCACTGGTAACCAGGCCGAGAACCGCGTCCCCAAGAAACTCCAGTTGCTCGTTGTCCCCCACCCGGACGAGGATTTCCGACGCACGCACAGCCTCTCGCTCCCGCGCATCGGAAGTGTGTGTGAGAGCCAGTTCAATTAGTTCTGGACGCTTGAAGTGATATCCCACAACAGACTCCAGCGCCGCGATTTCTCCTGCTTTCATACTGAATTGAATGCCAGCTCCTCGGTTCTGTACCGGCAGAATCGTTATTTCGGTGGCACTTGGTTTTGAGCCGGAGTGGCACTACTTCCGCAAGCCGCTGGTTTGGGCTGTTTGGAGAGCTGTGCAACGCGCTCACACTCCCGGCGGGCCAAGCCACCTGCCGGCGTATTTTCCTGTGTTAATGCGGACGCCTTGGTCGCATAGGTCAGGGCCTCGGGATATTTATCCTGCTTATCCAAAGCCAGTGCCAGTCGCAATACCACCACCGGATCGGGCTGAGAAGGAAATGCATCGATGGACTTGTGCAAGTCGGCCTCGGCGGCTTTGAAGTTATCCTTCTTAAACTCCAGGGTTCCGATAATAGAATAGGCATTCGACAGCAGCAGGCCCTTGTAGGCCTCCAACTTCTCTGGCGGCGTTCCTGCCGGAACCGCGACATCCGTATTTACGGTTTGAATAGCGTGTTGAGCCATTTTCATGGCCTCGTCCAGACGCTGATCTTTATCCAGGTCCGTATCACGCGTGCGCTCGGCAAGTACGCTGGCCACGATCACTAGGGCTTCCGGGTCGTCGGCATCACTAGCGAGCACTTTGCGTCCTAATTCCACGGTTTTGTCGCCATTATTGGCACTCTGATAAGCCCGCATCGCGGTCTTGAAGAGGATGACCCGAAGTTCACTGTCAGGAAACTTGGTAGCAAAGTCATTAGCTGCAGCTTCCATTGCAGCTGGGTCGGTATTCGCCGCCGCGGCCTTGTAGGCGTCGAACTCAGGCTGCGTCTTCGCCTGCGGGGGGCGTTTGCCCTCGGGTGCTGGCTGCGTAGTACCGGGCTGCTGCGGTATCCCCTGCTGGCCCGTCCCGGGTTGCGTAGGGCTGGCATTCCCCGGTTGATTGTTGCCCGGCTGCGTCGGCGGGTTCTTAGGGGCGGACTGGTTTTGGTTATAAGTCTGGGCAACGGCCCACGTCGCGATGGCCAGCATTACTCCTAGGATGGCTGCTTGCTTCATACGATCTCCTTAACGCGATTTCTCAAATCGAATTCGAACTTTCCCGCCCATGCTTGTTCACTGCGGAGAGGCCGGCGGCTCATAGGGCTGTTCCAAGCCGCGTTCAGCAGCCGCTTTGGCTTCGGGAAGCGAACCGCCTGCGGTTTTTGCAGCCCGGTAGTGATTCAACGCGGCTTCGCGGTTCTCCTGCAAATCGAAGATCCTGCCCAGATAGATGTGAGACCAGGCGACCACCTTTGGCTCTTGCGCCACTTCGAGGGCACGTTCGAAATAGTTTCGCGCTCCCTGCATGTCGCGATTCATAGTAGCCACCTGCGCCAGAATGAACAATGCGCGACCCGGGTCTTCACGGTTTTCATCCAGCGCCTGCTGCGCCAGCTTCTGCGCGCCTTGCGGATCCCCAGCGGAAAGCCGCTTCTCGGCATTCAGCAATAAGCGCTCAGTATTTGGCCGCGATAAATGCAGCAATTCAGGAGGTGCTTCGCTGGCAAATTGTATTTGTGAAGCCCGTTTCGATTCCCTTCCCACATCAACCTTCCCCAGGAGGTCTGGATAGACGTTGCGCAGACCCTCAGGACCCTTTTCGAACTGAATCAACGCATCATAAAAATAGCGGGTCAGAACGAAGCCTTCTTGCACGGATTCTTCGACTGCTTTGGCGCGTTCTGTCTCCGGAGTCTTTGACGAACCCATGTTGCGCGCTTCGATGGCTCGTACCAGACATTCGGTAACCAGCAGTGAGATGTCATTCTTGAAGTTCTCGTCCATCGGAGCAGTCTTCACCGAATCCAGCAGCGGCTCCAAACGCTTTATCGCCGAGCCATTCTTCAGTGCGAACGGATCCAGCAGGTAATGCAGGTATGTATGGCGAATCTGCTGCATCTTGAGCGACGGGCCGGGAGAAATCACGACATAATAATCGCTGCCATAATTTCTCGCGTTGGTTTGACCGGGAGCGCCCATTGGATCCAGGTAAACCGTGAACTGCCGCCCCAGATATCCTGCCGAAGGCAGCTTCAAATACATTTCCGTACCGAACAGCATCTTGGAAAGTGGTTCGTGATAGCGGTTTGTCAGCGCCGAATAAGCTTCACGATGACGCTGCCAAATGACTTTCAGTCCAGCCGTGTCATAGAACTTCTGCAGCAGCGGAATAAATCCGGTGACATAAGTAGCGTCCGGAGGAAGTTGTGTTTCCTTCATCTGCGGAGTTTCGCCTGGCTTGGGTTTCGAAGTCTCTGGGTCCCGGCTTCTTGGCGTGAACGGCGGACCGGTCAAGGAGAGCGCCAGCGAGACATATTGTGCCAGCTCCCGGGAAGCGTCGGGCTGCTGGTGCTCCTTATAAAACTCACACATTGTTTGGCTGGCTTCTTGCGATTCTGCCGAAGCCTGAATACTCTTCGCCACTTCCGAGCGGATCTGGGCCCGCAATGGATCGGATACGCCCAGTTCCTGGTCGTAGCCACACGCGTTAATCGCCGTCAGAACCGAAAAAAGGGTTTCACTGGTGTCGAGGGTCACCTTCGGCGTGTTCTGAGCCACACACACGCGTACCAACAGCCCGAAAACAGCCGCAAAAAGCCAGCATCGGTACTTAGAACCCAGGAAAACCTCCTGCAGGGTGGCGGGACACGGAGACTACAAACAGTGTAAAGGTCTCAGCGCGGGAGGGTCAAACGCAGGAAGCTATTCGCTGGCAGCGATTGGAGCAGATGCTCGAAGCGAGAAGCTTCCTATCCCCGCACGCTGATCTTCGAAAAAGACAATACCGCCCGCCCCGATGTTGGCCTCCCCATCGTGGTCGCCGGACGGAAGGTGGTGAAGATGAGCATGTTCTTCACTTGCGGCAACAGATCCTTGGCGTCGTTGGGATCGGAAATGATTCGATAATCTTCAATTCGACCATTGGCATCTACCGACGCTTCAATCAGAAGTGAGTCCGCGCTGATAGAATTTAACGTCGTGCCGAAAGCGGATTGCTGAAGTTCTGGTGCGGTGTAGAGCATAAGCGGCACGTCGTCATTGTTTCCCTGTAACGTTTCCGGTAACGCGAAGAAGCCCATCAGGATTCCGAAAATAACCACTGCGCTCACCAGTCCCGCTGTAACCGGAACCATGAAGGCGTCAATCGCATTTTCCAGCCGCACCAGCACTCCTTGAAAACGCGGACGTTTGATCCCGGCAATCTCTTGGGAAACCACGACCCGCAGTTTCAGCGCCAAATCAGGCGGCGCCTTCCTGCGCCCCAGTCCCACCAGCAATTGCTGGCTCTTGCGCAATAGCAGGTACTCCCGTTCGCATCTGGAACAATCCTGAAGATGCACACTTAGCGCATGCATTTGAGTGCCTGTGACCGCGCCGTCAAGATACGGCGAGAACAGCGACCTGGCCTCACCGCACTTCATGGCCTCACCTCAATTCTCCTGCCGACCGTGGGAGCTTGAGCATTTCTACTTTTCGCACCGCGCTCTTGCCGGTTGCCCAGGCCCAACTCCCGGCCTACCTCGCGAATGTAGGGCGTCAGTCGTTGCTTAAGCGCCTCACGCCCACGCGTTAGCCGCGATTTGACCGTCCCCAGCGAGACTTGCGTGATCTCTGCAACTTCTTCGTATGACATTTCTTCCAGATCCCGCAAAATTAGCGTGCTGCGGTATGGTTCCGGTACCTTGCGTAGTTCCTGTTCCACACGACTGCGAACTTCTTCGTGGGCAAACGTGTCGAATGGCGAATCTCTTTCGTCCGTCAGCCTGTCTCCTGGGCCCATCGCGCCTTCATCTGCTTCAGCCGGTTCCATCGATATCTCATGCGCTTTATGGCGGAACCACCACCGCCGGCGATTGGACGCTTCGTGCAACGCGATTCGATAAATCCAGGTCTTAAGGCTGGACTCCCCGTGGAAATGCTTCATTCCCCGAAACACTTTCAGGAACACCTCTTGCGTCGTATCGGCGGCATCGGAGGGGTCAGCCACGATCCTATACACCAGGTTGTAAATCGGCTGATGGAACTCGCCAATCAACCAGGCATAAGCATCTTCGGACCCGGCCTTCAGTTCCGCCACGATTGCGGATTCCTGATCCCGGACTCCAATCGCGCTTGCGAGATCACCCAAGGTAGTTGCTCCCGCCATGACTCTCATGGCGACACCCCTATTATAGGTTTTTTCGGCTCCCCACTCTGCACCAAAAGTAATTCGCCGCGCATCTTTCCGGTCAGGACCTACACAACCGTCCTGGATACATAGACTCCGAATGAGGTTCCTGAGTTCCCAAACAAGATTCGCCCCTAAGCCCTTTGTTTCCTACAAGAAATGAACGGAAAGCAAGTATGTTCAAAAAATGGGGGAGATTGCCGGTCCATGGGAAGCTCGGGAGAAGCTCACGCGACGAAAAAGAAAGGTTGTTTCAGTGCGGTTGCGTCGGTGGCTGTGACTCTTGTACGCCGGTGGCTGGCTTCGCAGACTTAGGAGTTGTTTTCTTCTTAGTTGGCTTCTTGACAGGTTCGGTGTCGTCAACAATGACTTTCTTTGGTGGCTGAGTCGCAGCAGCCAGGTTCTTCACCTGCATACGTAAACGATTCAGTTCCGCTTCTTTGGAAGCACTCAGATTATCCAGACGGTCAGCCAGCGAGCGCCGGGAACGCTCGAAGGAACTGAGATCGTTCGACAGCGACTGAAATTCATCCTTCGAACCAAATGCGCCCGCCGACTCAACCACCGATCTGAACACGTCGTACAACGCATCCAGATTTCGATACAACTTGAACGTCGCCGCAAGATCTTCGGGAGAGGAACGCAATTGGTTAGTAATTTCCGGCAACGCGGACTGTAAATTGCGCCGCACCGACTCCACATCGGCCTGCATTTGACGCTTGTTGGAAGAATCGGTCTTCCACTTGTCCACCCGCACTCTGCTGAGATCTGCCGCCGTACTCTGTGCCGCCTGCTCCACGTCTGAGAGCAGCATGTTCAATTGGCTGACGGATGTATAAGAAACCGGCGGCGCACCCTGGCTAGCCGATTGAACCTGGGCGGTTGCGATCATTGTGGGCAACAACACAACCAGCAGGGCTGCGTGTTTCATGAGGCTCCAATTCATCTTCCAAGCTATAGCAAGATTCAGGATACTAATTTTCTACAGTTTCTCAAAATACGTCGCGGCCAGATTGACTATCGCTAAGAGGTGGGGGAGAATTGATTTAATCGCCGTCGTACCCGAAAGACCAACTGAGACTGTTTGTCCCTTCACTAAAGTGTGGGCCTGTGGCGCAGCTGGGAGCGCGCTTCCATGGCATGGAAGAGGTCGTCGGTTCGATCCCGACCAGGTCCACCAAACCCTTCAATGAGTTAAACAGGACGAGTGCTTGCGGCCCGCGATATTGTGTCGGGGTTTGTGTCATAACCCGCCATTTTGGTGCTT
>WNFB01012287.1_pt1 | contig 12747 bp, 10 predicted proteins | sample 5400501 | NCBI WGS metagenome assembly WNFB01 (sample SAMN13153341, study PRJNA577476) | soil metagenome | isolation source: 200 cm saprolite under Douglas fir tree site 2 hole 1 | place: USA:California | collected 2015-04-18 | reverse complement strand
AGTTTCTTTGGCGTTGAGCCACCTGCCAGTGCTATGGTGAAGCGCCCATGGGTGACAATGGCTTGATTCGCCAGTTGGACAGTATACTGTGCTGCCTGCTGACTTAGGGTGTCTAGATCAGGATACTTTGCAATATACATAGCATATTCCTCTGATTAGGCCCATTCCAATAGTTCAGCAATCTCTTGAAGCGTTTGCTCATACAGCAAATCGCGCTTCATAATCTCCAGTTCATCGCTGAGCAATTGACTTTCATCGTAGAGCGTGGATAGGCTCACGGTGCGTTGCGGGCGTGTGTTGTGCAAGATCTCAACGGAGGTGAGGACGTGGTCAGGATCTTCTTCACGGGTGATCGTGAATGTGGCATGTTTGCCTTCAACCTGGCTGGCCAGGCTCAAGAAACAGATGGAACCTGGAGGCATATCGGAGTAGACCTGCGGACGGATGTAGATGCTGGCAGGTCTGGTAGGCTTGGCACGAGTTGAACCGAGTACACGAGTTAAACGAGGATTGGTTGAGCGATCCATCTGCCAGTAGTAAGTCCCACTCGTCGTATCGTACTGATTTTTCGCAGTATCCGTCGCCAATGTCCAGCCCAGCCGTGCCTTCAGCCAGCCCGCCAGAAGAAGGGCACGCGCAGGATTGGGTGAGACATCGCCATGCTCGTCGCGCATAGGGGTGGCAATGGGGGCAACAGCATGAGCGATTTCGATCGAATTCACCCCTACCAGGTATGGCCGGTATTCTGCGACGTCGAAAAACTGAGCAACCAATTGCCGCCAGGGAGTAAGTCGGGCCCAGTTCAGGTCCCGCAGGGCGCAGTCGGGTGAGCCTTCCAGGAGTAATGCCAGGGTACGCATGTCCTGCTCGGGATTGAAAAAGCTCGTAGAGTCAACAATTACTCGTGAGCTGAGAGCGACAAGGCTGTTAAAGACTCTCTCATCATCTGGCGGATCACCAAGCCACCACAGGTAGACGGGTAATTCAGGTTTGAGCAACGGCTGGATAATGTTTGCTATGGAGCGGACAGCACTGCCACTTGCCAGAACAGTGGTCTGCTCAAAGCAGTGGCGCATAAGGTCGGAAATAACAGAGAAGCAGCGCAGCGTAATCCATGTGGAAACATTGGAGGGAGCAGCTTCACTGCTGTCAAGAATCACAATGGTGACACGCCCCAGGTGCATACTTGATAAGTCGCGCAGCAATCTACTGGCGTGTTGCGCAGACTCGACGTCGGGCGCACAGATAATCAAATTAAGCACGCTCGTGCGCACATTGGTATTTTGACCCATACGCATGTTGTCGGCAGATATTTTCCACAAGAGCGCGAGTTCTTCCTCAGTGCTCTCGAGGGGTATAAGCTTCCCTGCCCACGGCAGGCGTATCACCGGGTTTTTAGCTGTACCCTCAGTCATTGCTATCTCCTCCTACTCGTTGCGAACATCATTGTTCTTTACGGATGCATTTCGATGAACGTCCTTGTTCTTTGGCTTAAGGGTCCTTTCTCATCCTGCGGGACAAGGTATAGCCTGTTTGGGGACTAATTTGCTAGAGGTCCCCCACATATCCATTTTTCTTTACCACACCCTGACAGGTATAATAGATGGGTCATGGACGACGCCACCTGCGGCCATCGTGCCAGATAAATTCGTCTGCGGCTTCTGGTCCCCATGTGCCTGACTCATAAGTCAGCAGGTTCTCAGCCGGTTCATTTTTCCACTCATCCAGGATGCCCTGTACGAAGGTCCACGCCGCCTCTACCTCGTCACGGCGCGTAAACAATGTCGAGTCGCCTACCATGCAGTCGAGTAGCAAGCGTTCGTAGGCCTCTGGCTGAGCGCGAAATGAAGAGCCATAGAGGAAGTCCATATTAACGGCACGAATTTGCATCTCGCTGCCAGGTACTTTTGTGCCAAATTTGAGCGAGATGCCCTCGTCAGGTTGAATACGTAACGTGAGAACGTTTGGTTCGACCTGTCCATGGGCCTCACTGCGTTTGAAGAGCATCAGCGGCGCTTGTTTGAATTGAATAGCGACTTCAGTGACACGTTTGGGTAAGCGTTTGCCAACACGCACGTAAAACGGCACGCCTGCCCAGCGCCAGTTGTCGATGAACATCTTGATGGCTACATAGGTTTCTGTGGTCGAGTTCGGCGGGATACCCGGCTCCTGGGTATACCCAGGGACTTGTTGTCCACCAATCCAGCCAGGGCCGTACTGTGCGCGTATAGTATTATTCGTAACATCGCGCCCAACAAGCGGTTGCAAGGCATGCAACACCTTGACTTTCTCGTCGCGTACCTGGTTAGCTTCAAAGGTGATGGGTGGTTCCATAGCCACGAGTGTGAGCAGTTGCAAAACATGGTTCTGAACCATGTCACGGATCGCCCCCGACTCCTCATAATAGGCCCCACGGCCTTCGAGTCCGATACTCTCCGCTACGGTTATCTGCACATGGTCAACGTAGCGTCGGTTCCACACAGGCTCAAAAATGCCGTTTGCCAGGCGAAAAACGAGGATATTCTGCACGGTTTCTTTGCCCAGGTAGTGATCTATGCGGTAGACCTGTTCTTCTCGGAAGACTTTGGCAAGCTGGCGGTTGAGTTCGTGTGCCGATGCCAGGTCATGCCCGAAAGGTTTTTCAATGATGACGTGTGTCCAGCCCTTGCGGTTTCTATTTAAATTCGCTGCTCCAAGATGCTGGATGATTTCGGGGTACTGGCTGGGCGGTGTTGAAAGGTAAAAGATGCGATTCCCGCAAGTCCCACGTTCATGATCGAGCTTATTGAGTAGCGCATTGAGTTTCTCATAACCTGTTGGATCATTGAAATCGGACTGGAGATAATATATACCCGAGGCGAAGCTCTCCCATACCTGGGGATTGACCGGCTTTTGGCGGGAGAATTCATTAACGGAATCCAGTGCCTGCTGGCGAAAGACGTCGTCGTTGTAGGGTCGCCGTGCGAACCCTACAACGGAAAATCCCGCCGGGAGTGGGTGTTCCAATGCCAGGTTGTACAGTGCCGGAAGTAGCTTTCTATGCGTTAAGTCGCCAGTCGCCCCGAAGATAACCATCACACATGGTTCAGGACCATGTTTCAAACGCAATCCTTCGCGCAGCGGGTTGATCTCGACTGTGCTACGTTGAGGCATTGGTACTCTCTCCTCTTGTGTTTTTGTTCTCATTTTATCATTCGTTGAGGTGCACAATGGCATGGAGATCGAGGACGTATGGGCCAGCGTTCAATATCTCGAAGCCCTCACCCTATACCTGTAGCATACCATATTCAATGCCATTATGCACCATTTTGACATAGTCGCCAGAGCCTACCAGGTAGACGTAAAGTCGATCATGGTTTGCTAATCACCGTGCTGCCTGCTTTTCCTGGATGGTTTGCTTCTTGCTCTCGATCCCTGCGAAGAGTTCATGGAAGGAATCGGCAAACTTTTGCACTCCTTCATCCAGGAGTTGCTGCGTAACTGCGTGGTAGTGAATGCCTACATCCTCCAGCGCGGCCAGTTCGGCCTTGGCCTGTGGAATGTTATCCTCGATGCTGTAGCGTACTCGTCCGTGATCGCGGAAATTCTCGATGGTCTCGAGTGGCATCGTATCCACAGTGTTGGGGCCAATCAACTCTTCCGCATACAACACGTCACGGTATGCGGGATTCTTCGTGCTCGTGCTGGCCCACAGCGGTCGCTGCACCCGTGCCCCAGCGTGTTTGAGAGACTCAAAGCGCGGCGTGCTGAAAATGCTCTTGAAGTCCTGGTAGACAAGGCGAGCATTGGCGATGGCGGCTTTACCTTCAAGCGACTTCAGCTTCTGCCGTTCGGAGGGGTCACTGCTGGCCTTAATCTTGTCCTCGAGCAATTTATCGACCAGTGTGTCAACGCGGCTGACGAAGAAGCTGGCCACCGACGCCATGTGACTGATGTCCTGGCCTTCCGCGTTGCGATCTTCCAGGGCACTCAGGTAGGCATCGGTAACTTCACGGTAAGCCTCTATAGCGAAAATGAGCGTGATGTTGACGTTGATACCTTCGCTCAGTGCCTGGCGAACGGCGGGAATGCCTTCCGGCGTGGCGGGAATCTTAATCATCAGGTTCGGACGATCAACCATCTTCCAGAAACGACGGACCTCTGAGATGGTGCCTTTGGTGTCATGCGCCAGGTCGGGCGAGACTTCCAGGCTTACGTAACCGTCCTGCCCGGCCGAACTATCGTAAATCGGGCGCAGTATGTCGGCGACGGTACGAATGTCTGTGATGATAAGCGCTTCGTAGATGTCACTCGTGCTCTTGCCCTCACTGATGAGCTGGTTGAGTTGCTCATCGTAGGCAGTACCATGACTGATGGATTTCTGAAAAATGGTAGGGTTCGCTGTGACGCCTACCACGCCATCCTCGTCCAGCAGCCGCTTAAACTGCCCGGAGACGAGTTGGGCTCGGTCGATGTTATCGTACCAGACGCTTTGTCCTAGTGCTTTCAGTTGTAGCAATGGATTGGTCATGTGAAAATCTCCTTTATGGGTTGGGTTAGCTAAGTGCCTGCAAAGGGTCGTATTTATACCCCTCAATCATAACACGTAACGATGGTGGGTTACAAATGAGATTGCCTGAGGTCTACATCCCTCTCTTCGCCTTCTGTTGCAACTCATACAGCTTGCTAATCGCCTCAATCGGCGTCAGCTCATCAATCTCAAGATTTTTGATCTCCTCAACAAGCGGGTGCTGCTCACTAGCGAAAAGCGTCATCTGCATCGTCGTCGGCACAACCATATCCTTCATCGCCTTACACCTGGTTTTAGCATCACCCTTGCGTTCCAACTCCACCAGAATCTCCTCGGCGCGGTGGATGACCGGGCGCGGGATACCCGCCAATTGTGCCACGTGGATGCCGTAACTCTTATCAGCTCCCCCCGGCACAATCTTACGCAGGAAGACCACTTTCCCTCCCTCCTCCGTCACGGCCACATTCAGGCAACGGATGCGTGGCAACATCTGTGCCACCTCAACCAGTTCGTGATAGTGTGTAGCGAAGAGCGTGCGTGCGCCGCAGCGCTTATTGTTATGTAAGTATTCGACGACGGCACGAGCAATGGCGAGGCCATCGTAGGTGCTGGTGCCACGGCCGATTTCGTCGAGGATCACCAGGCTGCGCAGTGTGGCGTGGTGGAGGATATTGGCCGTTTCGACCATCTCAACCATAAAGGTGCTCTGGCCCGTCGCCAGGTCGTCCTGTGCGCCGATGCGCGTGAAGATGCGATCCACCAGGCCGATGGTTGCAGCCTCGGCAGGAACATAGCTGCCGATCTGTGCCATCAGCACAATCAGCGCGACCTGGCGTAGATAGGTTGATTTCCCCGCCATGTTGGGACCTGTGATAATCAGTATCTGAGCATCGTGGTTGGCGATTTCGGTGTCATTAGGAATGAAAGGCGTTTCTGCCTGTGCCTGCTCGACAACGGGATGGCGCCCGGCGACGATGTGGATTGTATCGTCGTCGTTGAGTTGCGGCCGGCAGTAGCCGTGCTGTGCCGCGACCTCGGCTAAACTGAGGTAGACATCGATCTCAGCCAGTGCGTGTGCGGTATCGAGGATCGGCTCAGCGGCGTGGATGGCGATATCGGCACGCAACTGGGCGAAGAGTTCGCCCTCTAGCTTGCTGATCCTCTCTTGCGCGTTAAGAATGAGCGTCTCATATTCTTTCAGGTCCGCTGTGATGTAGCGTTCGCCTGTGGAAAGTGTCTGTTTGCGAATATAGTCGGCGGGGACACGGCTCAGCTGAGAGTTTGTGACCTCGATGAAGTAGCCAGAGACTTTGTTATAGCCAACCTTGAGATTGCCGATGCCGGTCCGTTTACGCTCACGCTGTTCCATTTTGGCTATCCATTCCTGGCTGTCCTGGGAAGAGCGTTTGATCTGGTCAAGTTCGGAGCTGAATCCAGAGCGAATCACGCCGCCTTCCGCTGTGCTCAATGGTGGTTCATCGACAATGGCGCTCTCGACCAGGTTGATGATATCTGCGTTGTCAGCAAGCCGCTCCATGATGTGTGCCAGTGCCGGCTTCTGTTGTTCGGCATCAGCAGGCAGGCAAGCTCTCACTGCGATGGCCGCACGTAGTCCCGCAGCCAATGTCACCAGGTCGCGAGGCGTGGCGATGCGTTGGCGTACACGATTGATGAGACGTTCAATATCGCCTGTCTTCTTGAGCGCCTCCGCCAGTTTGGCCTGCATGAGCGGTTCATCCAGCAATTCGCTGATAACCTGCTGCCGGTGTTGCAGGATGGGCAGGTCAAGCAGAGGTTGGCCGATCCAGCGGCGCAGCAAACGACCTCCCATCGGGCTGCGTGTTTTGTCCAGCACCCACAATAGCGATCCCTTGACGGAACCGCTCCGCCCGCTCTCGAAGAGTTCGAGATTGCGGCGTGTATACGGATCCAGCGTCATGAATGTAGAGGTAAAGTATGTCTCCAGCGATGTGAGTTGGTGTAGCAGTCCCCTTTGTGTCTCCTGGAGGTATGCCAGTACTGCGCCAGCAGCGCGAATGGCCAGCGGAAGGTGAGCACACCCAAAGCCCTCCAGCGAGGCCACTTCAAAATGCGCTAACAGGCGGTGGCGTGCATCATCTTCTGTGAAGTAACGTGCATCGTAGGGCGTAACATGACCGGCAATGCCTGTGAGTAGTTTAGCGAGTGGGGCGATGTCGTCCTCGTCATCCTCGTCGATTTCGGGAATTTCGGCGTTCGGATTGCCGTTGCTGCCAAGCTTGGTCACCTGCTTTTCGTTCATTACGGTTGCCAGCCAGCGCCTTTTGCGGCTACCCTGGCTAGCATAATGAGCCTCGACGATGACCTCGGCGGGTCCTACACGGGCAATCTCTTGCTGAAGTGCCAGTTCCGGCTCCGGTGTGCTGAACTGCGTGGCGGCAAATTCACCCGTCGTGATATCGACATATGCTATGCCAACTGCTTCGCGCCCTATGACGGCTCCTGCAAGAAAGTTGTTACGTTTGGCAGCGAGCATGGTGGGGTCGATCACCGTGCCGGGGGTAACGATGCGCACTATTTCGCGCTCCACCAGCCCCTTCGATAATGCCGGGTCGCTCACCTGTTCACAGACGGCAACACGATAGCCTTTGCTCACCAGGCGTGCGATATAGCCGTCGGCGGCGTGATGTGGGATGCCCGCCATCGGCGATTTCTCGCCGCGCCCGAAGTCGCGTCGTGTCAGGGCAATTTCTAGTTCACGTGCGACGATTTCGGCGTCGTCATCGAACATCTCGTAGAAATCACCCATGCGGAAAAAGAGGATCGCGTCAGGATTCTGCTGCTTGACTTGCAAGTATTGTGTCCGCACGGGACTATGGACGGGATTTGCTTTCTCGTAGTCTTCGAATAACATTCTAAAACCTCTACCCACTGTTAGGAACAACCCTACAGTCGGCCGTGTCCCGCGATAAATCGGGGACCTACGGCATTGTAGTCACTATATAGTGGTATCCAATGAGGCAAGTTTGCAATGCCATGTCCAAGTTGAATAGCACCTTCTGAGTATAAAGTGCCTATTCTTTTCCGTCAATCATATATCAGCCTTGGCCTCACCCAGATACATACAAAAAATCAGTGTAACCTCTCGACGTATTTCCTTTTTGGAAAGGAAGCAAACCCTGCTGCTCGGAGCTTGCGGTAGCTCCACCACTACCGGGAGCGGCGCTTATGGCAGTAGTTCAACTGGGGCTGCAACCACCGCCCCAACCACTGCCCCAACGATCGCACCGACCAGCAGCAGTTCTTCCGCCGTGATTCAAACGGCAACAGCTACTGTGAAAGGCCAGTCGGAGATGATTCTCACCAACGCACAAGGGATGACTTTGTACTATTTCACTGCTGATACAGCAACGAAGGCAGCCTGTACTGCTGGTTGTATTAAGATCTGGCCCCCACTGCTCTTCACGGGCTCCGGTGCACCCACCAGTTCAACGTCCCTCTCTGGGAAACTGACTGTACAAACAGATGCAAACGGGAGCCAGTGCGAGTACAACGGTCATCCGCTATACAACTATTCAGGGGATACTGCCCCTGGTCAGACCAATGGTGAAGGCCTATTCGGCAAGTGGTTTGTGGCCACACCTAATCTAGCCGTTCAAAACGGCGGATCGTCCGGTGGTGGTTACGGATATTAGAACTCTTCCTTTTTGGTTAGAGGCAATGTCCTTACGGTCGTCCTGCATATGTTCCTGGGTCGAAGCCCTTAGCGGGAAGAGGAGACTCTTCCTGCCGAATCGCTCTTACGAAGTCGCGATCGAGATCGGCGTCCAGGTCTGTCCTCCGTCTATGGTCTTCAGCAGGAAGGAGGAACCATTGCCCTGATCACTGATGGCCCATCCAAGAGTACCCGACACAAAGTCAAGCTGGGTGACCTGCTTGAAGTTCGTGCTGGCAGCAAGCCTGGTCCAGTGCTGTCCCCCGTCACTGGTCATGAAGAGACTGGTCCCGTCGGTCACCCACCCATGCTGCGTATCAAGGAAGTCTGCGGCCCTCAGTACGGCAGACACCGGCGTGGTTGGCTTCCAGGTTGTTCCCCCATCGTGCGTCACGTAGATGACCGTGGCGATGTCTCTTTCTGTGGTGAGGTCAGAAAATTTGACGGGAAGAATACCATCGGTGGCCGAGAAAAACGTCGGAGACTGAATCGAGAGCTGAGCAGATGGAACACCCGAAGGCCTCGGCAGGGTTTGCTGGTACCAGGTTGAACCGCCGTCATGGGTCACATAAAGCCAGGCGAGATCGTTGGCTGTCACGGTTCCAGTAACCCATCCCGTGGACACATTCAGAAAATGTATCCCCGATTTCTGCCCACCGTAGGGGAGATGGCCAAGTGGAGTGACATCCGAAAAAAGGGCCGTGGATACGCTTTGCCAGGTCTTCCCGCCATCGATCGTACGCAAGACCTGTGCTATCTCTGCCGGTGCCCCTGCCGCATTTTTCTTCCCTGTGTCTAGTATACCGGGTACTTGACACTCAGTCCTTAGCGTATATTTACGGACAATTCTTGGCGATACCCTTTATGCGACCAAACTCTTTTCGTTTCGATCAGGCAGGAGTATAATACCTCCGACTTCTTTAACCACTACAAAATCTTTTACTATATGAGGGATTTCATGGTAGAGCTACCTGAGTTGAACGAGGATCAGCGAATTTTCTTGCTAACGATCTTTGATTACTTTCATGAAGAAGGAAAGTGGCCTACATACCTGTGGGTGGAAAATACAATTCGTAAATCGTATCCAGCACAATGGCCAAAGTTTGATATGGTAGAGGTATGTAAAAGTCTGCCTGATAATTTTGCTACCGGATTTAGTTTTAATCATCAGTACGGACAAGATGCTGCTTTTATAGTCCCTGTCCTATACTACTTCGATGAGGCAAAAGAAGAAATTGATGACTTTATCCGAGTGCTAGGTTTTTGTGTTGAAAAGATCAACGCTTCTGATGAAGAGAGACCTGCAATTTCTAGTAATGATCTGAGTAGCCGGCTAGATATGCAACCATTAGCTATTCGTAAAATGGGCTTATTGCTCCAAGGGGAGCCTCAGATTTTTAACGGCTCCAGTGCTAACGAGGAATGGTGGCAAATTAATCTTCAAAGAGGAAAGGATGGTGTAAGACACTTTGAGGGAGTAAAAAGTTTTGAGCAATATCTAGAAAGACGAACTGCATTAACGTACCGCTTTTCAGGTAAAGTTGCTGTGCAGCCTGTACAAAACGAACCGGCCATTGATGTACCTATTCTAGATACTAGTCAGATCGGCACTCAATATCACATTGTCCAGGGAGATCAATATAATATTTCGGGTAATGCAGGAGATGTGAAAGTTAAGTCTCCGTCAATAGATGTAGCAGCTAGTAAAAAAGACCACAGGAGTCCTTGGATGTCTGGTTCTTTCTACCTCATCGTCTTCATTGTTATTATAGCGGCATTGTCGGTTGCAGGACGCTTACTCCCTCTATATGCTCTTCCAATTGTTCTTATGGGTGGTATTCTTGCTTTATCAACTATTGGAGCCTTTCAATTGCGTCAAGACGAAAGGCTTAGCGAGGAAAATTTCCTTAAACTTATGGCCTTGTCATTTAAGTACTTACCTTGGCTCAAGCGGAAGGACGCAAAGTCTAACGAGAGTGGTAATCAACTATACTAGTAGGTTATAAGCAGCATAAGGCAAGTTTGGCTGAACGTAGATTGAACCATGCCTAACGTAAAATAGCGAGGGCAGAAATAATATTAGTGGAGGTATATATATGGACAAGGAGAAATTATACTTCTGAGGGATGTGCGGCAGTAGCGCCATCGTTCCGGTCGGGAATGAAGAAATAGCATACTGTCCAAGATGTGGAGCTACAATTAAGCAAGATACACGCATCCGAACGATCACAGTACAAGGTGTAGATGCCAAAGAAGTGCAGGAGGTGACGCTCGCATTGATAGAGAAAACAAAGCCGCCTCATCTATCCCCAAGCCCCTGGGTTTCAGGTTCATTTTACCTTGTCGTCTTTATAGTCATTATTGTAGCGTTATCTATTGTTGGGCATCTGCTTCCAATTGGTACCTTACCCATTGTTGTAATTGGTGGCCTCATTGCTCTATCAGTAATTGGAGCATTGCAGTTGCGGCAGGATGAGAAGCTTAGTGAGGAGAATTTCCTCAAACTGATGGCTTTATCGTTTAAGTACCTGCCTTGGATTAGGTCTAGAGATGCAAGGTCTAACAATGATGGTACGCTCCCCTCAAATACACCGTCAGGCAAAGGTTCTAACTGAAACAGAAAACTCTTTACGCCGGACAATGGCGCATGTACGCCTCAAACATCGCTCCTAATATCGCCCTTAATCTATTGTACGAACTGCCTTTGATAAGACTGTCACATAATCGTTGTGATCATGTCCTCCCGTCGTCTTGTCTCTGTGTTACTAAGGGACTCAAGAATTATTACCTATTCCGGATAGCTGGGAGGGGATAATTGATATCCACGAACCACTTGCCCAGAAGCGGTAATCGCTGAAGCTGGGTTTCCAGGGCGTCCATCGCCTCCTTGGTCAATTTGACTCCGATCTGATAGGTGGTCGTCACCAGTTCGACCGCGGGATGTGTGCCTTTCCAGGTCATGGTGCTGGCATACTGGATGACGGCCTCAAGGGAATCCAGCAAGGCGCCATTCCAGTGCTGTTCTAAAATGCCCCAACACCGCTCAATCGGGTTGTATTTACTGTGGTAGGGCGGATAATAGGCCAAGCGTATGGTGAGATGATAGTGCTGGGCAAACTCCACGAGGCGCTGCATGAACTGGGTGCGCCGACTGTGGCTCTGCGGGCCATTGTCCAGATTGATGACGAGCGTCGTGATGGAGGCTTTGCGCTCTTTGACCGTCTCCCACCAGTCGATCAGGCGATCCACCAGGCAGTCGCTCGTCACTTTGGATGTCACTCCATACAGAAAGAGTTCATCGGAAGCTGGCAGGAAAATGCCCACGGGCGTCACGGTCGCCGCTGCTTCAAAGTCGTGGTCGGCGGCCTTGGTGGGTACCCGACTCTTGCCTCCGCGGGCAAACGGACCCACCTTGACCGTGGCTTTGGCATCCATCGAGAGCCGTAACGTGGACTCATCGGCATCTGCCTCCTCGTTGCGCTGCTTCACTTGCGCAAAGATGGCGTCGGTCTCGGGGAGTTTTTTTGGGGCTGGCTCTTCGCCACTTTTTTCGGATAATAGCCCAATTGGTTGAGTTTGGTTCCAATGGTCTCGGCCGTGGGTAATTCCTCATCGCTGTAGCCTTTTTGGGCGATCAACTGGCGACGTACTTCCGTCGTCGTCAGCCGGGTATACAGGCGCGTCGTGCGAAACTGCGGATCCGCCTGGCTCTGACCATCCACAATAGCGGTGATATCGCCCAGCAGATGTGGCAGATGGTCTTCGCTGCGCTTGCGCCCACGCAATCGAAAGCCATCCATGCAGGCGATCCCATGCGCGGCTTCGTGCATTCCTTTGCGGATCGTTCCGCGATTCCATCCCAACTCTCGTTCAGCCAGCCGCTGGCCGCCTTCGCCTAGGGCTTCCACTGTCCGGCACTGCCCTTGAGATCCTTCGCTGTTTTCAACAGCAATACTTTGGCTTCCTCAGTTAGTTCCATGCTCATCCCTCCACAACAGCTTTTCTTCGCGCAGTATACCATAATGGGACGGTTTAGTCTTCGAGAGTCCCTAAGGTATATCGTTATTTGCTTGCCGTGTTCGTAAGATGTGCTAAAATGAGCCTGTCCGTATGCTGATGGGTACAGTAGCATCATAAGGAGGCAGCATGTCTACCGCCAGTAAGGAATTTGAACGGATCACACAAGCCATCTTTCAGCGATTGCGCGAACAATTTGGGTTTGAGCGTGTTGAGGGAAGTCGGCACCACCCTGCGCGTGATTCTGGTGTTAAACGGCAAGTGGATGTCACAGCTTATGCTCTGGATGAAACGAGCATTATCATTGAGTGCAAGCTTCATGCAAGACCTATTGATATTGGCTTCATCGATGCGTTTCATACGGTGATCCATGTGGACATAGGCGCAAATGGTGGTATCATGGTTAGCCAGAGCGGCTTTACGAGTGGGGCGGTACAATCTGCTCGAGCGAAAGGGATTGTATTGGCTACGCTGGATGAAGACGCGACAGAGCATGATTTCATACTTCGGATCAATGATCGCGTTT
>WNFB01018044.1_pt1 | contig 12748 bp, 9 predicted proteins | sample 5400501 | NCBI WGS metagenome assembly WNFB01 (sample SAMN13153341, study PRJNA577476) | soil metagenome | isolation source: 200 cm saprolite under Douglas fir tree site 2 hole 1 | place: USA:California | collected 2015-04-18 | reverse complement strand
TGGACTTTGCTGCACTCTCGAATGCTCCTGCGGTGAATCCGGCGGTATATTATACGACGGCGAAGATCGCCTTGGTGGGTGAGAGCGGGGTGGGCAAGTCGGGCCTGGGGCACCGCATTGCGGAGGGCCGCTTTCAGGTGACGGAGTCGACGCACGGGCAGCATTTCTGGGTGGTGGATACCCTGGGGGCGACACGCTCGGATGGCACCCAGTGCGAGGCGGTGCTGTGGGATTTTGCGGGACAATCCAATTTCAGGCCAATACACGCGCTGTTCCTGGATGATATAGACCTGGCGCTGGTACTATTTGACCCCTCGCGGCCAGATACCCTGGCGGGTGTCGACTACTGGCTCAAGCAGCTTACCCATAAGCAACAACTCTGCAATACGGTGCTGGTTGCGGCGAGCGCGGATGTCAGCAAGATGACCCTTTCTCCTACCGAACTCGAGGCATTCTGTCGCGAGCGTGCTATCCGTGGAGGCTTTCTTGCGACCAACGCAAAAACCAATCTGGGTATAGATGAGCTGGTAGAGCGCATACGAGAACAGATTGATTGGAATGCCAGGCCGACGACGATTACGACGAGGACCTTTAAGCGGGTCAAGGATTATGTACTCTCGCTCAAAACTGATGCTGAGCGCAAGAACGTGCTGGTAAGCGCAGAAGCATTGCGTAAGCTGCTTGAGGATAGTGATCCGAACTGGCAGTTTAGCGATGCTGAACTGATGAGCGCGGTGTGGCACCTGCAAAATCATGGCTATGTGACCATCCTGCGCCGCTCTTCTGATGAGCAGAGCATTCTGCTGGCGCCGGATGTGTTGATTAATCTGGCCTCGCGCTACCTGCTCAGGGCACAGGCCAACGAGAAGGGGTTGGGCTCGCTGGAAGAGGGACGCGCGCTGCGCAACGAGTATGCCTTCGAGGAGGTAGAAGGCCTCGACGAAGAGGAGCGCGATACGCTATTGAATGCCGTGGCGGAACTCTTTCTCAGCCGCAACATCTGCTTCCGCGAGTCCATCGATAACCAGACCTTTCTCATCTTCCCCTCGCTGATTCTCGAACGTCCGCCGCGCCTGGTGGAAGATGTCGAACTGGTCGAGGATATGGCCTATGTCGTGACAGGACAGATTGAAAATGTGTACGCGGCGCTGGTGGTCTTGCTGGGCTATTCTCCCAGCTTCCAGCGTATCAACCAGTGGCGCAAACAGGCACAATATGAAACGATGCGTGGCGAAATCTGCGGTTTCAAGTTGGCGAATGACGATGCCGCGGAACTCGAACTGGTGCTCTACTATGGCAAGGAGACGCCCGATTTTGTGCGCGCGCGCTTCCAGGGGCTATTCGAGGAGATTCTCCATTCCCGCCAGGTGACCGTCAAGAAGTATGCTCCCGTCGTCTGTCCCAAATGTGGGAGCCAGCAGGAGCGACGCACGGTCATTCGTTTTCTAGAGCAAGATGAAACAGTCCTGTTCTGTGCGAAAGATGGGAAAAAGCTGCGCCTTGCGAAGCCATCCGAGCGAGTGGCTCTGAGCAAGGAGAACCGGGCGGCCGTTGGCCGCGACCAGGCATTGATAAAGATGCGCACCAGCTATGAAACGGCCTTATCGAGCGTAAAAAGGTACCTGCACGAGAAAGGCGAGGGTGCCGCGCCGACCTGCTTTATCAGTTATGCATGAGGAGATGGGATCCACGAACGCTGGGTGGTGAGGCTCGCCGATGATTTACGCAAAGCTGATTTGAGCGTCGTGCTTGATAAATGGGACAATGCCGCCATAGGGGCGAACATCGCTCGCTTTATTGAGCGCATAGAGCGCTGCAGTTTCATTCTCACTGTCGGCACGCCCGCGTACCGGCAAAAGTATGAAAATAGGGTTTCACCCAATGGAAGCGTCGTTGCGGCAGAAATGGATTTGATCAACAGGAGATTACTGGGAACAGAGCGGCAGAAAGCCAGTATCTTACCCTTGCTGCTCGACGGGGAGGAGTTCACTGCCTTACCGCCGCTCCTCCATGGCCGCGTTTACGCCAATTTCAAGCGCGAGGAAGACTATCTCACAACCCTCTTTGATCTCATATTGACGCTCTATGCCATTCCCTTTGATGATCCTCTCGTTCGCGATTTGAGGGAGAAGCTCCAGAATGAACGTGATCGATTGACATCGGGTAAGCTCCGCTAGAAAATCGGCATGGCAGAGGCAAGCGCTGCCACTACTATACTACGCCTGATGCCCGACGGGCGTGTATAGTAGTGGCAGCGCTTGCCTCTGCCATGCCGTTGCTTGTCCTCGCCCTGTGGAGGTGGCTATCTTACCTGTTTGGCAGCAAACGATCCACCACCTCTAACAATTGGCGCGGCTTAAAGGGTTTTGTCAAATACTCATTGCAGCCGATTTGCAGAGCTGCCTCGTTCTCATCGTTGAGGGCATAGGCTGTCACAGCCACAATCGGCACTGTTGCTAAGGCCGGACGCGCCCGGATCAACTGCGTCGTGCGGTAGCCATCAAGCACGGGCATTGAGAGATCGGTCAGGATCAGATCAACTCGTTCGCGGTCGAGTATCTCCAGTGCCTCCCGTCCATTTGAGGCAGACAGGCAGCGATAGCCGCGTGTAGACAGCACGCGCTCAATCAAAATACGATTGGAGACCTCGTTTTCAACAACAAGTATCGTCGACTGGTCCTTGCTCTGACCAGCGCCAGGCATAGGTACGGATGTATTCATACGAACACTTCTTTCAAGCTACTCATCCAGGCTACTTATCAACGTCTAACGTCTAAAAGGAGACACAACAGGCAACGTAAATGAAAACGTCGAACCCTGTCCCACAATGCTCTCTACAGCCACCTCTCCCCCTTGTAATTCAATCAACTTGCGCGCAATCGTCAGACCCAGGCCGGTGCCGCCAAAACGGCGCGTTGTGCTGCCATCGGCCTGGCGGAACGCCTCAAAAATATAATCAAGTGCCGCCGGAGAAATGCCAATCCCTGAATCGTGTACGGAGATGCGCAGCATATCATAATTTTCCAGCAAGATACAGCGAATGGTCACACCGCCTTTTTCCGTAAACTTCAAGGCATTGGAGACCAGGTTGATCGTGATCTGGCGGATGCGATGGCTATCCGCCATCGCCATAGGTAAGGTATCCGCCATCTCAAGCGTCAGATATAACCCCTTATTGTTCGCCAGGGGCTTGAGTTGATCCACCACTTCTTGCAAACACGGTTCCAGTGGTAATGCCTCCGCCTTGACCTCTAAACGATCTGCCTCGATCTTCGAGAGATCAAGCATATCATCGACCAGGTGCGAGAGGTCCTCAGCGCTTCTCACCATGAACTGGATATGCTCCTCCTGCTCCCTGGTAAGTTCCCCGTCCAAAAACCCCTCTAAAATTAATGCCCCATAGCTGATAATACTATGTAACGGAGTACGTAACTCATGTGTAACAGTGGCCAGGAATTGCGATTTCAGGTGATTGACCCGTTCCAGGGCCGCGTTCTTATCCTTCACCTCTGCGAACAGCAGGGCATTTTGAATGGCGATAGCCGCCTGCACCGCCAGGTTCTTTAGTACGAATGTGTCTTGATTCGTCATCTGGTGTGGCTTGTCATCGTAGAGAATCAGGACGCCAATAGGCTGTTCCTGTAGCAGCATGGGTACCGCCATTACAGAGCGGAAACCCGCTTCAAGGGCCATCTGAGACCACAGTTCCCCTCGTTCGTGGTGTATTGCGACAATGTCTTCGCCATAGACAATTCTTTGTCTTCTCATCGTCATCCACGCCAGGTTCTTGTCAAGGTCACTGAGTGCCGGACGTGGAATGCGAGGACGGCGCAGCCCATAGGGAACGGCAGCTTGACTATACTTCTGTGCTCCAATCGCTTTGCGCTTATCACTACTTGAGCCAGGGCGTGTAACAGGCATTGCCGCTAATTTTGTCGTCACTGCCAGGGTGATATCCCTATCGGGGTCCGCATGAACGGTGACTGCTCCATGCTTCAACGACATCTGCGAGCTAGAGGGATGCAGGGCAGAGGCTTGATTGGCCCAGCGTGCCACCGCCCACGGCTCCAGCATCTCCCGACCATACAGTAACAGCGATACATGTTTTACCTGCATAATCGCACCCAGGCGCGACACAATTTCTCCGAGCAAATGCTCCAGGTTCAGAGACGAGATAAACGCATCGCTCATAATCAGCAAATCTCGCATCTGCTTGGTCATCGCCTGGCTTTCGCTCTCCTGTACAGAAAGTGACTCTGAGAGCAGGTTAAATGAACGCGTCAACATGCTTAACTCGTCAATTATCGGTGGTGATGCCTCTGTGATCTGCGCGGCGGCAGCATTACCATTGATCGCCACCAACGACCGTACACGCGTTTGCAAGCGTCGCATGGGACGTATAAAGAAGTAGCGTGTGATGAATGCGAAGGAGATGATACCCAGGGCAAAGACGAAAATACCAATCGCCAAAAGAATTTGTAGCGATCTCCCTATATGGGTGTTGATGCTATACAATGGTTCAACATCCACAATTACCAGTGAAGGTGAACTCTGCAATTGAATTTCTGTTTGGGCCGAAGTAGCGAGCGTCAGGAAATGTTGCGTGCCATCTATTCTATTCGGTATTTTTGTGGTGCAGAGGTTGTTTTCTGACAAGAACTTATCGAAGGAGAACCATCCCATCGTCGTTCCCATGATACGTCCGTCCGCGCACAATACGGTATTGAAGCTGGTGTTTTGTACCAGGTCGAGTGCAAATGCGTCATCAATCTCCTGATCTGCTTTCAGTACCGCGACAGCCTTATTGTTTCGATCCAGGATTGGCACCGCGACGCTTAAGACCCATCGAGACCCATCAGCAGATGTCACTGCCTGTAACGCCGAACCCTCTTTTCCTTGCAAGGCCTGCTTTATCAGGGCAATCGAGGTAAGAGTATTGGTATCATTCGTGTTGTGTCCATCATCTACATTTCCCAACAACTGGCGCTTTCCGCCAATAATATCAAATGTTAATAGGGTCATATGATATTGGATAGAGTCCTGAGCCAGCATGTCTCCCAGGCTGTGAACTGTATGAGGAGTTGAGGGCTGAGAAGCCGTAAAATTGACATCCTTATTCGTTGCTACCTGTTCCAAATTGTGTATCAGGGTAGCTGTTTGTGCCTGGTAAGCACGATTGATGAATGAAAGGTGTGTAGCAGCATCACTTCTTGCATCGCGCTCAGAAAGATATTTCAGTAAGCCCAAGGACAATGCTGAAAAAAGGATCATGCATAGCAAGAGCGTTAGTGCCGCGACAAATATGAGTTTTCCCCCCAATGACCTCACTTTGAATCTCATGCGAACCTTCCTCGCCTATAAAAAGTAAGGGGAGGACGGGGTGCCAGCTCGTCCTCCCCTTACCGCACGTATGCCAAAAGCAACGTGAGGCTCTAGAAGGTGCGCGTGCAAACCCCATGGGGAAAAGGTTGCACGTTAATCCAGATGCACGCTACAAGCCGCTCGTCGAGGTGGATCTGCTTGCTCACGGACATCCCGCCTTCCATTCCAGGCCTATGTATTATAACGTATAACCGAGCAAATTGATATCATTTTTAGGGGCAATTTCTGCATAACGCAGAAGTCCGTTACGAAATTGTAAGTTCATGGAGATTTTCGTGTTTTTCACTGAACTTTCTCCCAAATAGCCATGTTTTTAGCTCCCAGGTATTCGATATATCCCTGTTTATATAAACGAACGAGAATGCGTGCAACATCTAATTCATCCCGATGTACTAGTCTCGCCACATCCTGCAGCGTTCGTCTCCCATCTAGAAGCAAAAAGATAATGCGCTCTCTTCGCTCCATCTTCATCATCACCGGCTGCATGGTTACTGTAGGCAATACTCGGAATATCGCATGAATACCCGGCTGGGGATGATTTTCCACTCCTGCCTCGCGCTGTGATGCTGGTACTTTTGCGTAGGGAAATGCTGGCGTCACAGTTATAGCTGGTGGTCTAATACTTTTGGGGATAGCAGGCATTCCAATCGCCGGTGTCTGGCGTGTCTCCTGCAACTCGATGGGTACTACCGGCCTCATAGTCCCATGCACAGGTCGCTGAGCAAAGCGACCTCGATTTCGCATCTCCATTCCCACTGGAGCTTTCACGCCTTCCGTAAAGATATAGCGTACTTCATTCCAGTTCATCACGCGGTGAAGTGCTGTTTCACCCGACTCCCGTTCAGTGCGGGCGAATACCGTGTCGCCATTGACAAAAAAAATCTCGCCTTTCTCGCTCCCCTGTTCTCCAACATGCTCGACGCTCTCATCATCATCTTCTCCTCCAAAACACACGTACACCCAACATCCCAGGACACTCCAACAAAGTGTCCACTATATAGTATACTCTTACCTCATAAATATCCACGGTAAGAGAGAAGCTGCTGTTGTGAAATCACTGTGAATATCTGTTATTTTATATGCATCATAAAGCATCATCTTATTTCAAGGGGAAAGCGGCAATGTGGGTGTTTTTTGCAAAAAACACCCACATTGCCATCTCAGTCCACAAAATGGGGCCGGTAATATCTTGCTGATCGACCTGGAGCGTCGTATTATGCTGAGTGTCTACCAGGTAGGCCCCTGGTTGCCCATCGCTTAACGCCACAACGAGCTGCTGGGACGAAGAAGTAGACCAGGTGAATGTAGAGGCTCGCCCTCGTAATTTGAGCGCATGTAACTGCAGACTTCCCTGTTGGATAGCGGCAACAACAGTCGCTGAACCCGTGCTGTACACCAGCTTTTTCCCATCCAGCGACCATGCCGGAGCGGGCACATTCGTAACTCCTTGCCTGATAAACGTATCTACCACTGTCATCACATTCACAACACGCAGTGTTCCAACACCCGCTGAGATACTATCGAGATAGTCAACTTGCGTACCGTCGGGCGACCACTGGGCATAATTGACCTGTTTTCCACTCGTCAAAACCACAGGAAATGCGCCGGGTGTCACATCAATACGCCACAAATTCGCCGCTCTTCCCAGGTATGATGTCACCAGCAGCCAGCTGCCCACACCGCCATGTCCGGCGCGGCTATAAATTGCCTGGACGTAATCCCCTTGCGCGATCTCTTGAGGGAATGCATTGCCCCCATTCCCGACATGCCGTGACCAGAGACTATGCACATGTCCTATCACACCCACACTCCAGGTGATCGTAGGTGCGTCACTAGAAGGTGACCAGTCCAGCACCAGTACCGTATCCTTTCCCCCGGCATTCACATTGTCCGTAATAACCAGTACTCCATGGTTTTGCGTATTGTAGTCCAGAATGCTCACCACGCCATTATGCGTAAGCTCAAAGGCAACCCGTATGCCATCGGGCGACCAGATAGGATGAGTAATACTCCCCTTTAGCGGAAGAGATACCATCTGCACCGTACCCGTTGCCGTCGAAAGGATGTAGAGATTGGTTGTACCCGCATTTGTAGGGTCAGCAACAAATGCCAACATGCTCCCATCACTTGACCAGGCGAGGCTATCTAAGATGGCTTCCCCTACATTCGTATCCCAGACCGATGAAGGTGTTATTCCGGCTTTCAGGAGAGGCTGGTGGACAACTGTATCACTTTGTCCATCGCTGCGGATAGTATGGATAAGGGCCTGTTGCAGGTCGATATATGCCACCATATCACCGGCATCCCGCCCCGGCAAGGGTGGACTGACCACCCAATTTGTGGCTACCGTAACGCCCTTCGGTGTTAATTGTTCAGCCTGTGAACTGCCATCGGCGGGCGTACTCCACAACAGACCATCGCGCAGGAACACGAAGCGCATACCCGCGGAAAGCGGGCCGCGTAGTGCCGGTCCCGCCGGCGGAGTAATCGCCTTCGTACTCACGGCAGCATGTGTACTTTGCTGCCACAGATCCCAACCAATCAAACTTCCAACGCCCACTGTGAGCAAGAGCATAGCAGCGATGGCGACCTGCAAAATACGTAATCCCCACATACTACCCCGCCTGGGCTGAAGTGGTGGTCTGTGTTGCCCTGGTGGAGATATCCTGGGTCTTGTTGATGTTCCTGGTGAAGTGTGGCGGCCTCCGGGCAATGCTACCAACTGAGGGCGGCCTGGCGTATCACGGCGAACACTCTTATAGGGGGCCGTTTGTTCTTTATCAGCGATATTGGCGTCGCTGCCGTAAGTTTCTGTCAGTTCGAGATACTCTGGTGAGGAGAAAATCCTATCGCGGAGTGCTGGGCTGGGGCTGATCCGTGGCATTTGAGCAAGGAGAGTATCAAAACGGCGGAAATCGGCGAGAATGCTGCTACAGTGAATGCACTCCCGCACATGAGCCGCTATCTCCAATTTCAGTTGGAATGCTGACTGCGTCGTTTCCCCCAAAGTAAGCGAGTCGTCAAGGTAAGCACTGAGTAGCTCCTCGACTTGCTCGCAGTTCATTGTGTGCCTCCTTGTTCCAAGGACCGGTAGTGTTCTCTAAAAGATTGACGCGCACGCGACAGGTACATTTTGACACCGCTCTCCGCGATATTCAATGCCTGGGCGATCTCACTGTAGGAGAACCCTTCCTGGGTATACAGCAGCAGTGCTGCTCGATACTGTTGGGGCATGCGGTGCAACGCAGCGCGCACCAATTCCGTCGTACCGTATATCTCTTGTGGGTCCGCGCTCTCCACATCCGCCGGCTCATGATCGAGGTCCTGCCAGGGCAGCCATGCGATCAGCTTCCGGCGACGCAGTGCATCATATGCTGTATTCGTCGCGATACGATAGAGCCATGCCGACAACTTCAAGCTCGCGTCCATTTTTGGTAACGCCCGAAATGCCTTCAAAAAGGTATCTTGTGTCAGGTCGTCTGCCTGTTCGCGATCCCCAACCAGGTGATAAACATAATTGTAGATAGGTGTCTTATACTCGTCGTAAATCTGGTCAAAGGACCAAGTACTTTCCTTGGTTTCCACCCTGGCCATGCGCTACAATCCCTTCGGCAGCTATAGCTATCATCTTGTCCGTTCCATGCAAGTGATAGTAGCTCATCTCCGGGTATCACATGGCTTCAACAGAAATCTTTCTGCTGTGTGAGTCGGAAAGGCTTTCATCCTTCTGTGTAGTGGAACGGACAACCAACGCTTTCAGTAACATGGCGAACAGCTCCGTTAACCCCTATTCGCCCAGTACGTTGTTTATCATGGTAGCATATTTTTGCCGAATTGCTGAATTGACTGGCCTTCTGGTTAGTACTATTGGGCAATGGGCAACATTCCACCATGTTGCTGCAAAGTTGCCTGGTATGATACCATACATCCAGAACCCATTCGTTCACTTTCACTCACAAGCGAGCAAGGAGCTATCTAAAAGTATGTCTATCAAGCAGCAAACCCGCGGCGTGCGCACCGTCTGGTGGGAAGAAGACGCCCAGGACGGGGCGGCCGTGGTCTGCCTGCTTGACCAATCGCTCCTTCCTCAAGAAGTTCTCTATCTCAGACTTACTCACGAACAGCAGGTCGCCGACGCCATCAAAACTTTGAAAGTACGCGGGGCACCCGCCATTGGCGTAACTGCGGCCTTTGCTATGGCTCTGGCCCTTCGCCGTTTGATGCGGGAACGCGGAGAAACCCTGACACTTACAGAGGCACAGCGACACCTTCAGACAGTGGGTGACATGCTTGGCCGCACTCGACCAACCGCCGTCAATCTCTTCTGGGCCATCGAACGCATGCAACTTTGTGCCAACCAGGCTAGCAATAATGCATGTTCTTTGATCAATCTCGCACGGCTCTTACGCGACGAGGCCCAGGCCATTGCCGATGAAGATTTTGATGCCTGTATGAATATGGGTATCTTTGGAGCAGAACTGATTTCTGATGGCGATATGCTCCTGACACATTGTAACGCTGGTGCTCTGGCAACTGCGGGATGGGGCACTGCCCTGGCACCAATGTATGTGGCCCATAAAGCCGGGAAACATATACATGTCTTCGTCGACGAGACCCGCCCCGTCTTGCAAGGCGCTCGTTTGACCGCCTGGGAACTCCAACAGGAGGGCATCCCACTCACCTTGATCACCGATAATATGGTCGGTCATTTCATGCGCCGTGGTGGCATCAAGGCCGTCTTTGTGGGCGCGGACCGCGTCGCCGCCAATGGAGATGTCGCCAACAAGATCGGCACCTATGGTGTCGCGGTGCTGGCACATGCCCATGCTATACCGTTCTATGTCGCGGCCCCAACTTCTACGGTTGACCTGAAACTTCCATCGGGCGAGCACATTCCTATAGAGCAGCGCAACCCGGATGAGGTGACAAGTGTGCGCGGAACAACGATTGCTCCTGTCGGCATACAGGCAGCCAATCCCGCATTTGATATCACCCCTCATACGTATGTGACCGCTATCATTACGGAGAGAGGCATCATTCGACCTCCGTATGAGGAGGGTTTACGCCGGGTGTGTTCAGATTCAAACATCCGCAATCATGGGAAGCAGGTTGAAATGTGATGGAAACAGGAGTAGTGTCAACGGTCGCGCAACACGCTGAAAGTGTCCTGGGCAAGGAAGGGTTCCGCTATGTCAGTGCTGTCGTCGCCAACTGCAAAATGCTGGCCCTGGAATTGGAGATGCAGGAGGAAGATGCCAGCTCGGAAGACACAAAAGAGAGCATAGATACGGAAGCACTGATCATCGCGGGTTATCTGCATGACATTTCTACCGTTGCCCACGGTTTCCATGAGCATCATCTCAAATCTGCTGAGATGGCCGTTGAGTTTTTAGGTAAACTTGAAATACCTGCCGAACGTATGAAAAAGATTGAACAAGCCATACTGGTGCATACGACCGTATTTACAGCCGAAGAACGGAACAGGGCACCCATAGAGGGCCGTATCCTCTATGACGCCGACAAGCTTGGTCGCCTGAGTGGCCTGGCTGTCGTGACCTCGTTGATAGAGTTTGGTGCTCGCTATCCCAACCGGGCCGTCACAGGGGATGTACTCGCGGCCATTCTCCGGCATATCGAAGAACGTTTTGTAGAACTTTATCAATCACTGAACACGGCTCCCGCTCGCCAGATGGCCCAGGAGAAGTTCGGCAACACGCTGGCATTTCTCGATGGCATCATCGAACATCTCAGCGATGCGACGCCGGTCTAATAGATGCCAGGTAAGCGTCATATTTTTGCGTCGAGCGTGGTGGGTGAGCATGGCTGAGGCAAGCGCAGCCACTACTATACGACGCAGGGAGCGTATTACGTCGTGTATAGTAGTGGCTGCGCTTGCCTCAGGTGCATCACTCGCCTGCTAAATGCTTCCATATTGAACTTGCGGAACTCCCAATGAGGGTCACGTCTGTAACCTGGTACCAGGCAGCAGAAGGAGATGCCCATTCCGCAATTATTCCATAGAAGCATTTAGTCACCACTCCCAGCGAATTTCATATTGATCTGGCTGCGTATTTAAAATCTCGTAACTCAATTCTATATTATCAGGATTAACCGTTAGGATACTGGGAATTTTGCTAATTAATTTGCTTTTACCTCCTGATCGAGCATAGTGATAATTGTAACAATTCATTGCATGAGGTGTTTTAGGTAATCGTACACACAATTTCAGACTTCTTAAGGGTCTGCCAAGTGTGGTTGAAACAAACGGCTCAAACCGCCTAGCATTATCATAAAGTGTCTTCTTGATTTTAACTTCTACTTCCTTACCCACAAGTAATTCGCGTCCTAAATAGATGTAGTAATATTTTGTCTCCCTTTGTTTAAAGTAAAAACGTTGTTTTGTAACTGATCCCATCAATTCATGCCCTACGCTTAATACCTCTGGAGGCTCTTCCTTTCCATGTCCACTCCAAGTATAAAAATCCTCAAAGATAATAGTACCAGGACGAGTAATCCTAATTGTAATCGTGCTGACTTGTATGTGTTGTTCTAAGGTATCATCAACACAGTATAGGTGATCGGCACTAACCCACCTATAACCACGAGATAGTTCACGTATAAAAATGGATTTGGAAAATACCAGGAGAAATATAGCAATTATTATTAAAGATAAGCAAAAACCAAGCGTAAACGAGGCCAGAGGTAGTAACAAATTATTTTGGTGAGTAAGCCAAGCAACTAATGTTGCAATGGAAAGTGTTGAGAAGATGGTAGCTAGAGTGATTATTGATGCTAAAAATCCTACAGTGGAATATGCGATATTAGCAATTACCCTGAGCTTTGTTCTTGAATTTTGTTGTAGGAGAGACATTTTCTTCTCCAAACTAAATTGTTTGCTATCTTAATGGGTTAAGACGTAATGCACTTGAGATAATCAAAGCTAACCCAACAATGGTTTCTGTATTGGCATATCATAAGTTCATTATCCGTGGCTAAATGCTTCCAGGTTGAATTTGCGGAACTCCCAATGATGGTCATGTCTGTACCCTGGTACTGAGCAGCAGAAGGAGATGTCCATTCCGCAATTATTCCATGGAAGCATTTAGCCCTCTCTTTCCGTTGCCGTTTCACAAGGATGTCAATTGCCTCTTTGGGAAAGTGCATACCGATCTTTTTGTCGGGAGGGAGACCAAAGGGATTTTTCCCTTCACGTAGTATTTTTTTGTGTTTAGATGAATAACGTCTGATATTAGTTAAATATACGCCTCGCTCCAAATAATAATATATCCAATACGCTTCACGCTCTCTTGCTATCTCCTTAATCTTCACTATTTCTAATATCTTCATAACTGGTGTTAAACTCTCT
>WNFB01007599.1_pt1 | contig 12748 bp, 14 predicted proteins | sample 5400501 | NCBI WGS metagenome assembly WNFB01 (sample SAMN13153341, study PRJNA577476) | soil metagenome | isolation source: 200 cm saprolite under Douglas fir tree site 2 hole 1 | place: USA:California | collected 2015-04-18 | reverse complement strand
TGGAATGATGTAGTGTTGAACGCTTCTAGAGCTTCGCTCACGGTGTGAACCTTCGCTACGTCAAAATGCTGCACAGGATGTTTGAACGCGTCGCCGCGTGGCGAGAATTGAATACGAGAGGATGAAGCTGACGCAGATATTTTTTCGTGAGAGCTAGAATTCTTGTTGGACTTCATTTTATCCTTCTAACTTGATTTGGCAAATATGTCTACCTGTTTCTATTAAAAGCTCGTGTTCTAGTTAGAGTTTCCAGAGATGAAATGGAAAACCTTCGTAAAGCCCGTGAAAATGGAAAAAGGGGAAGTTGAATGGGGGGGATTTGATGCTATGCTACAGAAGAGTACTCTACTGTAAGCCGAACTTGGTAGACAAATGTGCTTCCGGTAATACTCGAGCCGTTCAAGACGATGCCAACGCTCATCGTGTTAGCACCCACGCGTAGGTCCTGGGATCGCAATGCTCCGACAGCAGTGTTCTGCACGGTTGTTGTCGGAAGATTGACCGGGGCGCGTCCGTTCAGCTCGACTCCGAAGGCGTTGTAACCACCCGTTCCGCCGAAGTAGACGATTGTCACGAGAACTGAGCTCACAGTGATGAATCCTTTGACTGGGGCGAACGAGAACCCCGCGGTCGCATTGACGGGTCCTCCCGAGAAACCGCTTGTCATCCCAATCCCCGTGGTAACTATCTCACCGTTACCTGGCTGGAATGTCAGACCCGAAGCAAGGTTCAGTACGCTGATGTCTACGCTGGTCACTTGGGAGAGCGAATTCGGTGACGGAGAGCTTGGAACAACTGCCTCTACTGAGACCGTTCCAATGAAGATCGAGATCAGAAGCACACTTGCTACTGTGCCTTGTATTTTGTTCAATTGGTCACCTCCCTCGCGAGACTATGAATGATGAGAGTTCTGTTTCTCTTTAATAAAAGAGGTGGACAGCCTTTTCGAGTTGGACAGGCGAGATACGCGGGGAAGCTCCCTGACGGTTTAGGTCTCTCTTCGAAGAGGGATTTCGTTTAGGCTTTTACCAGCGACGTCTATGTCGTTGGAATCTCGGTGGGGGGCGACTGGTGGGACGCTTTCCGCGGGATCGCTGGCGTCTTTCTCCGCCTCGCCTCGGACCGTAAGGTCGAGGGGGGAGGAAGAGTGTCGGGTACGATTTTCGGCCGGGGGAGGTCAATCGGATCATCTCTCGAATGTTTGACGATGTTGTCCGTCTTATTCTCTCAAAGATAGAGTCATCGCTTCGGCTTACAAGGGAAACCGCGATTCCGGCGCTTCCCGCTCGGGCGGTTCTGCCGATTCTGTGGAAGTAGGTGAGGGGTTCTTCTGGTAAGTCGAAGTTGATCACGTGGCTTACGTTCGTAATGTCGAGACCCCTTGCGGCCACGTCCGTAGCGACTAGGACCGCGACTGATCCGTCGCGAAAGGCCTGCATTGCCCTATCTCTTTGACCCTGGGAAAGATCTCCGTGAATCGCTAGCGCATTGCAGCCCTCGACTCTTAGGGCTTGAGCAAGCCGACCGGCTCTGATCTTGGTCGAGCAGAATATGAGTCCTCTGGTTACCTTCTCGGCTTCTAGAAGGGAGCAGAGAGCGGGGAATTTTTCATTCTCTTCGGCCCACGTATATTTTTGGGAAACGGATTCAACAGAAATCTCGTTGCTATCGACAAATATTCTAAGGGGGTTCTTCATGTAGTGATGGGCCAGCCTGATGATCTCGTCAGGCATCGTCGCAGAGAACAGCGTTGTTTGACGGGGCCCGGGAACTCTCTCGAGTATCAGCCTCACGTCATCGATGAACCCCATGTCCAGCATTCTATCCGCTTCATCCAGTACCACAAATCGGACCCTGTCCAGGTCCACGGTTCTTCTCTCTAGATGGTCGAGGAGTCGACCCGGAGTGGCGACGATGACTTTCGTAGTCGGCCTTTCTAGTTTGTTGAGCTGGACCCCTATGCTCTGGCCACCGTAGACTGGGACAGTTCTTATTGGGAGGTGGCGTGCGAGGCGTTCGAATTCTCCCGCAACCTGGACTGCTAGTTCGCGTGTTGGGACCAGCACGAGCGCTTGGAGCCCATGAACGTGGTTATCGATCCTCTGGAGTATCGGAAGGGCATAGGCAAGAGTCTTTCCCGACCCAGTGTGGGCCTGCCCGATTATGTCTCTTCCCTGGAGAATAGGGGCGATAGCTTCGGCTTGAATTGGGAACATCTCGTCGAAGCCCATATCCTTGATTCCCTGAAGAAGCCGGGGTTGGAAACCGAGGGCTTCGAACTGTTGAGCCAACTATTGTTCTAACAGTACGTCTGCCCGCCCCATAAAGACCTTCCAGTCTTTGGAATCAGGTCAGAATGAGCGGGAGACCGGTTCGCTTTATCTAGGGCCGTTTGGTTCTTTTCCAGAGACTAGAAGCATCGTCTGCGAGGCCCTCATGACGATGCTCCCAAGCTTGATGCTTGGGCATATGATCTTCGCAAAAAGTCTTGCCGCAATACTCACACTTCTTGTTCTGTTGCGTTACACGTCCGCATTCATCACATTTTTCCAAATCAAACCAACTTCGAACGGAGACAATACTGACGATAACCGTGGGAGGTTTAAGCTTGAGCCTGGATGGGGGCTGCTTCTTGGTTGTGATTCCACTTCAAGATCAGCTCCTGCAGAAGTTTCGCACGATCGTTGGTGAGGTTCAACCTGAAAACCCTCACACGTCCGTAGTCTCTTTCCTCCACAATCCCTACCTCTGATAGGTCGTCCAGATGCCGCTCGGCAGCGCTGTAGCTTTGCTCAGTTCTCTTCGCAATCTCCGTCAGGTGCAGCTGTTCGACTTTGGAGAGAAGGGCGAGTATTCGTATTCTTCCGCTACTTGAGAGGACTCTATCGAGTGGGGGAATCCCGTCTCCGCCCAATGCTAGGCTCTGATAGAGAGCGTTGATTCGAGCCATCGGCGTATGGCGGAGGCTGGGGCCGAGGATATACCTAGCAGGGTTGTTTTTCCTCTGAAGCGGTATGTTTCTTTGTGTTCCTCGCAAGCCATACGGTAGGCTATCTCGACATCGCCCATGGTGGCGTATGTTGCATTGTTTCTCTCCAAGACCCGTGCTAATGCTAGGAGTATCAGTTTCTCGTGGAGGTTGAGATGCTGAGAATATTCTGTACGGAGAACAGGGTATACGCTGTTCGCGGCAGCTCTGATATGATCAGGCTTCACCTCTCTCGCACCTTCCGTGTCAGCGTACTTTCCACCTCTCCAAAGTAGTTCGATAGCATAGCGAGCGTCACCCCCCGGCGTGGCCATGTCGGCGACGAAGTTCAGAACCTCTTCGGGGACAGTTGCTTCTTTGAACGCGAGTTCTGCTCTTTCTCTCAGAATATTTTCCAGTTGTGGAGTGGTGTAGTGGTCTAGTCGGATGACGTTTCGCTGGAGGGTGCTCTGAGTGCTTCTATCAAGGTCTTCAAGGTTCTTGAGTTCCCGCAGGATGATTATGAGGGACAATCTTACTGGCCGGCCAGGGCGCTCTTCTTGGATGCGCGTGAGATTATAGAGACTTGTGGAGCCCTCTGCTTTGATGAGCGAGTCCGCCTCATCGAGGGTGAGGATGATGTGGAGTTTCTTGTCCTCCAATTGGTCTAGGAGGATGTGCAGTAACTCCTCGCTAGAGAACCCTCTCTGTGGAAACTGGGGGTTAAATGTCTGGAGGACTCGTTTGAGGATCATGAAGAGGCTTCCCCGGTACTCGCGGCAGTTGACGTGTATGTAGGCGAGGTTGAGCTTCAGGGTCTTGGCGGCGCGCTGCATGTCGGTGCCAAACCGTTGCGTAAGGACCGTCTTCCCAGTTCCGATGCCACCAGTTATGAGGACCTTGGGGCTGGTTGTTCCGGGTTTGTCGATGACTGACCGGAAGAGTTCAGCGAGGAATCGTAGCTGATTTTCCCGGTGTGGTAGCCGGCTTGGGAGCCATTCGAGGCTGAGAGGTCCCTCGTCTTTGAATATGGTGGGTTTGGAGAGCGCGTCCCGTACTATCTCGGAGGGGGCAGAGAGGCTGGTTTTCTCGATCATGACGAATACTTACACCTGAAAGCTCTCAAACTATACTGATGAACGTATAAAATGAGCAGAGATGGATAAAAGTAATCCAATTTCTCAGGATTCCACCTTCCCGGAGGAAGCCAGGCGATACCCAGCCCTTTCGACTTCTATGAATGCGAGGCAATTCTTCTGGGAACCCTTATCTTCATTTTCCCCAGATCGACGAACGAAGGCCAAGGTAGATGTTGATCCGCCGTCGTGAGCCAACAAATCAGTGTCTTCCCCCAAGGGGTCAACTGCACTGGCAACCCGACCACAGCTTAGTCATGAATTAGGCGTGAATGTTCAAAGCATGGGAAGTTCTGGGAAAGACATCGCGGGAACAGCACGCAAACGAGATTTGTTTTCGGGTATGTCTCAAGTTGGCGATATCTGCCGAAAATGTCTGGACATGGGATCCCCTCAAGATTGATGTGAAGACAAACGAGGCTCGATGTAGGATGCGGCGAGTTTCCGACGGGAGATGTAAACTGTGACAGGTTTGTATTCGTCCAAGCCGAGGATCGGACACACATAAAGACCAAAGCGGACATCATTTGTGATGCTCACTGTCTGCCGTTCAAGGACAAATCGTTTGACGAAGTCTATTCCTCACACACTATCGAGCACCTTAACAGCCCCGCCGGTTTTCTGAAAGAATGTGAAAGAGTAGCCATGACGAAAGTGACGATCAAATGCCCTTCAAGATGGATGGTCGGACACCGAAGAAACGCGTTTCACAAATGGACAATGACAAGAAAGTGGTTTAAGACATTGGGTTATGAAACAACCATTGATTATCTCCAACTACAGGTTCCGCGGGGACCAATCGGGCTAGCATTCTTGAGAGCCAACGAAATCACAGCAATGAAGACACTGAATCCTATTGGATGAAGAGATGGAAGGGTGAAGGTCATCTCGCTGTTCCGAAACCCAAGTCGCATTCGCGAGCTCCCGGAGGAAACCTTCAAGGGATGATCGAAGAGTCCCGATCTTGATCTGAGACAGTCGATTGCTATGGAGATTCTTCTCGTTCACCCTCTATGGTCCGCTATGGGGGGCGGAGATAGACTCTGTTGTGAAACGATCAGATCGCTCAAGATCCGAGGACACAAGCTCACCCTTCTCTCGGGAGATTTCGACTCTGGTCGTCTTGAGAAATTCTTCGGTTATGATCAACTGTTTAAAGACGTATTTATCAAGACGTATCCGTACGATCCCAGGGAAAGGGGCAGTTACAAACAACTTCTTCATCATATCAGGTCTCAAAAGAAATTTCTTTCCAAGCAATCCGATTACGAAATCGTCTTTTCCACGCAGGACGCTGGGTATATTCCGGACATCACAGGTCCGGTACTTCAGTGGGGATACTACCCAAACCGTCTGCCCCGCGGTCTTTACGCATGGCCTCTAAGGATGCACTATTCTTGGAAAATCAGAAGGATAAGTCTCGTACTGGCCATAAGCGAATATTCGAAGTTCCACTTTGATCAGAGTTGGAAAGTTCCGACCAAGCTAGTCTACCCAGCGTGCAACATGATCAGACCATCTCAAATTCGAGATAACACCGTGGTTACAGCGGCGAGAGGCGTACCAGAGAAGCGGCTTGAATTGTTCTGGGAAATTGCGAAACGATGCCCAACTTACGAGTTCATTCTTCTCTTGACCCAGGACCCGCGTTTCGAGCAAATTTCCCAATCTCTTCAGAGGACAGTTCCGGTGAATGGCCGTGTCATCGTTGATCCCGACCGAGAGGTCTATCACGAGACCCTTGCGAGGTCCCGAATCTATCTCCATTTGATGAAAGGCGAACACTTCGGAATCACGATTGTTGAGGCCATGTCCGCTGGTTGCGTGCCTGTCGTCCACGACAGCGGGGGGCCAAAGGAGATTGTGGGCAGTTCCGGCATTCTCTGGCAAGAGGTAGAGGAAATTCCTCAGAGCTTGAAAGTAGCGAATTCCGCCTTCGACTCGTTGTCGGAGCAAGCCATGGAACGCGCAAGAGTTTTCAGTCGAGAAAGGTTCGACGTAACGCTTGGCGAAGTGTTCGAAGAAATTGTCTCACGATTTCCATAGCGCGCCCAACGAGTAACAGAGGAAGCAAATTCTTTGGGGCCTACATTATCACGGGTAATTCGTGTTCCTTCGAAGCCTTCCCAAGTGAATCGTCTGCCTAATGCGCTTTGGCCATCCATAGACCACCGCTGACCGCCAGAGTTTCACCTTCAGGGTGAGATAGACTCCGAATCCACTCATTTCACATAGATAATTGTGCTCACAACCATGTAGATCATTTGGTACCCCGTAGCCAATCTTTTGCCACGCGCCCTTCGGATACAGGTAGCACGCACCCACCGCCTTAACAGAGACTTTACCGGCCATTTGCGGAAGATACTCAAGGTTCGCAAGCTCTGGTGTAGTCCACGAATCCCAGAATCGTATGCGGGGATTCACTCTTGTTTTGTCGAGAAACCATACCGCGCCCCCAAGGATGCAGTTCCCGTCGTATTCGTTAAGTAGAACTCTGACAGGATCCGGTTGATTAACATAGTAACTGTCAATCATCAGGATGTGTTGCGTTGATGGAAAGAGCGACAACGCTCTAGCAACTGCCTGGTTGCGCCTTTCAGCCAAGTAGTTGACTCGGTCTCTACTCTTCTCATGACCAAACGGCTTCCAGTTATCCACGAAACATACAAACGGAACCTCAGGGATGTTCCATGGTTCCACCTGGCGACTAATGCACACAGCAGTAATGTCGTGCTCCATACTTACAGACCAGTCACAGATCAAGTTCCTGCTTTAGGTGCCACATCTTGGGAACGCTTCGTCTCACATGCTTCGTCTTACATCGAATGAACGGCTGCCGGTCGACACTAGACTGGCTTACGACGATAGGGCCTGACAATGTCGATCATCAGCCTCGCAGTATGTGCAACATTGATTCGCATTTTGTGGAGTTTCCTCCTTAATTGCCATCGAAGATGAATAAGTCGCGAAGGGTTGGTTCTTCGTAACTTCCAGAGAGTGACGTTCTCTTCCAACTTTTCGAGAGGCTGGAAATACGGGGGAAAGTGACTCTCCAAGACTAGGTTCTCTTCGTCACCTTCAATGTCTATTTTAATCGAGTCTATCAGTGCCGGGATAATAGTAACCCTTTCATCGTTGGCAAAATTCTTCGCGAGCAGCTCTAGAGCTTTCAGGTCGCCCTCGATGCAAACAACTCGTTGGGCACCGTGTTTCAGATAGAAGAGCGCTGTTTCTCCACACCCGGCTCCAACATCAAGGACTGTCGGTCCAACCGGCAAGTAATGTTTGTGCCACAATTCCAACTCATTCTCAACTGTGGCTCGATGCTGTTCGGTAAGTGAAAGTTGACGGAAGTCTTCAAGGGTACACATTGTTGATCAAGTATTCTATCTGGTTCTAGTGACCACTCCAGCATCAAAAGGTTTCTCATTCTATCACTCGGGATTATCTCACCCGTGGGTTCTTTGTATCTCGGTTTGGGGTTCGATAGGCGCAGAAATCTCAGGCAAAAGCGCCGTGGGCTCGGAAGCTTTTCCTTCTAGAGAACCAATGCAAGGTTCAAGCCGGCATCACAGGTTTTTTTCGCGATTCAGCTTTGAGCTTCTCACTAGATCCCGTTATTCGAGGCACCCAAAGTAATAGGTACTAAGCCTAAGGTGCAAATTGTCTCAAGGGTGCTGAGAATCTGTGTCGTCAGTCCAGGAGCTGGCCGCCAGGAATTGCGTACCGTGTGAGGGCGCAAAGCCTAAGACCCGTAGGGAAGCAGAGAAGTCTCTGCAGAGTCTCCCTGGGTGGACGCTCCACGATGTGACGATCGAGAAAGACTTCCATTTCAAATCCTACCTAGATGGTTTGGATTTTGCCTATTCAGTGGGAAAGATTGCGGAGGAACAGGATCATCACCCTGACATTCTGATAAAATGGAAACGTGTGAAACTAACATTGTCCACTCACTCGATCAAAGGGTTGAGTGAAAATGACTTCATAATGGCTGCGAAGTCCGAACTCAAATACCACGAATCAAACTAATTTCATCGGTGCTAGCTGGAACATAAGCCGAAGTCGTTGGTTAGTCCTCAATCAACCTTGGTTTTGAAAAAGCCTCTTCTCCACCCGACCGCGGCAACCCCTATCACTCCGGTCAGCGCGACCGCGGCGGCCGTCAAAGTTGGGCCTTGTGCGCTCAACCAGCTTGGTTTTACCTCAAAGGTTGCGAGTGCAGAGGCGTCTTGGACGTTTGCTATATGGGCCTTTGCAACAATCGCATACGTTCCTATGGGTCCCGCTTTTGAAATCGCATACGTGGACTTGAAAATACCGCCGCCGATGAAGGTATTGGAAAGGGTAACATTAGATCCATCAGGTCTCGTTAGCGTTACCTGCAGTAGGAGAGTTGTCGAGTTCATAGGAGACCCGCTGAGGGTTGCCAAAGTGTATATTGTGGCTGTGTCTCCGGGAAAATACAACGTTCCTACATCTGCGTTGATCGCCAAAGTATTGATTCCAGTGACTGTGAAATTTGCAGTAGCCGAGATTCCCGTGAATATGTCCAGAGCCTTGACAAGATGAAGTCCAGGTTGCGCATCTGGGACGTTAAAGGTGAAGGTGAAAGTGCCGTTTGCCGGATTTGCGAAACCCAGAAACGCATCGTCAAACGTCATTTCCACTTGGTAAGAAGGAATCCCAGAGGCTTTCACCACGACTTTTGTTCCTACGGGTCCGCTATTCGGACTGATTTGGATCGAGGGAATGATTATGGAACCGCCGAACACAACTCCGGCTGGGTTCCCGGCATAATTGCTCGGGCAACATATTCCGAAACGCCCATTCTCAGCTCGAACCGTTAGGATGTTCGTTCCTACCGCGAGAAATGGTGTTAGATCGAAAGTCGTCAAGTAGCTTTGTGCCAAGGAGGCCGTCGGAAAGTCAGAGATGCTGCCTATGGCTCCGACAATGTGACCATTTACACGAACCTCGGCAAAATCATCCGCCGATATAGAAATTGATCCAAAAGGTTTACCTCCGGTCATTTGGAAGGTCTTGGAGAAGAAGAACTGATTGAGTTCTGCAGGAGTGGTCGTTCCATTGATGTTGGGGGCCCAAATCCAGTGCGCGCCTGGAATAGAAGATAAGTCCGATCTCCACCCTGCACCGCTGAATCCATACAGTGTCGCCCCTTGAGGGCAAGGTGACGGGTAGAAGGAGTTTAGACAGACAAGCTGTGCTGAACCAAGGGGGCTTGCCGTTCCTAGCGCGAGGTCGGCATTGTAAACCTGCCAGCTGGTATCGGAAGCAAAGGCGACCTTACTGGTTGTGACTACGGAATTTGCACGCGGAACTAGAGGAGCTAGGGTCAACGCTAACGTAAAAAATATGACAAGGATAGACAAGACTTCGAAATGTCTCATTCTCTATCCAGCCGCGATTCTCTTTGTTGGCTTCACGGACATTAAAGACTTCCTCCATTCTGTCTAAGAAGTTCGCTATCGGAACCCCACGTAAGACTACGCTCTGGACCTTCATGAATCCGCTCACGTCAAACTCCGTGAGATTTCCACGGGACGGTCGCCCAATGATCTTGAAGATACTGGAGTCCTCGGAACGGTTATTCTACCTCCCTTAGGAGCGCCGGTTCGGAATTAGGGTTTCTATGAACCGATCTTTGTAATTCTAATGCCGGGTCTTAAGAAGCTCCTCAACCGCCTTGAGTCTGTTTTCGATTCCAGTGAGGCGGTCAAGAATCTCCTTCAGAATTCGCACGCTTTCATCACTTCTCGGGACGTATTGGCTCGGTGGTCTGAGGGGGGAAGGAATTGGTTCAATCGGCGCGGGGTGAAGGGGGTCAAACGGTCGTCTAGGTTCCATTTGCTCAATCATTCTACGATAGACGGCTTTTGATGGTTTCGATCTGGTTGGTGAAACGTAATAGGGGTTCAAACCTCAAATGGGCTAGCCAAAGTACTTTCGAACCATCTTTACACCAACATCGCTGGCTGCCCATTTTTCGCCGTTGAACTTGACCGCTCCCAGCCTCTCGAGATTGGCTAAGTGCTCGCCGAGTTTCTCGGCCGGGAATCCTTTCTCTTTGTGCCCGGGGTAGACGTCACCAAGAGCCTTTGCGATTTCTCTTGCGCTCTTAGGGGTCTCGCAGATCCTGACAATCTGAATGTTCACTTCTGTTGTGGTGAGGATCCGGAAGATTTCCTCTTCTGAGAGACGAGGTTTTGTCAAACTGAAGCTAACCGCGCCTGACGCTTGTGATGGACCGGTCTTCGGCCCGTGTCTCCTGCGGCGGATAATTCTATAGCTAATTACACCCCAGGTTGCGGCAAGAAGTGACCAGAGGAATGTCGGGTTCCCTAGAAGCCCGACAATATCTTCGAATTGTAAGATCATTGTCATTGTTCTATCTCACTCTGTGAAGTGCTGCCATCTCTATTCCCGCTGGGCCTACGCGGTATGCGTAGACTTTCATGTCACCCAATGCTCCAGGCATTTTCAAGACTCTCATCTTCCTCGCATAATCCTCACTCCCGAACGGTTCCGTTGACAGGTCAACAACACCATCACTCAGGTGCTGAACAGTATTCTCAATGTGCTCGGTGTGAATTCCCTTCGAGGCCAATAACAACGCTAGCCCTCCAGTAGATCTGACGTGATTCTGCAAGATTTTCAGAGTTTGCTCGACCGCTGGGAACGGGGCTGAGCGGATAATATCGCTCAGACTGTCAATCACGATTGTTGTTGTCCCCAGAGGTGTGATGACCCGTGGAAACTCTTTGGCCAGCAGGTTGGCTGGGCCGATGTCCCATGAGACCTCGCCAGAAACCTTTTCTCTTTTCATGCTGAAACTGTCGATGAACCACATCTTCCTCTTCTCGAAATAACTGTCAAGGTTCCAGCCGAACACCGCCATCTCGCCGACAACGTCTTCCCACGATCGGCCTGTTGTGAAGTAGACTGCCGGTCTACCTTCTCTAAGGCCTTGGTAGAGGATTTGTTCGGCGCATGTGGTCATTCCGGTGTCGGCTTCGCCGAGAAACGTGATTATGCTGCCTGAGGGTAGGCCGCCGATCGACTCGTCGAAAGCTCCGATTCCGCTTCTAATATTCACCATTTTCTATCTCTACGCTTATTGATGTCCCTGCTGGTTCTGCCCGTTCGGGTACTGGTCCCTGTACCCTTCTTGGTATCCTGCTTGGTCGGAGGCTGGTTGCTCCACTTGAACCCCTTGTTCCACTACCCCTGCCCCTTGGGATACTGGGATGTTACCTGTGGCGACTTCTTCGATGGTGTTACCGCCGGCTTCGGCGCTTTCTCCCGCTGCTGCTGTGGAGGCGCCTGCCGTGGCTGACACTTCGAACTCCGACTGGGCCTTTGATGACGATGCCGTCGGGTCCGATGGCGAAGGCGTAGTCGTTTAGGCTGTGGCTTGTTCCACGCATTTTTCGGACGAATAGCTTTCTTATCGGTGAGCTCTGCTTGACGAGCGACAAGACCATGACACCGGTGGCGAGGAATTCTTCGATCCCGAATCGGCTGATCAGTCCTGATCCTTCAACGATTTCCGTGGTCATCAATGTGGTGCAGCCTACGTCTTTCAAGAGAAGTCCGACCTCGAGGAAGATCTCTCGTAGAGTATTCAGGTCAGTGACTCTGAAGCCGAATCCTGGCAGCGAGTCCACCACCAGCCTTGTTGCTCCGAGTTGTTCTACGAGTATCTTGACTTCTGCCAGTTTTGATCGTAGGTTGTAGAGGATTGACTGGAGGCTTTCTTGTTCTGTGACTTCTGATTCGACGCGCTGGTAGACTGCGTCGACCATGCCGATTTTTTTCTCGTTTTCTAGTTTCTTGAAGTCCCAGCCGAAGCGCAGCATGTTCGCTTTGAATTCGGAGGGTGGTTCTTCGGTGCTGACGTAGACTCCTGGTTCGCCGAACTTTGTGGCTCCTTTGTAGAGATATTGTCCGCAGCATATTGTCTTCCCACAACCCGCACCTCCCGCTAGGAGGACTCGGGCGCCTTTGGGGAAGCCGCCTTCGAGAACGTGGTCCAGGCCTGGGATCCCAGTATGGACCCTTTCGATCGCCGTTTCCATAATGGACCAAGGCTAGGGCGGTAAGAAGCTACCATAAGGCTACAGTAACTCTGTGGCCAGTCCACAGGTTACACCATCGATCAATTCCCAGCGAAACACCAGGTCGAAGGCTCGGAGGTTCAACAAGCAACATTTTCTACTTACTCTAAAAGAAGGATGGACAAATCGCCTATAATCAGCCCTGATCACGAATCCAAGCCCGCGATTTCCAATCCCGCCGTCTTTCATGCTTAACCCTAGGGGATCACGCGGGTGTCGAAAAAACATGGACACGCCCAGATTATGCCCCGATGCCCAAGACTCGCCCATTGTCCACGCCAATCAGCGAGCCGTCTAGAAAAAAATTGGATCCATAAGGCACCATCATGTGACAGAAGAGGCGAGTTCGGAGTTCGCCGAAACTATTGAGTCGCCACAGCCGGAGTGTCAAGCGGAATCAATTATGAAAACCCAGACAACGATGATTCTGACAAGTATTGTCCTCTGTGTTCCCCAAAGGGTTTTTAGCTTGAGGACTCGGGCTCCTCGAAGCTTCCAGTGAGGAGAGA
>WNFB01004236.1_pt1 | contig 12748 bp, 11 predicted proteins | sample 5400501 | NCBI WGS metagenome assembly WNFB01 (sample SAMN13153341, study PRJNA577476) | soil metagenome | isolation source: 200 cm saprolite under Douglas fir tree site 2 hole 1 | place: USA:California | collected 2015-04-18 | reverse complement strand
TAGGCCGCGCGGGCGGAGTGTATAAGCAGCAAATCCGTCATGGCCAACAAACGACTCAGTTACCGCGCGACCAGGTCCGCTCTCAGCCAGCCGCTGCTCGACGGGCAGGTAAGCCCCGAGGGCATCGAGCTCGAGGCGCAGCAGGGTGAGAGCATGGACAAGCTGTCGCGAAGCATGCTGGAGCTGCGGTTCGACGTGTCCGAGATGTCGATTGCGACCTTCACCAAGGCGCGCGAGCAGGGCCTGCCGCTGATCGCGCTACCGGTCTTCACGTCCGGCCGCCGCTTCCTGCAGCCCGGCTTCATGGTCTCGACACGTTCGGGCATTCGCGACCTGTCAGAGCTTCCGGGTAAGCGTGTGGGACTGCCGCAGTACTGGATGTCCTCGTCCCTGTGGCAACGGATGCTGTTGAAGCAGGCGCACGGCGTCTCTCCCGAGCAGGTGCGCTGGGTGACATTCTCGCCAGAGCGCATGGAAGCGCTAACCACGCCGTCAGGCGTCAGCCTGGAGCAGGAGACGAGCGGCCGGAGCGCGGCCGAGCTGATGGCGGTTGGCGAGCTGGATGCCAGTCTGAGTCCAGCGGGCCTTAAGGATGCCAGGAACGGCGGCCAGCCGGTGGCCATGCCGGCCTATCCCGACGTACCGGCCGCCGTCCGCGACTATTACCACCAGACGGGCATCTTTCCCATCATGCACATGACCGTCATGAAGGAAGAACTCGCCCGCAGCGACCCCTGGATCGTCGACAGCCTGCTCGAGACCTATACCCGAGCCAAGGCGATGGCCGGCCAGACCGCGGCGCACCCACCTGAGGGCAGCGTGGATCCGGCAGAAGTGATTGGCGCCGATCCGTGGCCGTTCGGCCTCGCCGCCAACCGGCGGCCGTTGGAAGCGTTTCTGGCGTCGGCCCTGGAGCAAGGGCTCACAAGCAAGCGCATGACGGTAGACGACCTATTCGTCACCAACCTACCTGAGAAATACCGCTAGGGAGAAACAATGTGAGCAGCATCTGGGTTGATTTGCTAGGCAGTGAAGTTCGCTATCGGGGCAATACTTACCGCACACGAACTGTCGAGGCGGGTAGTGGCGACACGCTCGTACTGATCCACGGCGTCGGTGGCCACGCCGAAGCGTACAGCCGCAATATCGTGCGCCTGGGGCACAACTTCCATGTGGCGGCCATCGATCTCGTGTGGCATGGCCTGTCAAGTAAGCCACCGTACACCACCGAAATGGTGCCCACCTATGCGAAGCAAGTGGTCGACCTGCTCGATTCGATGGGTGTTCAGCGCGCCCACGTTGAGGGCGAGTCGCTGGGCGGCTGGGTGACCATGTATCTGGCGCTGAACTATCCCGACCGTGTGAACAAGGTCGTGCTAAATACGGCGGCGGGCATCCATTGGAAGCCGGGCACGGTGGACGAGCATCCGGAGACGGGCGTCAACCTACTGCGCGAGCGCTCGCTGGCCGCGATCCGGGATCCGAACCGTGAGACCGTGCGAAAGCGGCTGGAGTGGCTCATGGCCAGCCCTGATCGCGTGACCGACGAGCTGGTGGACGTGCGCCACACCCTGTACAACCTGCCGGAGACCAATGCTTCGCTCACCCACGTCTTCGAGAACAGCTTTGGCGGACCCACGACTCTCAATCGCATCGAGGAAGACGAGCTGGCCAAGGTCAAGGCGCCGACGTTGGTGTTCTGGACGGACAAAAACCCCGGGGCCGGGCCGGACGCTGGCGAGCGCATCGCCAAGCACATCCCCGGCGCGGAGTTCTACTGCATGAAGGACGCCGCGCACTGGCCGCAATGGGAGCATCCCCAGGAGCACGACGAGGTAGTCACGGCCTTTCTCAAGAAATAGATGCGCCTCGTTCGTGTCTCAGGACTTCTTGTCCTAGGCTGTCTGCTGCTGGGCTGCGGCGGCGGCAGCCCGGCGGTATCTCAATCGGCTGCATCTCCGCCCTCGCTCCGCTCAACGTCGCCTTCGGCCGATTGGGAGAAAGTCGTGGCCGCCGCTCGGCAGGAGGGCAAAGTGGTTCTGGGCGTGCCTCCTGGCCCGCAGTATCAGCCCGCGATTACGAGCGGCTTCGAGAAGGCCTATCCAGGCATCGCCGTCGAGATCACGAACATCCACGCCGCCGGTTTCACGGCTCGCGTCGCGAAGGAGCGGGCAGCTGGCGTATTCGCCTGGGACGCTTGGATCGGAGGACCGGACGTCGACGTCTACCAGCTCGCCAACGATGGCGTGTTCGACCCTTTCAAGCCGGAGATCGTGCTGCCGGAAGCGCTGGACGACAGTAAGTGGATGGAAGGCTTCGACGCCGGCTTTTCAGATAAAGGCAAGAAGTTTACCTACGACCTCGGCGCCAACGGTGGCGGGCGCATCTTCGCCAACCGCGATTTTGTGCCGGAATCGGCTCTGGCTACCTGGGAGGATCTGTGGAAGCCGGAATTCAAGGGCAAGATCGTGTGGCAAGACCCGCGCCAGTCAGGCTCCGGCGTGAGCACCGCCTCGATCATGCTCAAGCTCTATGGCGAGCAGAAGCTGCGGGATTTGTGGTCGCAGCAGCAGGTGACGATTTCGACTGACGAGCGTCAGATGGCCGACTGGCTGGCGCGTGGCACACAGCCCCTCGGGGTGGGCCTGGTGCGCAACCGTGGCATCGATCTGCTGCAGCAGCAGGGCGTGGGGCGAAACATCCAGCCAGTCGCGAGTCCGGTTGTGACGAACTCGCCGGGAGCACACGCGGTTGTGGCGATCAATCGCCCTCCACACCCCAACGCCCGTAAGGTCATGTTGAACTGGCTGCTGACCCAGGATGGCCAGCGCATCCTGGCCGACGCAGCCAAGGTAAACAGCCGCCGGCTCGACGTGCCGATTGTCGACCCGAGCACGGCGGTGCCCAAGGATGCGAAAACGTTCAATCCTCAGGCTGAGGAATTTGCGCCGTTGCGGCAGCAGGCCAACAAGATCGCCCAGGAAATTTTCAAGTAGCTAGCTGACGCGAATAACGCCGGAAATAGGGCGATCCCGATCGCGCCCGGGCGCAGGAGCAGCCGTTGACTCCCGAAAGCCACCCTTGATGACCGGCAGCTCGATGCAAACGTTCTGCGCCGCATCGCGGAAGACGTTCATTGGCTCGCCGCCGGCCTCGACGATCTCGACCTGCTCGAGGAGCAGGCGGCGGTACAGGATGATGCCTTTGTCCGACTCGCCGAGCCGCTCCTGGGTACGGTCCATGATGTCACCCTGGGCCATGCAAGCTAAGTGGTCCTGGACGCGCACCGCTTCGAGGTTCCACTCCCCATTCTCTTTGCGCATCGGAATCTCGTAGCACGGAACCGCTTCCTGGCCGGCCAAGTCCTGGTTGCTGGCCGCCGGGGTACAGTCCAGATCCCACTGAACGCAGTGCGTGTCATCCAGCGGCGTCCGCCAGATCATAGTCATGGAGCCGTTGTTTGAGATGAGGTTGATGTTGGGCATGATGACCGGCTGACCGACGCTTCACGGCTCGTCCTCCTTGGTCCTGCCCTCTCGCAACCGCCTCCGCATGAGCCCGTAGTCCCAGGGCTCGGTGGCATGGTCGACGTGCCGCTGCAGGAAGGGCAGCGTATAGCGGTACTCGGGGCTGTCCTTGGGATAGCCGCGCGATTCCAGCATCTGGACGGCGAAATGTCCGTGCAACCACTCGATGTGCGTCTGGTCGGGCGAGTTCTCCATCTCCTGCAACCAGTTGCAGGGGACCTCGGTGAAATACACCTTGCGCACCAGGTCCTCGCGGACGAGCGGCTCCCAGCGCGGCAGCAGAGGGGCGGGCTCAGGACCCAAGTAGGCGAACACCAACCCTCCGAGCTCCTGCACCGGATAGGCCTTGAGCCTGACCTTGTCCTTGAAGGTGCTCTCCGCCGGCTCTGCCGGCTGGGCGACGCACTGGCCCGTGGGGTCATAGGTCCAGCCGTGGTAGGGACAGCGGAGGCCTTCCTCCACCGGATAGCCCCACATCAGGTTGACCAGCCGGTGGGCGCATCGATCGGCAATCAGGCCCAGCCGGCCCTGGCGATCGCGGAACAGGATCAACGACTCGCCGAGCAAGCGAATGGGTTTGACCGGCTTGTTCATGAGCTCGCTGCTGGCGGCGATGGGCAGCCAGTAGCGGCGCAACAGTTCGCCGGCGGGCGTGCCCGGTCCCACCCGAACCAGCTTTTCGTTTTGCTCCCTCGTCAGCATGGCTCCACTCCGTTCGGCGGGAACAGCACGCTGCATTTGCAGGAGTTCATGAGATAGCTCTCCAGAAACTCGCAGTACGAGGGCTTGAGGCGCAGCTCATGCATCGCTCCGGCCAGCGGCAGCCAGTTCAACAGCTCGTTCTCGCCCGCTGCCTCGACCTCCTCGAGCGACAGGTCGCGCCAGGCAGTATAGTTGCCGGCCTTCAGCTCCTCGAAACGCCTGCGGTCGGAGGCAACATCGGGATAGACGTAGTGGTTCTTGGCGGTGAGGAAGGCGTGCGACCAGCTCGACGAACCGATGATGACGGTCCGCCAGGGGCTGGCCCGCATGGCGCGGGCGACTGCCTGGCCCAGCTCGAAGCAGCGGCGCGGCGATGGGGCGGGCGGATCGAGCTCGCTTTCGCCATCCTGGAACAGGTTCGCAGAGCCGCCCCGGTTGCGCACCAGGCTGCTGCCATAGGCGTTCACGTGGAACGGGACGATGGGATACGGCCAGCCGGTGCGGTCGTAGTCGAGATACAGGATGGTGTTGATGAAGGCGTGACCCAGCCCTTCGTGGTGCAAGGAGCGATAGGCGTAGGCCACGTCGAACCCATCGCCCAGCAGTGCGCGGGCGAGATGACGGCCGGCCTGCGCGTGACCGGCCGTGTGAAAGGCCTTGTCGTTGGGCTCGCCCCACACATTGGGTAGGGGCGGGCCGCCCCGCGCCTTGAGAAATGGCTGCGTCTCGTACTCGTCCCGAATATAGACACAGAACGGCGGCACGAGGTCGTCGTGAAAATTCTCGAACTGATCGTCCCCGAAGATGACCGCGACGTCCGGCTTGAAGTCATCCAGGCCGGCGCGAAGACGGCGCATCCCCGCCACAAATGCGCGCCGGTGCTCGGCGGCGAAGCTCTTGCCCTCGTCCGAGCCCCATTCCCGCTGCATTACCTCCGGCCAGTTCTTAGGGTCTTTGAGTTCCGCGGGCACCCTGCTGCTGGTGATCGTCTGCTTGACGCGCAGCGCCATCTCCTCGTCCAGGTAGCGAAACCCAGGGAAATGGCTCAAGCCCAAGCCCAAAATGTCAGCCACCGGACCGCTCCTCACTAAGGGTCGCGACCAGCCGGTCGATGAAGCCCGCATCGTCGAGCTGCTTGACCCAGTGCAGGTCCCACAACGCCAGCGGGTTCAGCCCCTCGCAATTGGGGAACTCGGCGCTGGCCATCTCATACATATTGATTACCGCTTGTGGTGTCGGATAGGGCTTCAGCTGCAGCGGCTTCACGATGGCGTCAAAGCGCCATTCGAACTCGGCGCGGTCGCTCATGCCCATCAGCGCCATAGGCTCGCCGGCGGCAAACTCTAGCGCTTCGGCGCGGCGCAGCTTGAGCCAGCACATGGCATGGACAACCCCTTTCATGTAATCCCGCACGAGCTCGTCGTTGGCAGCGGCAAAGCTTGTCAGGCACGCTTGAGCGTAGTGGCTCACCACCGGGACGGGGGCCGCGGCCATAACTTTGAGCCCGGCCTGCAGGGCAGGCTTCATGTACAGACTCGAGATGAACGTGGCCGCGCACTCGCCGCTTTCCACCTTCTTCCACTGGCACCAGCGGCCGACTTCCGCGTCGGGCACCATCACGATGTTGACGCGCCCCTCCAGGCCCATGGCTCGCAGCCGCAGCACAACGGCGTGAAAGCGGCCCGATGTGCGGACCGCGATGTTCTTGCCAACCAGCTGAGCGGGGTCCCCGATGCCGGGCGCCACCACCATCTCGCCCTCGTTGATCAGCTGTGGCGCGCAAAACATGGTGACGTTGCGGCCACGCAGCGGCTCCCCGTACAGATACTCCAGGTGTTCAATGATGACGTCGCAAGCGCCATCGGGCAGCGCATCCTCATAGTCCTGGGTGCCTTTGATCTGCAGGATCTCGACGTCCACGTCGTGCTGCCGCGCCGTCTCGCGGATAGCCCAGATCACCGGCGACCGGTCGTTGTCGCGATAGGCCAGGCGAACGCGCCGCATGCCGCCTACTCGCCAGCCTGGCGAAGAGTCTCGCGCGAGCCGCTGATGGCCAGGGCCCTGATCTCCTCCTTAGGCCGCAAGCCGTGTTTGAGGAGCAGGAACGGCCAGGCGCGGTAGGGGTTCTCCATGCGCGCGCCCGAGAGGCCGTGGCTCATGTCAGCCAGCGGCTGGGGCTTGGTGAACTGCATCAGGAACAGCTGGTCGAAGCAGGCATTCTCGAACTGAATGGCCGCCACAGCGGTGGCTTCCACGTTGGGTCCCACAACCACAACTCCATGGCCCTTCAGGAACACCGCGTAGTGGTCGCCGAGCGTGTCGGCGAGCGTCTCCGCCATCTCGACGGTGTGGATGCCCTGGCTCGACGGAAAGATCGGCACGCCATCGGCAAACAGGCCAGCTTCGCGTTTGAAGGCAACGAAGCCGATATCCAGGAGGCCGAGCAGAATGCCGTAGCGCGGATGACTGTGAAACACGGCGCCCACGTCGGGGCGGCGACGATAGATGGTGCTGTGGATGATGGTCTCGATCGGCAGCGGGCCGGGACCGGCCAGCCTTTTGGCATCGAGGTTTACCGTGCAGATATCCTCGGGCTCGGCCAATGCACCGGCATAACGCGGGTTGATCAGGAAGGTCTCCCCACCGGGCAGACGGGCGCTCAGATGGCCCGAGCCGGTCTGCACATTCTCCTTGGTGAGGACCTGAATGGCCTCGATGAGGCGCCTGGTTAAGTCAGAGTCAGCCATGGCGAGCGATTTTAACTCCCTCAACAGAGTTAAAATCGCTCGCCATGGCTGAACTACTTGGGATTGGCTGCACGCACGCACCACACTTGCAATTCACCGACGCTGATATGGCCAACGTCCTGCGGCGGACGCTCAACAGCGACCGCACTCCAGCCAACCTGAGAGATCCGCAAAACTGGCCGCCGGGTATGCGTGAGGAATGGGGCGACGACGAGGGCCGAAGCGCTGCCACCCGCCACCGCACCAGCCAAGTAGAAGCCTTCCGCACGGCGCGGCGCGCGCTCGACGAATTCAAGCCCGATGTCGTCCTTATCTGGGGCGACGACCAGTACGAGAACTTTCAGCTGGACTTGTTGACGCCGTTCTGCGTCTTCGCACTGGACGAAGTCATCGTCGAGCCGTTCAAGCCCAGCGATGGCCTGAAGGCGAGCGCCAACGTCTGGAACGAGCCGACCGACACGGTGGTGAAGCTCGGCGGCCATCAGGAGGCCGCCACCTTGCTGGCGGGTGAGCTGGTGCGGAGCGGCTTCGATGTAGCCTGTTCGTTCCGCCTGAGCCACGCCAAGTCGCTAAGCCATGCATTCACCCGGACGCTGCTGTACCTGGACTACGACCGAAAGGGATTCGACTACCCCGTAATCCCCTTCCACGTCAACTGTTATGGCTCCGACCTGCGCATCAAAGGGAACGCGCCGCCCGGCCTGCCCCGCGACAACAGCCGCTCGCGCTGGCTGCCGCCTTCGCCGCCGCCCTGGCGCTGCTATGACTTGGGCAAGCGCATCGCCGAGATCCTCAGTGACAGCCCCTGGCGAGCGGCGCTCATAGGCTCGTCCAGCTGGTCCCATGCATCGCTTACGGCCAAGCACGCCTTCGTGTACCCGGACATCGAGGCCGATCGCAAGCACCTGGCCGAGCTGCGCGCGGGCCAGTTCGACCGCTGGCGCGAGCTCGATCACGACGAGATGCGTGCGTCCGGCGAGCACGAGATGCTGAACTGGGTATGCCTCGCAGGCGCAATGGCCGGGCGGGAACCGCAGATCTTGGCCTATTCTGAGACGTACCTCTTCAACGCGGACAAAGTGCTGGCGTTGTTTCCCGGCAGCGCGCCGATCGCGGCATGATGCGCCCGGGCACCGTCTTCGCCGGACTCGTGCTGACCGCGCTGGCACTGGCCGGCTGCGGCGGCAGCCAGTCCACGGCATCCCCATCGGCCGCCGGTGCCGCCCATCCCGCTTCCGCGAGTGCAACGCTTGAGTGGGACCAAGTAGTCGCGGCGGCCAAGAAGGAGGGCACCGTCACGGTGGGAGGCCCGCCCCAGGAAGCCGAGCGAGGTGTGGCCCTGAAGTTCCGCCAGGCTTACCCTGACATCAAGCTGGAGTACACAGGAATCACCGGCGACCAGCTCCTGCCGCGAATAGAGGCCGAGCGCTCGGCCGGAACTTATGCCTGGGACCTGTTCATCGGCGGCGTCAGCACGCAGTACGCCTACATACCAAAGGGCTTCTTCCAGCCATTCAAGTCGGCCATCGTGCTGCCGGAGCTGCTCAACGACTCGAAATGGCTGGGAGGCTTCGACGCCGGCTTTACCGACAAGGACAGGAAGTACGTCTACAGCATCACCCAGTACATCACCAGCCTGCTCAAGGTGAACCGCACCGCCATCCCTGAGGATCAGCTCAATTCGGCGGCGGGCCTGACGGACCCTCGCTGGAAGGGCAAGATCGTGGTTTACGATCCGCGCGCTGGCGGCGCAGGAACGCTGGCGATATCGGCCCTACGGAAAGAACTCGGGGACGAGGCCATCCGCAAGATCCTGGTCGACCAGCAGCCGGTGTTCAGCACCGACAAGCGTCAATTCACCGAGTGGGTGGTCAGGGCCCGTTATCCCATCGGCATCGGTGTGGTGGATCCCTATCTCGCCCCGTTCTGGCAGGAGGGCCTGGGTAAAGACGTCAAGACGCTGGCCGCCAAGATCGAGGTCATCACGCCCGGATCCGGCGGCGTCGTGTTCATGGATCGGGCGCCCCATCCGAACGCCGCCAAGGTGTACATCAACTGGCTGCTGTCCAGGGACGTCCAAGCGGATTGGGCCAAGACGGCCGAGACGAACAGCCGCCGTCTGGACGTGCCGTCCGGCAGCCCGGACACCAAGCCCGATCCGGCCCGGGTGAAGGATTACATCGACTTCAACTCGGAAGAAGGGAATCCGTTCATGCGAGACACCCAGAAGCTTTCGCAGCAGATCATCCCTTGACCGGATAGTCGCATAGCCACCGGCATACTCGCCGCCAAGGCCAGCCAGACCGGCCGCGCTGGAGCCTGGCGCCTGGAGCTGCGAGGCATCGTCTGCAGCCTGCTGCTGCTGATCCTCGGCTTCTTGGTGCTCTACCCGCTGGCGCTGCTGCTGTTGAACAGCTTCCAGCTGGCCCGACCAGGGGCGACGCCCGTCTATGGGCTGAGCGGTTGGCAGCAAGCCTTCACACAGCCGGGCATCCGTGCGGCGGTCGTCAACACGCTGTCGCTCACGGCGGTCCAGGTGGCAATCTCGACCGTAGCCGCGGTGGCGGCCGCCTGGCTGATAGCCCGAACCGACGTGGCCAAGCGCAATTGGCTGGAATTTGGATTCTGGATCGCGTACTTCCTACCCACGCTGCCGGTCGTCTTGGCCTGGATCCTTCTACTCGATCCTCAGTTTGGGCTGCTCAACACCGCGCTGGCCAGGGTGCTGGGGCTGCAGGCGGGCCCCTTCAACATCTACTCCTGGTGGGGCATCGTGTGGGCGCACATGATGACGTACTCGATCGCCATCAAAGTGATGCTGCTGGTGCCCGTGTTCCGTAACATGGACCGGACGCTGGAGGAGGCGGCGCAAATGACCGGCGCGAACCGGCTGCTGACGACCTCGAAGATCATGCTGCCGCTCATGACGCCTGTAATCCTGGTGGTGTTGCTGCTGTCCATCATTCGCGGCTTCGAGGCGTTCGAGATCGAGCTGGTGCTCGGCCTGCCGGCGCATATCGACGTGTACAGTACGCAGATCTACCGGCTGGTGCGCCAGGAGCCGCCGCAGTACGGCCCGGCCACGTCGATGGGCGTGATGGTCCTGCTGATCATGCTGCCATTCGTGATAGCTCAGCGTTGGGCGACCAGACGCGGCGTGTTCACTACGATTAGCGGACGCTATAGGAGCGGGGTGGTGCGGCTGGGCGCCTGGCGATGGCCGGCGACGGCGGCCCTGTTCGGCTTCACCCTGCTAATCACGGTGGTGCCCGTTGCATTCTTGCTGATGGGCACTTTCATGCGCTTGTTCGGCTTCTTCCAGCTGGAGAATCCGTGGACTCTCAAGCACTGGATCACCGTGCTGAACGACCCGCTATTCCTGACCTCCGTGAGGAACACGCTGATCATCGGCCTCAGCACGGCACTGCTGTCGGTGACCCTGTATTCGGCCATCGCCTACATCATCGTGCGCGTTCGATTCTTCGCGGCCGGAGCTCTCGATTTCCTGTCGTGGCTGCCATTCACCCTGCCTGGTGTCCTGCTGTCGCTGGGATATTTGTGGATGTTCCTGGGTTTACCGCTCTTTCGGCCGTTGTATGGCAGCCATCTGGTGCTCATTCTGGCGCTCATGCTGGGCGGCATGACGCTGGGAGTCCAGCTCTCCAAAGCCACACTGCTGCAGCTGGGCAGCGAGCTCGAGGAGGCCTCACGAGTGGCCGGCGGGTCGTGGCTGCTCACCTATCGGCGCGTAGTGCTGCCGCTGCTGGGCCCGGTGCTGCTGACGGTGGGCATCCTCAGCTTCGTCCAGACGTCGCGCAACGTGAGCTCGGTCGTGCTGCTGGCCACCAGCGGCACGCGCCCGCTGTCACTGCTGCAGCTGGATTATCTGACCCAGGGGCAATACGAAGCCGGCGGGGTGGCCGGGGTGATGGTGGTCCTGCTTACGGTCAGTATTGCCCTGCTGGCCCGGCGCTTCGGTCTGTCACTAGGTGTCGGGCAGGAACCGCATAACCGCTAGCCGACACGCCGTGGTGGTACCCTGGTCGCCAAATTGGAGGTCCATCGGATGAAAACAGGGCTCACGACGACTATCTTCTCGGCTTGCTTGCTGGCGGCCTGCGGCGGAGTGGCGGCGCCGGCTGCTAGCGGCCCGAGCCCAGCGGCGCCGGCGACGTCTGGCGGGCAGCAGGCGCTCGACAAACTGGTGGCCCAGGCTAAGAAGGAAGGCGCGCTCAACACCAACATTCGGCCAGGGCTCGGACCGGTCATTCCGGATCTGACGAGCGCGTTCAACAAGCGCTTCGGCTTGAACCTGGATATCACGCTCGACGCGTTGACGACCGAAGGTGAGCTGGTGGCCAAAAACCGCTCCGCTATGCAAGCCGGGGCGCCGCCGTCGCTGGATGGCATGGAGGCGACCGACTATCAAGACCTCAGCCTCATCCAAGCGGGCCTGGGAGTGAAGATCGACGGCTGGCAAGAGCTCCTGACCGAGATCAACCCGACCATCAAGTCTGCGCGAGCAAAGCCCGAGGAGGCCAGCGCCGGTCCGTTCGCCGGCTACAGCTTCGTGTGGTCCAGCGTAACGAAGTCGCTGCTGTACAACCCCAAGCTGCTGGCCGAACAGGATCTGCCAAAGACACGCGCCGACTTAGCCAATGCGAAGTACAAGGGCAAGCTGGCTATGGTGCCCGCTGCCGAGGATTTCCAATTCGGCGTCCTGTTCTATCCCAAGGACGAATGGCTGCAGACGATCGACGGCATCGGCAAGAATGTGGCGACGGTGATCTACTTCGCCGACGCGGTCGATCGAACCGTTCTCGGCCAGGTTGCAGCCAGCATCAACAACACCTACTACTACTTCCAGGCCAAGGACAAGAACACGGACGTACCATTGGCGGTCCATTGGTTCCAGGACTACACGCCGCTCAGCAACGTGTCCAGCATGGTGTTCAAGGGTTCTCAGCATCCTGCCGCGGCCACGTTGTGGGCGATGTGGATGAGCACGCCTGAAGCCGAGGCCATCTTCCAGAAAGCGGTCCCGTATGCCAACCTGGCGATCGGGCACACCAACATCGACGAGCGCGAGCGATCTGCCATCCAGAAGAGCGGGACCAAGGTGGTGACCTACTTCGACAGCCCGAAGAACCTGGAGACTCTGCAGTGGTACGCGTCTAAGGAGGGCGAGGCTTACGCCGCCCAGATCCTTAAGGCCCAGACTCAGCGGAAGTAGCCCCCAGACTTCCTGACGGCGGGGCCACAAGCGAGTGCTCGTGCAGCCTGCTCCCGGTCACAGCCAGCGCGACGAATACGATAACGCTCACCAGACCGACGATGATCACGGCGGCGGCGGCAGCAATCGTGAGATAGCCGGTTGCCCACAGACTCCAGACGCCCACCGCCAGCACCTTGTTGCGAGATTCAGTCAGAAAAAGCGCCATGGTGACTTCGCTGAAGCTGAGCAACGCCGTCCACAGGCCGGCGAAGACCAGCGACGGCTTGATGAGCGGCGCCACCACCCGCAGGATCGTCCTCGGCCCCGAAGCACCGCACACACGAGCGCTCTCATCCAAGTCGCGATGGATCTGGATCAGCGCAGCGTTCGTGATGCGGGTGGCGTACGGCAGCCGGTTCAACAGGTGGGCAAAGACTATGATGCCCAAGGTGCCAGTCAGCGGCAGCCAGCGCGCCCATTTGGCGGCGAGCAGCGCGATCACAAACAGGCCGAAGGCAAAGGCCATGCCAGGAATGGCATGCGAGATGAGGACGATG
>WNFB01004235.1_pt1 | contig 12748 bp, 9 predicted proteins | sample 5400501 | NCBI WGS metagenome assembly WNFB01 (sample SAMN13153341, study PRJNA577476) | soil metagenome | isolation source: 200 cm saprolite under Douglas fir tree site 2 hole 1 | place: USA:California | collected 2015-04-18 | reverse complement strand
GACCTACGACATCTTCTCCCGGCTCCTCATGGACCGGATCGTCTTTCTGGGCGCGCCGATCAACGACGACGTCGCGAACATCATCATCGCCCAACTGCTGTTTCTCGAGGCGGACAATCCGGAAAAGGACATCTACCTCTACATCAACTCGCCCGGCGGGGTCGTCTCCGCGGGGATGGCGATCTACGACACGATGCAGCACCTCCGCGCGCCGGTGAACACGATCTGCATGGGGATGGCGGCGTCGATGGGTTCGTTCCTGCTGTGCGCCGGCGCGTCCGGGAAACGCAGCGCGCTGCCCCATTCCCGCATCATGATCCACCAGCCATCGGGCGGCGTGCAGGGCACGGCCGCCGACATCGAGATCCAGGCGCGCGAGATCCTCTATCTGCGCTCCAAGATGAACACGCTGTATGCCAAGCACACGGGCCAGCCGATCGAGACGATCGAACGGGACATGGACCGGGATCGCTTCATGAGCGCCGAGGAGGCCAAGGCCTACGGGCTCATCGACACCGTCTTCTCGGCCCGCAAGGACCTCGTCGTGCCGAGTAAGAACGGCGCAAAAGAGACCTTGACGCCCTCCTGAGCGGGGGCCAGCTTTCGGGACGCTTACTCAAGCCGCCAACCATGTCCAACGACAAGCACCTTCGTTGCTCCTTCTGCGGTAAGTCGAAGGATTCGGTCCGGAAGTTCATCTCCGGCCCGTCGGTTTATATCTGCAACGAGTGCATCACGCTCTGCAACGAGATCCTCGCCGAGGACGAAGAGCGGGAGGTCGCGGACAGCATCACCCAGGTCCCCACACCCACCGAAATCAAGGACGTGCTGGACCAGTACGTGATCGGGCAGGAGCGGGCCAAGCGGACCCTCGCGGTCGCCGTCTACAATCACTACAAGCGGATCAACGCCTCCAACGGCCGGGAAGCCGAAGTCGAGCTGGACAAGTCCAATATTCTGCTCCTCGGCCCCACCGGTGTCGGCAAGACGCTGCTCGCCCAAACCCTCGCCCGCATTCTCGACGTCCCCTTCACCATCGCCGACGCCACCACCCTCACCGAAGCGGGGTACGTGGGCGAGGACGTCGAGAACATTCTCGTGCGGCTGCTCCAGGCCGGCGACTTCAACGTGGCCGAGTGTGAGCGCGGCATCGTCTACATCGACGAGATCGACAAGATCGCCCGGAAGTCGGAGAATCCCAGCATCACCCGGGACGTCTCGGGCGAGGGCGTGCAGCAGGCCCTCCTCAAGATCCTCGAGGGCACCGTCGCGTCGGTGCCGCCCCAGGGCGGCCGCAAGCACCCGCAGCAGGAATACATCCAGATCAACACCAAGGACATCCTGTTCATCTGCGGCGGCGCGTTCGACGGGCTGGAAAAGATCATCCAGGCCCGCACCGGCCGGCAGCAGATCGGCTTCAGCTCCAATGGGCGCGCCAGCGGCACCGAGCTGGACAAGAAGAACCCCTACGCCGAGGTCGAGCCGGACGACCTGCTCCGCTTCGGGCTGATCCCCGAGCTGGTGGGCCGCCTCCCCGTCGTGGTCTCGCTGGAGGCGCTGGACGAGGAAGCCCTGATGCGGATCCTGGTCGAGCCCAAGAACGCGCTCACCAAGCAGTACAAGAAACTGTTCGAGCTCGAAAGCGTCGGCCTCACCTTCGACGACGAGGCGCTCCGCGCCGTCGCCGAGAAGGCGCTCAAGCGCGGCACCGGGGCCCGCGGTCTCCGCTCGATCCTCGAGACCATGATGACGGACATCATGTTCGACCTGCCGACCCGCGACGACGTGCGTGAGGTGGTCATCACCAAGGAATCGATCGCCGAGGGCGTCCCACCGCTGGTCGTCACCGAACGGCCGAGGACCAAGCGGGAAGCTTGACCGGCGCCGGCCCCGGTTCGAAGGGCGGCCTCTCCGTCCTCCCCATCGAATTCGTCGGCAGCTTTCCCGATCCGCTGGTCCGCTTCGAGCCGGCCCTCCCCGAAATCGCGTTCATCGGTCGATCCAACGTCGGCAAGTCCAGCCTCCTCAACGCCCTCGTCGGCCGGAAAAACCTTGCCCGGGTGAGCGGTACGCCGGGCAAGACCACCCTTCTCAACGCATTCCGCCTGCCGGGGTTCTACCTCGTCGATCTCCCGGGCTACGGCTTCGCCCGCGCGAGCAAGGGGGCGAGAGAGGCTTACCGGACCCTGGTGACCCGCTATCTCCGCGAGCGGCCGGCGCTCACCGGCGTCGCCTGGCTGCTGGACGCGCGGCACGACCCGACTGCGAGCGACCTCGAGATGCAGGCGCTGCTCGTCGAAAGTGGCCGACCGGTCCTCGCCGTGCTCACCAAGGGGGACAAGCTGGGCCGCTCGGCCCAGCGGGGGCGGGCTCACGCGATCGCCCGGGCGCTCACGCTGCCGGATGACCAAGTGCAGCTGACCAGCAGTCGCACCGGCGACGGGGTGGAGGATCTCGCCGCGTCGATCCTGGCCCTGGTCGGCTAGCGGCGCGCGCCGCGACGGAAGACCCGCCTAGAAATCAGCTCCGAGCGACACGTAGAGACTGCGGCCGGGCGAGGGAATGATCCCGGGACCCGGATATTCGTCCGTGCGGCGGGTGAAGTAGTGGGCGTCCGCCAGGTTGTTGACGCCGCCCGAGAGCAGGAAGCGCCCGAGCCGTGATTGGAGCGAGAGGTCGAGCGCGTCGTAGGCGGGGACCAGACCGACGTTGGCATCCGAGCTCGCCACCGTGTTGTTCGCGTCGCCGAACTGCTCGCTCACATGGGACACCTGGAACGTGCCGGAGACCACACCGCGAGCATAGGTCACGCCGGCCCGATTCACGACCCGCGGCGCGTATTCCACCCGGTTCCCCGCGAACGGACCGTCGGTGTACTTCGCGTCGGTGAACGCGAAGGCGTTGAACAGGGAGAGATCGCCCAGGCCGGGCGCCGCGCCGAGGAGGGCGAACGGCCGGACCTCGACGAAGGTCTCCACGCCGCGATGGATGCTCGTCCCCACGTTCGTGCGCAGGGTGAACGGCGTCCCGTCCGGATCGGTCCCCGAGACGAGGCCGATCCGGTTGCCGTAGTGGATGCGGAAGATGCTCACGTCGAAGGTGACCGCGGATGCGGCGAGGCGCCCGCGCCAGCCAAGGTCGGTGGTGTAGCCGTTCGGATCCTTGAGACCGGGGTCGATCCGCGACACGGAGGCAAAGGGCGTGAGCGACGAGTAGTCGATGGCCCGGTAGGAGCGGGCTGCGCTGCCGTAGAGCTCGGTGGTGGCCGACGTGCGGAGCCGGGCGGTCGTCCCTGGCAGCGCGAACGTCCGGTTGCGGGCCAGCGGTGAGAACGTCGTGTCGGTGTGGCCGCTGGTCGTCGAGTGCAGATACTCGATCCGGACCCCGGGCACGAGCGTCAGCCGGTCGCCCACCCGCACGAGCTGCTCGGCGTGGGCCGCGAGGTTGGTGTTGCCGAACGTGACGTCGTTTTCGTAGGGCCCCCCGTACAGCGTGAGATCGAAGTCCGACCCGGTCGAGCCCGGCCCGCCCTCCTGCCGGTGCATCCGACCCGCGAATGCCCGGACGCCGGCCACGAGGGTTCCCTCCCGCCCGAGCAGCGGGAAGGACCAGGTGAGGCGGGACTCGAGCGTCGCGTTCGTGAACCGCTCCCGCTCCACTTCGCGGGGGACGAACTGGCCGGTCGCGGGATCGAGCGAGTCGGCCGCGCCGGCGCCGCCGTCCTCGTTGCGCCACACGAGATACCGCTGGCTCAGGCTGCCCCAGAGCGTCGTGCGCAGGGAGAGGTTCGCCGACGGAGTGTAGTCCGCCATCAGGGCGAGAACGTTCCAGGGACTACCGAGCCAGTTCCGCGCCCGGTACGACCCGCTCGGGTCGGCGTTGAACTGCTCGTCGGTGAGTCCGCCCGGCATATGGATCCGGTTGCGAAAGAGCGTGTACTCGAGCCCCAGGCGCAGCGTCGGCGAGGCGCGCCAGCGGAGGCGGCCGAAGCCGGTGACCTGCCGCGACTCGCCGTTGGGGCGCCAGCCGTCCTGCGTGCGGAACTGCGCGAAGCCGTAGTAGGTGAGCGGCCCGAGCCCCCCACCGACGTCGCCAAAGCCGTCGAGCGTCGCGTAGCTCGCGCCGGTGAGCCGGCTCCGAGCGACAGGCGCGCCGGGCGAGCCGTCGCGGATGACGTAGTTGACCATGCCGCCGAACTGCGACCCGAAGCCGAGAGACGACGCCCCCCGCACCAGCTCAACGCGCTCGAGCGCCTCCGCCGGCGGCAGGAAATAGGCTTCGGGATACCCGTAGGGATCCGCCGCGATGTTATACCCGTCCTGGCGCACGTTCACTTCGACGGACTGGCTTGCGTTGAGGCCGCGGAACCCGATCCCGTTCGAGGGGAAGCCCGCCCCGCCCGTCTCTGCGACGTTGAGTCCCGGCACCCGGGCGAGTAATTGCCGGGAAACATCCTGGGCCGCGTTGAGATCCAGACTGTCCAGCTCGATCACCTCCGCCTTCCGCCCCGCATAGACGACGCCCTGGGCCACATCGGGCATGGGGGCGGCACGGCTCCGGCCGGCTGGCGCAGTGACGTTCAGGTCAGCGAGCCGCTGCACCGCTCGGGCGAGCGCCACATCGGCCCGGACGATGTTGTCGCCCACGATGCGCACCGGTCTCCGCGTCGGGGCGAACCCCACCGCGGCGACTTCGAGGGCATAGCCGCCGGGCGGGATGTCGTCGAGCCGGTACCGCCCGACCTGGTCGGTCGTCGTGCGGCGGTCGGTCCCGACGAGGCGGACGGCGGCACCTGCAACAGGGCCCTCAGGAGCGCTGACGTCGCCTTCCACCGCCCCGAGTCCGGGGAGCTGGGCACGGACCGGGGTGGCGAGTCCGGCGAGGAAGAGGACGCTGGCCAGACGGGCGAGGCGGTGACGCATCGGATGTTGTGGTGGCCGCTCTGTAACTGAGAATGATAATCAGGTGCAGTGTTATTTCCTAACACACTACTCCCCATTCCCTTGCCTGTCAACTCGACGCGCGGCGAGATTTCCCCATACGCTCCCGCCGAGGTGCCGTCGTGCCCGGTCCGCCACACCTCCGTGCTCCGTCCTCCGCCGCCATCGCGACGCTCGCCATCGTGGCCTGCACGACGATCGCCCTGACCTCGAGCCGGCCGTATGCCGTCGGGGCGATCGCCCTGCTGAGCGTCGCCGTCTGGTTCGCCCTGCGCCGGCTCGAGCGCCAGGCTGCCCACGCCGAGGCCGGCCGCCAGGAAGCGGCCCGCCAGCTCGACCGGCGAATCAGCGAGCTCTTCTCCCTCCAGGAGCTGAGCTACGTTCTCGCCGAGTCCATCCAGCTCGAGCGCGTCGTGGATCAGGTGGCCCGCTACGGGGCCCGATTCCTCCAGGCGGACGGCGCCCTCGTCGCCCTCGTCGAGCCCGACGGCACGACGCTCCGCGTAGCGGCGGCCGCCGGCACTCTCGCGCCGCTCCTGGCCGCGCGCTCGGCGCCGGGCGACTCGGGACTGGTGCGGCTGGCCGTAGCCCGGGAGAGGATCGAGGTAGCGCAGGCCACCGGTCAGCCGGTCGTGCTGTTCGGCCAGGAGGCGGTACGGTCGGCCGCCGTGGCGCCCCTGCGCTCACAGGGCCATGCCATCGGCGCGCTCGCCGTCGCCGACCGGCGCGAGGGTCCGTTCACGACGGAGGACCTCTGGCTCCTGTCCACGATCGCGACCCAGACGTCGATGGCTGTGGCCAACAGCCGCCTCTTCGAAATGGTTCGGCGGAGCACGGAGGAGTGGGAAACCGCGTTCGACGCGCTGACCGAGGGGCTCGGCGTCGTGGGACCCGACGGTCAGGTGCTCCGCGCCAACTCGGCGTTGGCCGCGCTGGCGGGTGTCCCGCCGGATGCGCTGGTGGGGGCCGCGTTCACCGCGGCGCTGGCTGATGACGCGCCGCCGGCGCGCGAGCTCCTCGCCGCCGCGCAGCGGCTCGAGCGGCCCGCGCCGGTGGAGATCCGCCGGGAGCGGGACGGCCGCCGGCTCCGCCTGGCGGCGGCTCCGCTCTGGGGACCGGCGGCCGACGGCAGCGTGGTGATTCTGGTGGAGGACGTCACCGAGCAGAGGGCGTTGGAAGGCCAGCTGATCCAGAACGAGAAGATGGCGTCGATCGGGCAGCTGGTGTCAGGCGTCGCGCACGAGCTGAACAACCCCCTCACGTCGATCGCCGGCCTGGCCGAGCTGCTGCTCGAGCCCGCCCGGCGGCTGCCCGACCCCACCCGCGACCACCTCCGCGTGATCCACGATCAGGCCGAGCGCGCCGCGCGCATCGTCCGGAACCTGCTCACCTTCGCGCGGCCCAGCTCGCTGGTGAAGGAGCCGGTGGACCTGAACGACGTGGTCGCCCGGACGGCGCTCCTCATCTCCTACGAGATGCGTCAGCGGGGGATCGAGCTCGAGCGCGCGCTCGACGCCGACCCGGTGGTCGTGATCGGCGATCGCTACGAGCTGCAGCAGGTCCTGCTCAACCTGCTCACCAACGCGGTCCACGCCGTGAGCGCACTGGAACCGGAGCGACCGCGGCGGATCCGGCTCGCCACCAGCCGGAGCGGTGACCGGGCCACGCTGGAGGTGGGGGACACCGGCTTGGGCGTGCCCCCCGCGCACGTCCCGCAGCTCTTCACTCCCTTTTTCACGACCAAGGGGCCCGGCCAGGGCACGGGGCTGGGCTTGTCGGTGAGCTACGGACTGGTCGAGGCGCACGGGGGCCGTATCGCCTACCGGTCGTCGAGCGACGGAGGCGCCGAGTTCGTGGTGACGCTCCCGCTCTTCCACCTGCCGGATCCGGATTGGGCCGAGGCTCCCGCCGCCGCCGGCGACCTCCAGACCGAGGAGCGCCCGACCCGGGTGCTCGTGGTGGACGACGACGCGGGCGTGCACCGGATGGTGAACGCCCTGTTCGCACCCGAGGGCCATCGGGTGGATGCGGTACGCACCGGAGACCAGGCGTTACGGCTGGTAGAAGGGGAGGCTTACGATCTCGTCATCGCCGACGCGCACGCCGTGGCCGCCGACGGGAATCTCTTTGCCGCCACGCTGCTCACGCTCCGCCCCGACTGGCGCAACCGGCTGATCATCGCGAGCCACCCCCGCGCGTCGGGCCCCCATCCTGCCGCGGCTGTGCATTGGGTGGCCAAGCCCCTCAACGTCCGCGATCTCCGCGCCGTGGTGGCGCGGATCCGGGGGGAGGTGAGAACGGAGAAGTGAGGGGCTCGCTTCTTACCGCGAACCCCCGCGCCCGCAGCAACGCCCTCGCCTCGGCGATCGACGACCCCTGGAAATGGAAGATTGACGCCGCCAGCACCCCGTGTGCGCCGGCCTCGAGCGCCTCGGCGAGATGCTCCAGCCGGCCGGCGCCGCCCGACGCGATGACCGGAATCCGCACGGCGGCAGCCGCGCTCCGGAGGAGTGGGAGGTCATAGCCCGCGCCGGTGCCGTCGCGATCCATCGAGGTGAGCAGGATCTCGCCCGCACCCAGCGCCTCGAGCCGGCGGACCCACTCGATCGCCTCGAGTGAGGTCCGCTCCCGTCCGCCGGTGACCATCACGGTGTCACGCCCATCGATCCGCTTCACGTCCACGGCGGCCACGACGCATTGGGTGCCGAAGCTGCTCGCCAGGCGCTCCACCAGGGAGGGGTCGCGGACGGCGGCGGTGTTGATCGCGACCTTGTCGGCGCCGGCACGGAGCGCCTGGCCGGCGTCGTCCACCGAGCGAATTCCGCCACCCACCGTGAAGGGGATGAAGACCGAGTCGGCGACCCGGCTCACCATCTCCAGTGTGGTACGCCTATCCTCGTGCGTGGCCGAGATGTCGAGGAAGACGAGCTCGTCGGCCCCCTCGGCGTCGTACCGCGCCGCCTGGGCCACCGGATCACCCGCGTCGCGCAGTGCCTCGAAGTGCACGCCCTTCACGACGCGGCCACCGGCCACGTCGAGGCAGGGGATGATACGGCGGGCTAGCACACCCGGAGCACGTCGTCGAGCGGGCCGGCGGTACCCGTGCCCAGCAGGACCAGGATGTCCTCGAGCGCCCGCCGCTCGCGCGGCCAGGCGAACCGCGCCACCGCGGCGTCCGGGCTGAGCCACTCCAGGCAGTCGTGCTCCGGGCCGGGCCGGGCGGTGAGACCCGTGGCCACGAACGCCGCAAACACCGGCACCAGCGCCACCTCGTCCGCCCGATGCTGATACAAGGTCTCGACTCGGCTCAGGTTGTAGAGCCGATCGGGGGCGAGACCGGTTTCCTCCAGGAGCTCGCGGCGCGCGGCATCGCCGGGGCGTTCGCCCTCCTCGATGTGACCATGCACCGTTTCCCAGGAACCAGGGCAGCGGCCCCCCGGCCCGCGCCGGAGCGCGAGCACCTCGAGCGACGCTCCCGCGCCCCGGAGGACATACACGTCCACGAATCTGGTCCGGACGGTGGTCACGGGCGCCACTCAGCGAACGCCGCGAGAAGCGCGATCCCGGCCCGCTGCGACTTCTCCGGGTGAAACTGCGCGCCCAGCACGTTGCCCTGCCCCACGATCGTGGGAAAGACGTAGCCGTAGTCGCCGGTCGCGAGGACGGCCCCTTCGGCGAGCGCGGCCGGGTGATAGCTGTGTACGTGGTAGAAGAAATCGGGCTCGGCCAGCACCTGGCGGACGACCGGGTGGCGGCTCCCGGCCTCGGTGGCCTGGACGCGGGCCCAGCCGACGTGAGGAATCGGCAGGTCGACCGCGAATCGGCGAACGTTCCCAGAGAGGAGGCCCAGGCCTGCGAGCCCCGGCGCCTCGTCGCTCGTGTCGAGGAAGAGCTGGAGTCCGAGACAGATTCCCATGACGGGCCGGCCGGCCCGGGCACTGTCCTGCACCGCCTCTCCCAGGCCGGTACGAGCGAGATTCGCGACGGCCTGGCCGAAATGCCCCACACCGGGCATCAGCACGCGGTCGGCGGCACGCACCGCGTCCGGATCCGCCGTGAGGGTCGCCTGGTGTCCGCCGGCAGCCAGCGCCCGCACCACGCTCCGCAGGTTGTTCACCCCGTAGTCCACCACCGCGATCACAGCACGCCCTTCGTCGATGGCACGCCTCGTACCCGCGGATCGAGGGCGGTGGCGTCGTCCAGTGCCCGGGCAAACGCCTTGAACGTGGCCTCGACGATGTGATGCGGGTTGTCGCCCCGCACGAGATCGAGGTGGACCGTGAGCCCCGCGTTCTGGATCAGGGCGCGGAAGAACTCCGGCGTCAGAAACACGTCATAGTCGCCCAGCATCTGCCACTTGGGAATGTCCACGTTGTACGCGAGGTAGGGCCGCCCCGAGACGTCGATCACCGCCCGGACGAGCGCCTCGTCCAACGGCACCAGCGCGTCGGCGTAGCGGCGGATGCCCGCCCGGTCGCCCAGTGCCTTGGCGATGGCCTGCCCCAGGGCGATCCCGGTGTCCTCGACCGTGTGGTGGCCGTCAACGTGGAGGTCGCCGCTCGCTTCGACCGTGAGATCGAGCAGCGCGTGCCGCGCGAGCGCCTCCAGCATGTGGTCGAAGAAGCCGATACCGGTACGCACCCGCGCCTCGCCCCCGCCGTCGAGGGCGAGAGTGACCCGGAGGTCGGTCTCTTTGGTCTTGCGGTGGACGTCGGCGGTGCGGGGCATAGGCTCACCGTTCATTGGTCACGCCTTTAGGATCTCCCCCAGTCCCTGCACCACCGCCTCCATGTCCTCCGGCGTGCCCACCGAAATTCGCAGGCACTCGGCCAGCTCGGGAGCGGCGGAGACGTCGCGCACGAGGATGCCGTAGTCCTCGAGCAGGCGCCGGAAGACCTCGCGGGCGGGGATCGTGAGGCAGCGAACGAGAAGAAAGTTCGCAGCCGAAGGATAGGCGGTGAGTGCGGGAATGGCGCGGAGTCGGGCGAAGGTGCGATCGCGCGTGGCCATGATCTCCGCCACCAGGGCTTCGGTCTCCGGGTGCGCCAGCAGCATGGTCGCGGCCGTCAGCGACAGCGTATTCACGTTGTAGGGGAGCTTGGCCTTCGCGATCTCGCGCGCCACGGCGGGGTGCGCCAGCGCAAAGCCGAGCCGCAGCCCCGCGAGCCCGAACGCCTTCGAGAAGGTCCGGAGCACGACCACCCTGGGGGACGTCGCCAGCAGGCCGACCGCGGTCGGCCCGCCGAAGTCCTGGTACGCCTCGTCGCACACCACGAGTGCGTCGGTCGCCGCCAGCACCCGTTCCACCGCGTCCGGCGGGAGCGCGGAGCCGGTGGGGTTGTTGGGAGAGTTGAGCACGACGACACGGGCCCGCTCCCGCGCCGCTACCGCGATCAGCGACTCGATCTGGTAGCGGAAATCCGGGCCGAGCGCCACCGGTACATAGCGACCGCCGAAGACGCTCGTGAGCAGGCGATACAGCGAGAACGTCGGTGCGGGGGCGACTACGCGATCGCCGCTCTCCAGCGTCACCGCCAGGGACGCCTGGATCAGCTCGTTCGAGCCGTTTCCGACCAGGATGCCCTCCGGGGGCCAGTCGAACCGGGCGGCCAGCTCTTCGAGCAACTGGGTGGGCGTGAACTCGGGGTAACGGTGCCATGGGACCCAGGCCATCCGCTCGGCGATCTCCCGCTTGAGCGACGGCGGCACGTCGTACGGGCTTTCGTTCTGGTTGAGCTTGCGGCGGGCGGAGTGCGCCTTGAGGGAATAGGCGGGCTGCTCCCGAACCGACGGCTTGATCAGCTCGAGCCCGGCGGCGGGCTCGGGGGGAGGCTTCATCGCCCGCGGCGACCGAGGACGGCCTCGAGTCGCGCGGCGAGCGCGCGGGCGCGGAACGGCTTGCTCAGGAAGTCGTCGGCGCCAAGCTCGAAGACCTTCACCTCGTTCTCCTCGTCTCCCTTGGCGGTGAGCACGATCACGGGAATGTCGCGGGTCGCCGCTCGCGACCGCAGGTGCGAGAGCACGCCGTAGCCATCCAGCCCGGGCAGGTTGAGGTCGAGCACGATGATGTCGGGGGCGTGGCGATCCACCTCGTCCAGTGCCTGCACGCCGTCCCGGGCCTCCTGCACCGTGAAGCCATCCCGCTCGAGCAGGTCGCGCATGACCCGCCGGAGATCGTCCTCGTCATCGACCAGCAACACGCAGACGCCCCGGTCACCGACGGCCGCGCCGCCCTCCACACCCCCTTCGTCCAGCAGCTCCATGTCCATCGGCACGTCGAGCGTCGGCGGCGCGGCGGGCGCCGCGGCGGCCGGGGGTGCCGGCGGGGGCGGAGCCGCCCGCGCGCCGTTTGCCCGGGGGGCCCGGCCCGGCTTGGGGGCCGTTGGCGCGCTCGCAGGGGCGGCCTCCGTCGCGGCCGGTACGTCGGTGACACGCAGCAGCTCGTCGATCGTCGTGCCGCCGTCGAGCACGTGCCGCAACCCGCTGTGCCAGAGGGAACGCATCCCGTTCTTGCGGCCCAGCTCCGCGATTCGGTCGGCCGTGCCGCCGGAGCCGATCAGCCGCTCCAGCTCGGGCGTCATGACCAGGACCTCGACGACGCTGAACCGCCCATGGTAGCCGGTCATGGCGCACTCGGGACAGCCGACCGCGCGGTAGAGCGTCGCACCGGCGGGGATCAGGCGGGCGACTCGCTCCGGCAGCGGCTCCGTGCTCGCCTGCTTGCAGGCGGCGCACAGCCGGCGCATCAGCCGCTGGGCGATGATGCCGCGCAAGGCCGATCCGATCTTGTAGGCCTCCATGCCCATGTCGAGGAGCCGGGTGATGGCGTTGGCCGCGTCGTTGGTGTGCAGCGTCGAGAGCACGAGGTGGCCCGTGAGCGAGGCCTGGACCGCGATCTGGGCGGTCTCCTGGTCGCGGATCTCGCCGATCAGCACGACGTCCGGGTCCTGCCGGAGAATGGAGCGCAGAGCGGCGGCGAACGTCAGCCCGGCCTTCTCGTGCACCTGGACCTGCACGATGTTCGATCCCAGCCGGTACTCGACCGGATCCTCGACCGTCACGATGTTGACGCCCTCGCCCTGGATCAACTTGATGGCCGAATACAGCGTGGTCGTCTTACCCGAGCCCGTCGGGCCGGTGACCAACAGAATCCCTTCCTTGTGCTGCAGCAGACTCCGAATGAGCTCCCCTTCGTCGGGGAACATCCCCAGCCCGTCGAGGGTGAGAATCGAACCCTTGGTGGTCAGGATCCGGATCACGACCTTCTCGCCCAGCGAGGCGGGAAGGGTGGACACGCGCAGGTCGATGGGCTCGCCGTTCACGGTGATGCGCGCCCGCCCATCCTGCGGCCGCAGCCGGTCGGCGATGTCCAGCCCCGACATGATCTTCACCCGCGAGATCAGGGGGACACCCGCCGTCCGCGGGATTTTCATTACCTGGCGCAGCACTCCGTCGATACGGTAGCGAACGACGATCCCGCCCTCCGCCGGCTCCACGTGGATGTCGCTCGCCCGGGTGGTCACGGCGTCGGCGAGCATCATGTCCACCAACCGGATGATCGGCCGCTGGCTGGCCTCCTCGGCACTGACGGCGGCGTCGCTCTCTTCGACGATCTCCTTCACCTCGAAGTCGCCACCGATGCCCTCGAGCAGCTTGGAGACGACGTCGTCACCCCCATACAGCTCGTCCAGCTTCTCCCGAATGCGGGTGGGCGAGCCCAGGGACATCCGGACCTCGCGACCGGTGGCGAAGGCCAGCGTTTTCTCCGCGTCGAGATCGAACGGGTTGGCCGTGGCGACCTCGAGATA
>WNFB01007393.1_pt1 | contig 12753 bp, 12 predicted proteins | sample 5400501 | NCBI WGS metagenome assembly WNFB01 (sample SAMN13153341, study PRJNA577476) | soil metagenome | isolation source: 200 cm saprolite under Douglas fir tree site 2 hole 1 | place: USA:California | collected 2015-04-18 | reverse complement strand
TTTCAACCCCGCATCGGCGCGCTCAGCGGACCATCCTTTGCCAAGGAAGTCGCGCGCGGCGATCCTACCGCCATCACCATCGCATCGCTGGATGCGGAACTGGCGGAAACTGTCCAGCTCGAATTCAGTGATCCCCGTTTCCGGGTTTACACCAACGACGATGTCACTGGCGTGGAACTGGGAGGCGCGCTCAAGAACATCATTGCCATCGCGGCCGGTGTGTGCGACGGGCTCGGGCTCGGCCACAATTCCATCGCTGCGCTCATCACGCGCGGCCTGGCTGAGATCACGCGTCTGGTCGTGGCCTGCGGCGGTCGGCAAGAAACCATGGCCGGGCTCGCTGGCTTGGGGGATCTCGTCCTCACTTGCACTGGTGGGCTTTCCCGCAACCGCAGCGTCGGCGTGGAACTTGGCCGCGGCCGCAAGCTCACGGAGATCATCGCCGGCATGCACGGCATGGTGGCTGAAGGCGTCTTCACCACCCATGCCGCGGTGGGCCTCGCTAGCGCTCGCGGGATCGAGATGCCCATCACGGAGCAGATGTACGCCATCCTGCACCAGGGCAAGGCGCCGCGCGACGCCATTCACGATTTGATGACCCGCAGCGCCAAGAGCGAAGCTCTTAGCTTCTAGCCATTGGCTCTTAGCCTTCAGTTCTCAGCTTTGGAACTACGTGCTTATCTGAGCAGACATGAGCCGCCGTGCATGCGACCCCCCATCTAGCATTTGTCTCCGTTGTGAGCTAAGAGCTAAAAGCCAACAGCTTAAGAGCTTCTTTTCTTGCCAAACTCGCCTCCAAGGCCCTATTTATCAGGTACTTTCGTAACTCCTGCAGCCTGTGATCTACACCGTCTCTCCATCCATTCAAAGTAAAATTTCTGAGGAATTTATCGACTCTGGCCGTGTGCAAACACGGGTCACGGGCCACTTTGTCCTTGAGATTGCCCATCCCATCGCGAGTCCCCATCCTGTATGTCATCCTGAGTGTGCTCATCCTCATCAGTGTGGTTCCGATGTACTTCTACTCGGCGCAAGTGGAGTCCATCAACCGCGACCGCCTGATCACCAACGAGCGGTTGCTGCAGAATACAGTCACGCGCTCACTGGCTGATGACATCTCGCAGCACCAGGAATCGCTGCGCATGATGCTGTCCAATTTGTCTTCCGCCTTGCAAGTAGCCAGCGGCGGCGACATCACCTCCGAGCACGTGGAAGCACCCGAACTGCGCGCTTTGCTGGAGAATTTTGTCTCCTCCTCTGAAGATCTTGCCTACGCCACGCTGCTGAACTCGGAAGCCAAGGGCGTCTCGGCCGGGCGCATTGCGCCCGACGCCTTTCTGCAGCGCGAACTGGAGCGCGCTTTCGCGGCCGCCCGCGAGGGTCGTGTTTATAACGGCCAAGTGTTGGTGGTGGGCGGCGGCAAGTCCGCCCGCACGATCATGCTGGTCAGCACCCCGGTGATGTATGGTGGGCGCTTCCTGGGCATGATCGGCTCGGTGGTGGACTTGCAGTTCCTGATCCGCCGGTTACACGAAGTGAACCGCGGCGGTCTCACCCCCTACGTAGTGGACAGCCAGGGACGCCTCGTCGCGGGCGCCACCGCCGACTACGCCACCGGTCAGGACATGACCAACCTGGAGATTGTCCGCAACTTTGTCGAGCAGGGCGGCAAGGCGCAGTTCGTCGCCGCCACCAGGGAATTCAGCATCACCGAGGGCAAGACCCACATCAAGATGCTCGGCACCTACAGCCCTGTAAGCAGCCTGGATTGGGCCGTGGTAGTGCAGAAGCGGCGCAACGAGGCGTACCAGGGCGTGTACGAGATGCAGCGTACTGCCCGGCTGCTGGCCTTGCTGGCTGTCCTGCTCAGCATCGGAATCAGCATTTTCGCCGCCCGCCGCATCACCAATCCGCTGGAGGTCCTCACCGATTCCAGCCGCGCCATCGCCCGTGGAGATTTTTCCCAGCGTGTAAAACTGAAGAGTCGTACCGAAATTGGGGAACTGGCGGCAACTTTCAACACCATGTCCGAGGAGCTCGAGCAGTTCGTGCTCGATCTCAAGCGCGCCGCCACTGAAAACCGCGACTTATTCATGGGCTCCATTCAGATGCTGGCTGGGGCGGTCGATGAAAAGGACCCCTACACACGCGGCCACTCCGACCGCGTCACGCGCTATTCAGTGATGATCGCCCGTGAAATGGGCCAGCCCGAGGAGTTCCTGGAGATTGTGCGCGTCTCCGCCCAACTGCACGACGTGGGCAAGATCGGGATCGAGGACCGCATTCTGAAAAAGCCGGGCGCACTCACGCCCGAAGAATTCGACGTCATGAAGATGCACACCAGCAAGGGCGCCCATATCCTGCGCCCGGTGGCCCAGTTAAAGGACATGATCCCGGGCATCGAGCTGCACCACGAATCGCTCGACGGCCGGGGCTATCCTCACGGGCTGCAGGGCGAGCAGATTCCACTGCTGCCGCGCATCATTGCCGTGGCGGACACCTTCGATGCCCTTACCACCAATCGTCCTTACCAGCAAGCGCACGACCCCGAGGCGGCCTTGGGAATCATTCAGAAACTAACGGGTAAACGTCTCGATCCGGCGGCCGTGGCCGCGCTGACGGCAATTTACCAGCGGGGCGAGATTCGCATCCATCGGCCGGCCCTCCCCACTCCACCTCAGGAAGCTCCAGCGACCGCGTCCCCAGCCCGACCCGCGCCAGCCGCGGAGGATGTTCGAGTAGATGCTGTTGTCGCAGTCGAAACTACACGCTTCTAAGCACCTGCCTCTCCCCATGCAGCCTCCGCGAGAACCCTCGCACCCGGCAGTTAATCTAAACTCCGACCGCTATAATTGACCCCTGGAGCTGCGGCCCCGAAATTTTTTGAGCGCATGAAAGAGGCGGTCACGCGCACCCGCGAGAACCTGAGCGAGCGCATTGAGGAAGTGGTTGCTTTGAGCAAGGAGATCGATCGCGCCACTCTCGACGATCTGGAAGCCACCCTGATCGGTGCGGACCTCGGCACCACCACCACGCACGAAGTCCTGCAAAAGGTCCGCGAGAAGGCCGATCGCAAGCAGATCAAGAATGTCGACGAACTCAAGCGCCTGCTGAAAGAAGAGTTGCTCGCGATCCTCACCGCCGCCAACACCCAGCCCGTGCAAAAAGTGGAGGGCACGCCTGAGGTCATCCTCGTGGTTGGCGTGAACGGTACCGGGAAGACCACCACGATCGGAAAGCTGGCGCAGGTTTTCCGTTCTGACGGCAGGACGGTGTTGCTCTGTGCGGCCGATACTTTCCGCGCCGCGGCCATCGAGCAGCTCGAAATCTGGGGCGAACGCACTGGAACGGAAGTCATTCGCACCAAGCCGGGCGGCGACCCGGCGGCAGTGCTCTATGATACGCTCCAGGCCGCATCAGCGCGACACACGGATTACGTCATCGTGGACACCGCCGGACGCCTGCACACGAAAACCAACCTGATGGCGGAACTGGAAAAGATGCGGCGCACCGCCCAGCGCATTATTCCCGGCGCGCCCCACGAAACTCTGCTGGTCATGGATGCCACTACCGGTCAGAATGGCTTGCAGCAGGCGCGTCTTTTCACCCAGTTGGCCGGCGTGACCGGAATCGTGCTGACCAAACTCGATGGCACGGCCAAGGGTGGCGTGGTGGTCGCAATCTCACGCGAGTTGGGCGTGCCCGTGCGTTACGTAGGTGTTGGCGAAAAAGCCGGAGATCTGTTGCCGTTTGATCCGAAGGATTTCGTGGATTCGCTGTTTGCTTGATTGGGTTCGCCACGGAGACACCCAGGCACAGAGAAGAACAAATTCTTCAAGTGAAGCTTCCTGCCCCAAACCCTATGGTAACCAGTCGGCGACCGCGTTTTTTCCCTTCAACCCCGGACAGAAATCAGTGGCCCTGCCAGGACGGCTAACGGCGGTCTTTTCATTTGCGGGCTGTTTCTCGGGTCAAGGATTCCTGTAGTGCATCTGCCGGCGTCACCAATCGGCCAGTCCGGCGCATGGTTGTCCAGTCATATTCATAGGCGGCTCCACAGATCAGGCATACCTGGTAGTCCTGGCCATGGACGCCGGTATGCGGCCAGGAGAAGCGATGCACGCAACACCTTTGCAGGAGCCGTTTTAGTAATGGTGAAGTCATACTTGTTCTCTCCTTGGCGCTGGGAATCCACACGGCGCACCGGCCGCTAAACCAACGCTCCGTTGGCCAGGTTTGACGGGCGGTGGATTCTGATGTGGTCTCAAATTACCCCAAAGCGTCGCAGACCGGCCTCACTCCTTGGTTCATCCGGCACGGGGCTGATGGCCAGTGTCTGGTCTCATTACCTGCTTCAAATCGCCGGGGAGCGCGCTTCGTAAGCGACTAATATCCTCAATGCCGGCCCGCAGTTAGCGCCTCATCTGGCGTCAGATTTCTCAACTTTCAGAAAGGCGAGCACGGGTGCCCACTTTTGAACCAGCGCGACCCATTACCGAGGGACATGTCTCACTACTGCCCGGTAGAACATCCAGCAAGGACACCACTGGTCAGAGCCTAAGGTTAAATCTGCGTTAACTTACTGGTGCACGGCTCCAGCCGTGCATGGGCCTGGCGGCCCGTACTCGTCGCGACAGGGCATAACTATGCAAAGTGCAAATATACCCGACACAGCACGGCGCAGTTCGAGGGTGCCGATCACCGTCCCGATACTCGTCACCAGCGTGGAGCCCAACTCCCACTTCTCCGAAGTCTGTGAGACGTTGGTCGTCAACGCGCACGGTTGCGCCCTGCGTTCGCCCGTGAAGCTGGAAGCCGGTGTTCCGGTGCACCTTCAAAGCAAGCAAGGCCGCCGGACAAAGGCTCACATTGTGGACTGCCAGCCGATGAACTCTGGTCAAAAGGGCTGGAAGCTGGGAGCGACGCTGGATCGGCCGGAAAACTTCTGGGGATTAGAAGCTTGCCCTGACGATTGGGTAGGATTGCCGGAGATGCCTCCGCCCACCGAGCAGCAGCTCTCGCGAAAGTGGCCGGCTGCGGACGACCACTTGAGGGCCATAGTGGCCGAACTTCTTCAGCCGTTGCACGCGGAGGTCAGGGACCTCCGGGAAAAGCTGCCACGAGGAGAAGCAAAGCGCAGCCAATTTGAGATATCGCTTTCGCATATTCCCCCGGAGGTCGAAGAGAAGTTGTGGATACGCCTGCGGCAGGACCTTGGCACACAAGTCCTGCGCCAAACACGCCAGCAGTCGGAACAGGTGTTTGAGGCGGCTAAAGAGGCCATCGGGAAGAAGATCACTGAAGCCCACAACGAGTTTCGGCAGCAGGTCACACAAGAACTGCAGGCGGTTGCGCAACGGGCGCAGGGTCTCTCGCAGGAGATCACGGATACGGTGCAACAGCATCTCCATTCTGGAGAAGAGCGATTTCAGCAGAGAGTGTCGGAAGCGGGAACCGACCTGGAGAGGCAAGGCGAGGAGTTCTTGCAAACTCTGCAGCAGCGCCTGGGCGAGGAGCACGCTGCGTACCGCCGGGAGATGCAGAAAGTTCAGGCTAAGGCAGCGGCAGAATCCTCGCAGTTGCAGGCGCAAACCGCCGATCTTGGCAGCCGCCTAGCGAAGCTGAACGAATCTGTACGCCAACTTGAGTCCGACCTGGACGCTCGTCTGTCGCGCATGGCCAGCGACATAATATCCGGTGCGCGCACCCAACTCGATCGCGCTGTCGACGTGGTTCTCAAAGAGCTGGGAACACGCAACGCGAAGGAGCTCGAACATCAGCTCGATGCGGCGTGTGGACAGTTGAAGACAGTGCAGAAGGGAATCGAAACCTCCATATCCGCCCTGCTGCGGGCCGAGGTCACCGAGACTCTCGTATCCTTCGGGCAGACCATGGAAGCACTGGCGCAGGAGTCCGTGGGGCGCTGGCGGCACGCCCTCTCCCGCGATTTGAGTTCCCTGGCAAAGACTCTGGGCGAGCAATTCCGCTTGGAACCCGCGTCCGACAGTAACGAAAATCAAGACCCGTCCGCCGAGTGAGGGTGTCGGAAGATAAGCTCTGAGCTGACCGGCGTTCGTTCCAATCCGTCAGCTTGGACTCTTTCCTCAATCGGCGTCATCCGTCAGCTTGGACTCTCTCCTCAATCGGCGTCATCCCGAAACCCGGCGTACTTCAGCCGGGTGAGGGATCTTGCGTGCAGCGCCACAGACCCGCACCTTCATCATTAGCCCGCATGTCTCGGCGCAGGTGAGGAAGTCGAGGCGTTTGTGCGGGCGTCTGAATTAGCCGACGCCGAGCAAACGCGAGGCGGAGCCCTGACCAAGGTCGAAGGGCCGCTGCCGAGATCGAGGCGTTTGTGCAGCGTCCGAGCCGCACGCCGAAATACTGAGCCTGTGGAACGTATCCCGAGCGAAGCCGAGGGACCCGCGCGAGAATTGGCCCCCCTGGTTCTGCGTCTGTTACGCCACTGTTTTCCCGCCGCCGACAGCCGCTCTTCGGCCACTGCTGGCTGTCGGTTTTGCGTTGCAGTGCCGACCCCATAGTCAGGCCTTTCCCATTTCGACATAAAAGCCATGGGGTATCCCGTTTTTCCGGGTGCACTCCCTAAAACTGTGAAATGGGACGGCCGATATATAGAGCGTCAGAAGGAGATTCCATGCCTCGACGAATACAGGCGTTGCTGCTTGTCTGCATCTGCACAGGCAGCCTATTCGCCCAAGACCTGGAGGGGATTCAGATCCATGGGTTTGCCACCCAGGGCTTCCTCTTCAGTTCCAATAACAACTATTTGTCGATGAAATCGAGCGAGGGCAGCCTGGAGTGGACGGAGGGTGCCGTGAGCTTCATCGATTCATTGGCACAGAAGCTGCGTGTCGGAATCCAGTTGCACATGTACCAACTGGGAGAGCTCGGCGGTCCGAATATTCAGGTAGATTGGGCATCGGGAGACTACAAAATCAACGATAGTCTTGGATTTCGAGGAGGCAAGGTCAAAACTGCGATTGGCTTGTTCAACGATTCCCAGGATGTGGATGCCATTCACCTCTGGATACTCCTGCCACAAGCCATGTATCCGATCGATAACAAAAGCTTTATGCTGTCGCACTTGGGCGGTGAAGTGTACGGCGAGTTCGCCCGTGGAAGCCGGGCTGGAACGGTGCTGTATCGCGGATATGCGGGACAGGCCAACCTTGATTTGACTGGCGGCTACGTCAAACTGCTCGCTGAAGTGGGGCTAGTGTTCACTACCCCGCCGGGCGGCAAGATTTACGGTGGTGATCTGCGCTGGGCGACTCCATTAAAGGGATTGATGGTTGGGTCGAGCGCGCACGCTCAAGCCGTGGATGGGACAGCACCTGCCGGGGTGCTCCACATATCGCCTTTTCTGGTAACTGCAGAGTATGCACAGTTCGAAAAGGGGAAGTTGTACGTTGCGGGAGAATACAGGAGAACCCCCGTAAATGTAACACTGACGTTTGGGCCAGCTTTAGTTCTCATCCCTTTCGATCAGCGCGCCTGGTTTGTGATGGGGAGTTATCGAATTTCGGAACAGTTTCATTTGGGGACTTATTACAGCCATTACGTTGTTAAAGGAACGGACACGGCGCTTCCCGGAAATTATTCCCGAGACTGGGTCGTATCCGGCCGGTATAACTTTAACTCTTATTTTTACGCAAAACTGGAGGGTCATTTCCTTCATGGAACCGGGCTCGGTTACTACGTGAGCACAAACCCCGGCGGGCTGAAGCCAAACTCGAAGATGTTGGCAGCCAAGATTGGGTTCAGCTTCTAGTTGCCAACTACACACGCCAGGATATGAGAGCAATGCGTGAAACTCGTCTGTTAATCCTATTGTTGGGTCTCATCAGCGGTTGGTCTGCAGCCGCAGCCCAAGATGTCGTGGTAGTCGCTAACAGGGGAGTGCAAATTTCACAGATCACCTCTGATGATCTGCGGGACATTTTTACAGGAGTGAAATCCAGATTCCGTGACGGGTCCTACGCGGTGCCGGTCACTTTGAAAGGTGGACCAGCGCACGAAGTGTTTCTACAACATCACATCGGAGAAAGTCCCGACGCATTCCGGGCGGCATGGCGCAAGGCCGTATTTACCGGACAAGGCGCGATGCTTAGAGCATTCGATTCTGAAGCGACACTCCTGGAGTACGTGGCTGCCACCCCAGGCGCAGTCGGATACGTAAGCAAGCTTTCGCCGCAGGACAGTGTCAAATCGCTGACCGTGCTTCGGACGTACAAAACGGCCAAAACGAACAATAACGGACATTAGACTTGTAAGCGGGTGGTACATACTTCTCGCCCCTTGAAGTGAGCCTTTTAAAGGCTGAATGGTTGCCCATCCTCGGGCGTTCCGCGCGCAAGGGTGTTCCAGACGCGTATTGTACATATACAATTGCTACTACAACTTGCACATACACAATTGATAGTCACCATGCCACCAACATTCAAAACATGCGAAAACCAAGGGAAAGACCGTATCGTCGCGGCTTTTGAGTGATGTATGATCTGGTCCTCAGAGAAGGAGCCCTACCATGCCCGTACAGAAACTAAAGGAATTTCTCGATAATCAAAACATTAAATACGTGGCTATCTCTCACTCGACCGCCTACACCGCTCAGGGGATCGCAGCGCTCACTCACATATCGGGAAAAGAATTAGCAAAGACCGTGATTGTGAAAGTCGATGATGCGCTCGCAATGGCTGTTCTTCCCGCCTCTCGTCGCATGGATCTTTCCCTGTTGAAGGCGGCTACCGGAGCAACCACGGTTGCTCTCGCCGGCGAAACAGAATTCAAAGATCGGTTTCCGGACTGCGAAACCGGCGCCATGCCGCCCTTTGGAAATCTTTATGGCATGACCGTTTTTGCCGAGGAGAGCCTCACCAAGGACAAGGAGATAGCCTTTAACGCCGGCACTCACAGCGAGCTGATCCGACTTTCGTGGGACGATTTCTTGCGATTGGTCAAGCCGAGGATGTTGCAGTTTTCATCTGCAAGAGTTGGCCCGAGCGCAGCCTGACAGGCAGAATGCAGCGCAGCAACCATGAGGGGTTTGGGGTTGCGCATGAAAGCTTCGACAAGCCCGCCTGCGCCCAAAGCACCGAGTAGCATGCGACAAGATAGCGCCCCGTAGGGCAGAATTTGAGTCCCAACCCAGGTTGAACCCGCCCGACCCAGGGGTCTAGAATTCAAGTGCTACTCTTCACAACCGTGGGAGGTCCCGTATGCCCCACTACGAATTCTTCTGCAATGCCTGCAAGAAGACCTTCGCGAAGATCCTGGCTCTCGTCGACTACGAGGAAGGCGAAGTGAGGTGCCCGCACTGCGGCAGCAAGAAGGTCGAGCAACGCTGGTCCGCATTCTCCGTCATCACGTCGAAGAAGAGTGCTTGAAGCAAACCCGTTCCTTCCGCCCCGCTGGAGGTTGCGATGCAGTTTGAAGACTTTGCCTTTGGCTCGCTCCGGATCGACGGCCGAACCTACAGCCATGATGTCCTTATTGACCGCGGGAAGATCCGCAAACGCAAGAAAAAGCCGTCCAAGAAATTTCGCGACGAGTTTGGTCACACGCCCCTGTTAATTGGGGAGGAGATTCCCTGGAAGTGCCGCCGACTTGTCGTCGGCACCGGGCGTACGGCAGACTGCCAGTGATGAAAGAAGTGCAGCACGAGGCGGAGCGGCGCAAAGTCAAATTGCTGGTGCTCCCAACGATCCAAGCCATGGAGGCCTTGAAGCAAGCCCCCGAAGACACCAACGCGATTCTCCACGTGACCTGTTAGGACGCCGCCTTCGCCCGAAGCTCTAGGGTGCGTAGCTGTCATCGTGCCGCATTTCGGCGCCGAAGCCTTCACTTGGCGACAATCCGATCCTCGGGCACTTCCACCTCATCCACGCCGCGAAAAGAGAAGAGCAGCTTTACCAAGTACTTGGGAGGGTCGTCGGAAACTCGGCGGACAATAGTGCCCACGGCGTCAGTAACTGCGGCGTGGAAAAGGACCGAGCCCACCTGTATGCCGGCAAGATTTGCCCGCACTCCTAAACGAGATTGGCGAATTGCTTATTCCGGAGGTGGCAGTGCTGCTGATCGGTGAGTCCAGGTCTTGCCACCGCAGACAGCCTATCGGCGTACATGGCTTACCGGCCTCGAAAGGCTCACTCAGATGTCAACCGAAATCTTGTCTCCAACATCCATGCTCGGGGCGTGAGACCCCAGGAGGCGGCTATTCGTATCTTGAATCTCGCACAGATGATGAAAGCGGGAACCAGTGGGTGCCACGTGAGAGAAGAACTGCCGGCCCTGGAAAGGTGACGGATTTTTTCGCGGAGGCCCGAAATCTTACCGCCGTAGATTGTCGAATGAGCAGGGGCAACTTGTGCGCCATGCAAGAAACTTTTTGGGCCCTGAGGTGCATCTTAAATGCACGCATTCTTTCGCCGCCGTCGTAGCACCTATGTAACCTGCGCCGCTTTGCAAGGCCGCATCACAATACTGAGCTATGCGGTTCAGCACAAAAGGCGCTGTGTTGTGGCTGACGCTGTGCGGGCTCGTTCCGCCTCCGTCGTCAGCACAACGGAACACTCAGGACCGTGGACGCTCGGATGCTGTTCCCCGGGCAACTGGGGAGAATGCGAGCCCGCACCTGGATCCGGTTGCATCTCGGCTGTTGGGCCGGGACGACGGCCTGTCTGTGATTGCTGCCGCATTAGAGTCCCGGGTCCACCAAGGCTCCAAGGCTGACTGTTCGCACCTCGTACACGCCATCTATAAGCGGGCTGGCTTCCCCTACTCCTACGTGAGTTCATCGGACCTTTACATCGGAATCAACGAATTTCAACGGGTGGGGCATCCGCAGCCCGGGGACTTGGTGGTTTGGCCGGGTCATGTAGGGATCGTGATCAATCCAGCGCAGCACTCCTTCTTTAGTGTTCTGCGTTCGGGGCTAGGGATTGATTCGTATGACGCGCCGTATTGGAGGGAGCGTGGGCGACCCCGCTTTTACCGCTACATCTTGGTCCCAGCGACTAATCGCCCGGCCAACACCCGAGCTCCACGCTTATCGCCCACAACGTTAGAGAGCACTGAATCCCATGACGACCCAGAGCCTGCCGGTGCAGGGTTCGATCCACGGGAAGGGGGCGGATCCCAGACTGAGTCCTACCCGGTGTCGCTTGAACGCGCTCCTGGGAACATCCCGATTCCTCGTGTGCAACTCCTGAAATCACCGCGGCCGAGACCCGCAGAGATCAGTAGAGCGGTCTTGCAAACATTTGGCGATACCGGACAAACACTCCGTGGAAAAGAAATATTCCAGCTGTCTCAGCCTCTGATCATATTCGACCAGTTGGAAGTTGAAGAAGTGCGAGTCAAGGGCGAACAAGGATGGGCTGAGGTCCGGATCAGTCAGTTGTTATCGCTCACAAAAGGACAGGTAAAGCAAAAGAAGCGCAAGGAGCGGTACCGCTGGGCGCTGAGCCGCCGGGATCGAGAGACTTGGGAGGTGGTGCTGCCGCAGGATGGCATTTACATTCCCCGGGATGCCGCTGTGTCCATCTTAGCCCATCAACTTGCAGTGCTCACAGAGGGAACCGGGCAGGCTGTCCGCCCGGTCCAAGAGAAGGCACTGCTGGCGAGATGCCTCAGTATTCTCCTCGAACAGTAGTCGTACGATTAGTACGCGCCTAATATTCAAGGTCGTACTAACTCGCGAATGCGTTCTGTCTGGGGCGCTGCTGCCTAGCTTAGGCCAGCGCAAGTGTGTTGCCCAGCTTCGCACGTGTGGCTCAAATAGGAGGCCGGTACGAACAGCTACAAAAAGTTGGGAGGTGGCTTCGGACCACCTCCCGGTGCACGCCCTGGTTGTGGGGTGCTTTACTGCGCCTGCGCTAAGAGTTGTTTGGGCGCACTCAAGTACCCACTAACCTTGTTCTTGTCCACGGTGAATACCACCACTTCATAGAGTTGCCGGTCCCGCCCAGTGTAAAACTGCAGCGGCTCGAACAGGGTCCGGTCCTTCTTCTCGATCGTGCGGTCATCCGCGATTACATTGAGCGTGTACTTACCCTTCTTGGGGTTAGCTCTCTTGAGTTGTAAGTTGACCGCGGACACTCGAGTTGACTGCTTACCCTTGCGGAGCGTGAACTCGTAGTAATTACGGTCACCCCGGTGCTTGAGGAGCTCCAGATCATCCCGGGTGTGTGCGATCAAGCCGCTTTGGACGCCCAAGTCGCCAATCGTTCGTTCCAGCTTTTGCTTGGTTGCTTCCAGGTCCGACCTGGTGGTCGCCACGTCGGTTCTAACGCCCTCGATCTGCTCCATCTGTTCCTTCCTCACGCTCCCGATCTGTTCTGTTTGCTCCTTCTCCAGCCGTGCGACCGCCTCTTGTTGGCGACGCAACTCCGCAGTGCGGGCCCGGAGCCGCTTTTCTGTCATGCCCACCTTTTCGGCCAGAGCCCCAGTCCGGGCATGCATTGTGGATTCTTCGGCTTCGAGGTGTTGGTTCAACTTACTGAGATCGGAGTTCGTTGCGGCCTGTGCAGTTTCCACTTTGCTGATGCGCTCGTGCATTTCAAACAGCAGGAATAGCGACGCTAAGGCATACACACCGGCTATGCTCAGGAGCAAGATTTTCGTTCTGCCGATCATTGTCGGTAAATCGGACTCAGACATGGCGTTTTCCTCCAGTTTCGGACAAGGTAATTCCCGTACCCAAAGGTGCAGCCTGAGTGCCAACTCCTTCAA